>Ga0256840_1000987_pt1 | contig 27857 bp, 23 predicted proteins | sample 355202metaG_FD_185969 | JGI IMG/M metagenome (GOLD analysis project Ga0256840, IMG submission 185969) | Hydrothermal vent microbial communities from Mid Atlantic Ridge, Atlantic Ocean - 355-202 | ecosystem: Environmental > Aquatic > Marine > Hydrothermal vents | place: Atlantic Ocean: Mid... | reverse complement strand
TCATTTATTGGTACTTTTAGATTGTTTTTAGGCTTCCTATTTTACCATTTATGAGTAAGTTCTTTTTTTTAGCTCATCTTGCTAAGAATATTCTTCGGTTTTATTGGTTTTGCAAGAGGCTCATCAGTTAATTAATTTGATGACTAAATTAAGAATTCTGATTTATCTCTACCTGATTCAATTAAGGCACGCATCCACTTAGGCGTAACACCACGCCCTGTCCAAGTAATATCAGGGTTATCAGGGTTACGATATTTGGGTGCTACTTTCCCTGTTTTTCGCACTTTTTTCTCTTTTGCATCAAAAATTTCAACGGTTGCACCAACTGATGCAGCTAGAGCTCTAATTTGTGCATATATATCTTTACGCTCTCTATCTTGCTTTTCTTTTAGTGCAAGTTCTACATTTTTCATCATTTGCTGTAATTCAGTTACAGACAAATCATTTAACTCACTCATATCATTTAACCTTATGCCTTGTTAACTGAAGTTTCCCCATTTCAAAGAGGTACATAAACAAGTAGCGAAATTTCTTAATAGCTTTCCTTATTACACTCAACGCTAACAAATAATCGTACAGCCCTGTTTTTCTATAGTCAGTTTTCCATTCATTGGGGAACTTCAGCTTATTAAAATCTGTATTTAATACTAAAATAAACACTTCATAATAATTATAAAATTAAATCAAAAAAAAGACTATTTATTTGTAAGCATTTAGATCTCTTTCATTCCCGCTCAAATTTTATTTACGGCATCGTGACTAGAAAAGTAATTTCATTAAGAACCTTGCCTTGCTGATCCAGTGTCCTTACTTGCCATTCGCCTACATAATTATTATTAAATAACTTACTAGTACTGATACGCCAGCGATTACCACGTATTTTAATTTTTCGTTTATAAATAGATTTACCATTTTTTAACCACTCATGAAAGACAGTATTGCCTTTCATATTGTTTATTTCAGTAAAATAAAACAAACCTTTCGCCTGCTCACTATTTACTAAAAAAGGCAGCTCTACATCCTCATAAGGCTCTTTACCTTGCATACTTTTAGCTAATCTAGCACGTGATATATTAGGGTGTAATTGTTCGAAAGAAGTTTTAACTGATGATTTTGTTATTTGTTTAATTGCCTGGGGGACTATCGCTTCTTTTTTTAGTTGAGTATCTTGCAGCTCTATTACCTCATCCTTTAGCGGCTTAATTACTGCCGCTATATCGGACTTAATAGGTGGCATAGTTATTTCTGGAATTAAAGTAACCGTTTCAGTTTCTATATCTGATTGCTTAATATCTTTGAGCACAGGTTCTTCATTCAAACTGCTTAGGTAATAAGCGGGAATAATAACTAAAAGTAATATAACTAATAGGGCAATAAAAATTCGTTTTACATTCCATTCAGTAATGATTTCCACCTGAGGCTCTTCCATAATTCGCCGCTCAGTTTTTGATTTAATTTTAATGCTTATTTTTTTATTTGTTTTCATAAGTATTTATTTAGCACCAATAATGCTGAATTATTCGCTCTATTTTACCAAAATAACGTGCAATTTTATTCTTTTGATACTAGTGTAGTAACTCTTAAATTTGAAATTTTAAAAATGGGATAACTGTTTGCCTTTAAATTATTACTGGCTTCATAGTTTTATAGCTTATTTCAGAATTGCTGTACGAGATCACTATCATTTTAAGCTATATCTTTCCTGCCTGCGTCATTTCTTGGTAATATACCATCTACATCCAAATAAAATATAATTTCTACGCAAAACTGGACTTTTTTATGAGTAATTTGCTTAAATTGTTTCAAGATACCTCAGCATTTTATGGCAGCAATGCTGTTTATATAGAGGATCTATATGAGCAGTTTTTAGAAAATCCAGAATCTGTTGAAACGAGCTGGCGCGACCACTTTATAGAATTACAAAAAACACTGACTAAGCGCGATATTCCTCATAGCCCCGTAGTAGAACGTTTTGCTCAACTTGCCTCATCTAGCACATCACGTATAGCGGAACTACAAGGATTTACCGAAGAAAGTGTAAAAAAACAATCTGCTGTTGCTCGCTTAATCAATCACTATCGTGCCCACGGCCACCAAATGGCGAGCAATAACCCACTTGGTACAGTACAAAAAAAAATCCCCGACCTTGACCCTAATTATTATGGTTTATCTGAACTCGATTTAGATACCCTATTCGATACAGGAACACTCTATGGGGTTGATCGCTTACCTCTCAAAGATATTATTACCACCTTACAAGAGATTTATTGTGGCAATATTGGCACAGAATATATGCATATATTCGATACTGATATTAAACGTTGGATCAAAAACCGCCTAGAAGGCTCAAAGCCCGGGGAAAATCTTGATACTCAAAAAAGAACTTGGCTATTACAACAGCTTACTGCTGCTGAAGGTATCGAGAAATATTTGCACCGAAATTTTGTCGGACAAAAACGCTTTTCATTAGAGGGAGGGGACTGCCTTATCCCTATTTTAGATGAGTTAATACAGCGTTCAGGGAGGTATAAAACCAAAGAAATTGTTATTGGCATGGCGCATAGGGGGCGTTTAAATGTTTTAATTAACATTTTAGGCAAAAGCCCGACACAACTTTTCAGTGAGTTTAAAGGTACAGCTGAAACGATCCGCGGCGTTATTTCAGGTGATGTAAAATACCATATGGGGTTTTCCTCCAATGTGGAAACCGAGGGCGGGACTGCGCATATTACTCTGGCTTTCAATCCATCTCATTTAGAGATCATTAATCCCGTGGTCGAAGGCTCAGTTAAGGCTCGCCAAGATAGATATGGCAAAAATAGTTTAAATACTGTCATTCCTATTCTAATCCACGGTGATGCTGCTTTTGCTGGACAAGGTATCGTTATGGAGACCTTAAACATGGCGCAGACCCGTGCTTTTGCAACAGGGGGGACAATACATGTCGTGATCAATAATCAAATTGGTTTTACGACGAGCAATCCATTTGATGCGCGCTCTACGCTGTATTGCACCGATGTTGCTAATATGATTCAGGCGCCCGTCTTTCATGTCAATGGTAATGACCCTGAAGCAGTGCTTTTTGTTACACAAATGGCCTTAGACTACCGTTCTACATTTAATAAAGATGTAGTCATTGATTTAATCTGCTATCGCCGTCGTGGACATAATGAAGCTGATGAGCCAGCGACAACGCAACCCATGATGTATAAAAAAATCAACGCATTGCCTACAACACGCGCTTTATATGCAGCTGAATTAATCAAAAAAAATATCCTGACTGAACAGCAGACACAGGATATAGAGCAAGCTTATCAAGACTTGCTTGATACGGGTCAACCCGTATCTCGACCCATGTTAGAGTCAGGCTATTCCTACTCTAAACTCTGGGATAAATATGTTAACCAAGACTGGGATACTCCTTGTGATACTCACGTCCCTTTAGAGCGAATTCGCTTTTGTAATAATCAGTCGCAGCGTTTACCTCCAGAATTTGAGCTGCATCCGCGCGTCTCTAAAATCATGGATAATCGACGTAAAATGGCAGCTGGAGCAACGCCTTTAGACTGGGGTTTTGCAGAGAATATGGCTTATGCTACTTTATTGATGAATAAGAAGAATGTACGTTTAGTCGGCCAGGATGTTGGCCGTGGTACTTTTTTTCATAGGCATATTATTTTGCACAACCAAATCAATGGTGACTCCTATATCCCTATCAAGCATTTGGATATAGATCAAGGTCGGGTACAAGTTTTTGATTCTATTTTATCTGAAGCAGGTGTCTTAGGATTTGAATATGGTTATAGTTCAACCGTTCCTGAAACACTCGTCATCTGGGAAGCACAATTTGGTGATTTTACCAATGGTGCTCAAGTCGTTATCGATCAATTTATTAGCTCAGGCGAAAGTAAATGGGGACGTTTATCTGGTTTAGTCATGCTTTTACCACATGGGCTTGAAGGCCAAGGACCAGAACACTCATCAGCACGATTAGAACGATATTTACAACTAAGCGCCGATCAAAATATGCAAGTTTGCGTCCCTTCAACACCAGCACAAATTTTTCACTTATTACGTAGGCAAGCATTACGCACTTATCGTAAACCACTTATCGTTATGTCGCCCAAAAGCTTATTACGCCATAAGCATGCAGTTTCCACCTTAGAAGACTTGGTTGATGGGCACTTTAAGACAATTATTTCAGAAACAAATGCCTCAATCATTGCAGAAAAAGTAACTCGCTTAGTCTTATGTTCAGGCAAAGTTTATTATGATTTAATCGAAGCACGTGAACATAATAACCCTAATAATGTTGCTATTATTCGAATCGAACAACTTTACCCATTCCCAACGGCTAACTTTCAAGCAGAGTTTACAAAATATCCCAATCTCACGACTTTAGTTTGGTGTCAGGAAGAGGCTCAAAATCAAGGTGCTTGGTATCAATCGAGACATAATTTCACCCAATTTAAACCAGAACATATTGAGTTAACATACTGTGGTCGTCCTGCTTCATCTTCCCCTGCCGTTGGCAGTTTAGCCAAACATTTAGAACAACAAAAAGAAGTTGTAGAAAAAGCCTTATATGGCCACTCAGCCTAGGAAAATAATATGAGCATAGAAATACGCGTTCCTACTTTACCTGAATCTGTTGCTGATGCGACTCTCATCAGTTGGCATAAAGCAGTAGGAGATTTTATTCAAAAAGATGAAAACCTCGTTGACTTGGAAACTGATAAAGTAGTACTCGAAGTCCCCGCCCCTGAATCTGGCATACTAACTGAAATTATTAGCCAAGATGGCAGCACAGTAACGAGTGGCGACTTGCTGGCTATATTTACTGTGCAAGCAAGCCCAAGTACTAATAGCACTAAAAAAAGTCCCCCCACACAACAAGAACCTACTCACGTTAACGCAGAAATCCCACTAAGTCCTGCGGTAAGACGTATCATTTTTGAAAACAACCTTGACCCAAGTCTTATCAAAGGCACCGGTAAAGGTGGGCGAATTACAAAAGCGGATGTTCAAGATTATTTAGCTAATAACACTCAAGAGTCAACACCGTCAGTAACAGTAGATATGCCCAAAGCAGTCATTACTCAACCGGCAGTTTCCACTAAAGAGGAAGGTAGAGCTGTTAGTAACAATAGCCCTCGCCCCGAGCAACGCGTACCAATGACACGGTTACGTGCCAAAGTAGCTGAGCGTTTATTACAGGCACAACAAAACGCTGCCATGCTGACGACGTTTAACGAAGTCAATATGCAAAATGTCATAGACTTACGTAAACAATATCAGGATCGATTTACTGCAAAACACAATGTTAAATTAGGCTTTATGTCTTTTTTTATCAAAGCCTCAATAGAAGCACTTAAACACTTCCCTGCCATCAATGCCTCTATCGATGGTGAAGATATTATTTATCATGGCTATTACGATGTCGGCATTGCTGTTGCTTCACCACGCGGTTTAATTGTCCCTGTTTTACGTGATGCTGACCAACTCGACTTTGCCGGCATTGAAAAAAATATTGTTGATTTTAGTACCAAAGCTAAAGCTGGAACCCTGACTTATGATGAATTAAATGGGGGGACTTTTACCATTACTAATGGTGGTATTTTCGGCTCCATGCTGTCTACTCCTATTCTTAACCCGCCGCAGTGCGCAATTTTAGGTATGCATGCGATTACTGAGCGCGCTGTGGTAGAAAAAGGAGAAATTGTTATTCGCCCCATTATGTATTTAGCTCTCTCCTACGATCATCGCTTAGTCGATGGGCGTGATGCAGTACAATTTCTCGTGGCAATCAAGGAAGGCTTAGAATCCCCCGCACATTTATTACTCAATATTTAATGAGGATAGCCTTATGTCAAATACAAAAAATGATTATGATGTCATTGTTATAGGTGCGGGACCTGCGGGTTATGTTGCAGCAACCCGTGCGGTACAGTTAGGTTTAAAAACAGCGTGCATTGATAACTTAGCTAATAAAAAAAAGCAGCATTGCTTAGGGGGTAACTATGTAAATAGCGGCTGTATTTCTGCCGTTGCCTTATTAGAATCTGCCAAATTATTTCATAAACTAAATCATAATATTGCTGATCATGGTATTAGTGCAAGTAACATTCAAGCTGATATTCCACGCATGCAACAACGTAAAGAAGCCATTGTTAATGCTTTAAATCAGCAGATTGAAAAGATTTTTATCGACAATAAAGTAGAGTCTATTTATGCGCATGCGCAATTAATCAACCCGAATCGAGTAGAAATAACACCTATTAACGGGGGTATACCTCAAGTTATTACAGCGAATAAAATAATTCTTGCCGCAGGTTCTAGCTCCACACAACTCAGCTTTGCACCGATAGATAACAAATTAATTATTGATCATCAAAGCGCATTAAATTTATCAAGCATACCTAAAACGCTAGGCATTATTGGTGCAGGCGCCATAGGCATAGGCTTAGCTGGCATTTGGAATAAACTGGGGACAAAAGTTATCCTATTTGAAGCCCAAGATTCTTTTATGAGCATGGCCGACCATGAAATAGCAAATGAAGCATTTAAACTTTATACTCAGCAGGGGCTAGATATACGCTTAGCTTCTCGCGTTATTTCCACACGCATTATTGAACAAGAAGTTATTGTAGAATATGAAGACAAACAAGGCCGCCATCAGTGCTCCTTTGATAAGTTAGTTGTGGCTTCAGGGCGCAAACCGAATACAGAAATATTAATTGCCCCCTCAGCTGATTTATTGTTAGATGAAGAAGGTTTTGTGCTCGTTGATAACAATTGTTGTTCAACATTACCGGGAGTTTATGCCATAGGTGATTTAACTTTATCTGGCCCGATGTTAGCGCACAAAGGTATTGAAGAAGGGATTTTCGTCGCAGAGCATATTGCTGGCCAGCACTCCCCTATTAATTATCATACCATTCCAAATGTTATCTATACGGATCCTGAAATTGCTTGGGTAGGGCAATCAGAACAAGATTTGCTTGCGATAGGTGAAAATATAAAAATCAGTAGCTTCCCTTTTAGTGCCACAAGCCGCGCACAAATTATGGGCCGTACAGAAGGGATGGTAAAAGTTATTATGCACGCTGAAACTGAACTTATTTTAGGGGTACATATCATTGGCCATCTCGCTTCCGAGCTGATTGCCGAAGCCGTGTTAGCAATGGAGTTCTCAGCCACTGCTGAAGATTTAGCTCGCACTATACACGCGCACCCAACTTTATCAGAAGCAATGCACGAAAGCGCCCTAGAATTAAATGCTCGATCTTTACATCTAACTATTTAAACCACTTATTGCCAAGCTATGAATAAAACCTCTACAGAAAGCCCCGTACATCCTCTTAACCTTGGTAATATAGCTACACCGTTTAAACTGCTATTTACTGGTTATTTATCAGCTGTTGCCATAGGGTACATTATGGCTCTTATTCAGATATTATTTACGCATGGTATGGCGGATGGCAAAGTAGGCCTATCAATAGAAGATATTGTTTACAGCTATTATGGTAATCGTTCAGGTACCGTTTTAGAAAAAAAACTGAATGGCTCAATGAAAATGAATGCCTCAGAGACTGACCGATTTAAAATTATCCAATGGGTACGTGATGATGCTCCAAAGGCAGAATTTGAACAAGAGATAAAACCTATTATCGAACAAGATTGCATTATGTGCCATAACGAACATGCAAGTTCTTTACCTAATTTCAAAGACTTTGCAGCTATCAAAAAACTAACGGTGCAGGATCATGGTATTTCATATGCTTCTTTAACGCGTATATCGCATATCCATCTTTTTGGTATCAGTTTTATTTTTATGTTTGTAGGTGGAATTTTTGCTTTAACAACTATAAACCATCATAAATCAATAAAATATGCGGCTATTATCATGCCATTCTTATTTTTACTGATGGATATTTCATCATGGTGGCTAACAAAGCTTAGCCCTCATTTTGCTTGGCTCGTCATTATAGGTGGAGCAGGATTAGGCATTTCATTTGCTTATATGTGGATTACATCCATATATCAAATGTGGTTTTTATCCAGAAAACTAGGTCATAGCGACCGTAGAAATGCGATGTTTAGGTAATAAAAAGAAATAAGGGGTAAGAAGCGCACCGCACTAACGATGCGCTTCATCCCTTATATACCTATGGCTAATAAAAGTCCCAAAGAGCCTAAATAAGTTAATAAAAAATAAAAAATAGATAAACTCATACTTATTTGCCAACTAAATTCAAACAACTCTTTTAACAGATAAGTAATAATTGCTAGAGACCAAAAAATTAAAAAAGCAGCAATATAAATAGGATAAAGTTCCACGGCTGAGCCTTTAGCAAAAATAAACCAAAAAGCTAAAGGCAGACCTAAAACATAAATAAAATTTTCACAAACTAATATGGCTGTTAAGAATCGCTCAAAATTATAAAACCCTTCATCTCTCTTGAGCACAATAACAGACATAAAAACCAACGTAATCAAAATTTCAAGAAAAACCTGTAGAAAAGCCTCAATAGGATCACTGATATTTGCTTGAATAAATAAACCAAACAATAAGTATAAGCTTATGTTAATCCATAAAAATTTTCTATCAACAGGTAAATCATGAGGTTCACCTTTAAACCAACAAAGCTGTATATAATCTTTTAACATATGTTTTTATTCACTATTCTTTAAAAATTTAAAAATTATTAATCTTTATTCAAAACCCTTCGGCTACCATTACCTTCAGGTTCACTGATAATATTTTCCTCTTCCATTTGATCAATCATTCTAGCTGCGCGATTATAACCCACTTTAAATCGCCGTTGTACACTAGAAATAGAAGCTTTCCCAGAATCCATAACAAAGCTTACAGCATCAGCATATAAAGCATCTACTTCATCACCTGCGGCCTCATGATTACTTGTGGTCTCTACGGATTCATCTTTAGTGATTTCATCCAGGTAGTTTGCTCCCCCCAAAGATTTCAAGAAATCAACCACAGCATGGACTTCATGATCATCCACAAAAGCTCCATGAGAACGAGTCGGTACGCTGGTACCTGAGGGTAAATAAAGCATATCACCATTCCCTAGCAGAGCTTCTGCCCCTCCTTGATCTAAAATAGTACGCGAATCTATGCGTGATGAAACCTGAAATGAAATACGCGTCGGCACATTGGCTTTAATTAAACCGGTTAAGACATCAACGGAAGGGCGCTGAGTTGCTAAAATCAAATGAATTCCTGCCGCACGCGCTTTTTGAGCCAAGCGTGCAATTAATTCCTCAACTTTTTTACCGACGATCATCATCATATCCGCTAATTCGTCAATAATAATAACGGTACTTGGCAGGGTTGATAGTACTGGGAAGGTTTGCCCTTCTTCCAAAGGGTCAACTAATTGATATAAAGGGTCACGAATCGTTTCCCCCTTTGCTGCCGCCTCTTCAATCTTCTGATTAAACCCAGCTAGATTCCTAACGCCTACTTTCGCCATTAATTTATACCGACGCTCCATTTCCGCTACCGCCCAGCGCAAAGCATTTTGCGCCTCTTTCATATCCGTTACTACTGGCGTTAATAGATGTGGAATCCCCTCATAAATGGATAATTCTAACATCTTTGGGTCAACCATAATCATACGCACTTGCTCAGGTGTTGCCTTAAATAACATGCTTAAGATCATTGTATTAATCGCCACCGATTTACCTGAGCCAGTCGTCCCAGCCACCAATAAATGCGGCATTTTCGCCAAATCAGCAACCACAGCATCGCCTGAAACATCCTTACCTAAAGCCAGAGTTAAGGGGGATTTAGCCTGCTGAAATTCTTCTGAACTTAGGATTTCACGGAAAGAAACTAATTCTCTCTCTTGATTAGGGATTTCTAAGCCAATAAAAGGCGTACCTTCAATAATTTCTACGACCCGAACACTGGTTACAAGCATAGCGCGTGCTAAATCTTTTGCTAACCCGGTCACTCGACTCACTTTAATGCCCGGTGCTAAAGAAAGCTCAAAACGGGTAATAATAGGCCCTGGATAGGCACCAACGACTTCTACTGAAATTTTATAGTCGAGTAGTACCCGCTCCACTGAATCTGACATTTCTTCGAGTTCATCTTTTGTATAAGAATGAATAGATTGCTGATGTTCATCTAATAACTCAAGATCCGGTAAAATATATTGGGGCTTATTAAAATCAGGCTTGGCAGCATTATTGGCGAAACTAGCAATCAAGCGCGCAGCTTCTTGTTTAGCTAAAGTATTTTTATTCTCTATACTCTCGGTTGCAAGATGTGTTGCAGTAGCCATAATTTCAGCAATAGAGCGCTTTGGCTGCGCTTTAGTTATTTCATTTTCTATGGACTCCACATCTTCAGCTAATGGTTTATCTGGTGTTTGATTCGCTGGCGTATATGTCGATAGGTTTGCCATAATTTCAGCGATTGAAGGGCTTAACTCTGGTTTATTATCATGAGCCATGTTCTCAGCTAAAGAAATATCCTCTTCTTGTTCCTCTTCTGTAGCTTCAGTGTTTTCAAGCCCCGACCTATCAAATAACGCTTCAGCATCAGCCATAGGGACATTAACCAGTGGAGCCATATCTGCAGCCTCGCCCTGCTTATCTTGGAAAAACGACTTCAAATCACTATCAAAGTCGATCACTTCCGGAGTATCACTGAAATTATCAGTAGAAATTTCCGTATCAGAATGAAGGTTGTCAGTTACAAGAGAGCTATCTACCTCTTTAACACTATCTTCCTGTTGATCCATTTGGTTTTTATTAGTCGCAGGATCAGCAGAATCCATAGCGATAGGGTTTTGCTGTTCTTCCGCTAGGGGATCTTGGGAATGAACCGGTTCAAAATTGAACACACGTTCATTATTTAAATCTTCTGCTAGCATAGCCTCAGAAAAAACAGGTTCAACTATTTCACTGGCAGTGCTTTTTATTACCGGCTTAACACGAGAAAACTTCTCTTGCCCCCCCTTTGTCTTTTTGGTGCCCTTACTAGGTCTATCAACGTGGCGATTTGTTTTTTTGACTTCTATACCGAACCAGCCTTGAACCGTTACATAAAGCCAATCTAAGCCCATTAAGGTATATTTACCAACCGCTTCAACACCTCTCAAACAAGAAATTCCAGCATATTTCTCCAGTGCTACCAGTACAGCAAAGACACTAGCACAAGGAATCATTATTAAAGTAAGAACAGCAAAAATATCAGCAAGTTCTACCTCTTCAGCACTGCTACCTGCCGTTTGAACCAGTAAGACCAGCCCAACTAACACCAGCAATATAAGCCCAACGGCCATAATGCCACGCCAAGGTAATGTAGAAAAAAAGGAAAAGTAATTTTTAGGTGGAGTTATCTTTCTATTCACTGAGAATCACTATAAATTGAATTAAAAGGGTGTAAGATTTATATAATCTAAGGCTTCCACTCATGCATTTGTTTTATACATAGCTGATTTAATGCTTCCGCACGACTATCGCTATCAGCTTCAGTATAACAGCGTAATTCAGGCGCATTACCTGAACCTCGAAAATGCACTACCTCATCATTAGCTAAAGTGATACGTACACCATCGGTGTAATCAAAAGCAACGGCTCGCTCTATTTTTCCCGTAAATAATTGTGTTAGCACAGCAGCATCTTGGGTCAATTCGCCAGTTTGCATTTGCCCTAAAATAGACTGGCTTAATTCACTTGGAAAATTTTTAATGCGGTCACTATAAGTAAATCGTGGTGGCAAGGTTTTCAGCAATGCCGAAATTGAGCACCCTAGTTGTTTCGCTTGCAACAATAAACATAACGGCACAATCACCGCATCGCGTGTTGGTAAAGCAGCGAGTGTTTTGTTATTTAATTGAATGGGGGTATTTTGTAAAAAGCCACCATTCGCTTCATAACCCACTACACTGGTTTGACTGGTCATCGCTTGCATAGCAGAAATAACAAAAGGGGAGCCTATTTTAGTACGCTTTACCAGTGCAAATTGAGCGCACTTTTCGACAGCGCTATTACTACTAACGGGGGTTACTACTGCCTCTGCTTGTAAAAAACGTGCAACTAAAATACCGGCAATATCACCGCGTAACCATTCGCCATGTTCGTCACTGACTAAAGGTCTATCGGCATCGCCATCGGTGGAAATAATACAATCAAGGCCAAACTCAGCCGACCATTGCTTAGCTAAAATGACATCTTCTGGACGAATGGCTTCGGTATCTACGGAAATAAAGGTATCAGAACGCCCTAAAGAGATGACTTCAGCACCTAATTCTGACAAAATCTTTGGTAATAGATCACGGGCAACTGAAGAGTGCTGATAAACGCCTAATTTTAAACCTACCAAGCTATTTTCAGGGAAAAAGTCTAAATAGCGCGCAATATATTGTTGTTCTGCAGTCGTATTAACCGCCGGTAAATAATCACTCGCTGACAAGCTTTCTTTACCATCAAATAAAGCATCATTGAGTACTGGATTTTGAGCCAAAATTCCTTGCTCATCGTCTTTTAGTACTTCACCGTCAGGTTTGTTAAATTTAATACCATTACGATCTTCAGGAATATGACTACCCGTCACCATTACGGTCGCAATCTTATGCGCAATACCATACAGCGCTATAGCAGGCGTAGGTAAAAGACCGCAATTAACCACTGTATAACCGGCATCAACCACAGCAGCAGCAACTGCATTCATAATGCGTGGTGTACTCTTGCGTAAATCGCCACCGACACCCACTGCTTGCCCAACCTGAATAGCATCAATAGACTGTAAATAATGTAAAAAAGACAAAGTGTAGGCATAACAGACTTTATCTGTCATATCACTGACTAAGCCACGAATACCGCTAGTACCAAACTTAACTTTATTTTTCATTTTCTTTCTTTTTCAAGTTTAGAGCTGCTAGGAAATAAAAACTGTAGGGCATGGCTTTAAGCCCGCTAAGCCACGCCCTACAGATGTTTACAAACAAACATTAGGTTATTTTCCCTAACTTTTCTTTAGCTTTGCTTCAATTTCTAGCTTACGCTGAATTTGTGCAACTTTATCCAATACGCCATTGACATAACGATGACTACCATCCGCACCAAAGTATTTTGCTAATTCCACACCTTCATTAATAATGACGCGATAAGGTGTTTCTGGCTTATGCAACAACTCATACACACCAATTCTTAAAATAGCGCGCTCTACCGGATCTATATCGTTTACTGCACGATCAATAAAATCTTTCATGGCAAAATCGATTTTATCCAGATCCTTAGGAATACCATGAAATAAATCCGTAAAATAACTTTTTTGCGCATTTTTTAAGCGTTGATCTTCAGCGAATTGACGCGCAATCGTGCTTAAATCTGTGCCAGTCATTTGCCATTGATACAAAGCTTGTACCGCACATTGTCTCGCTTTTGTTTTTGCAGAACTCATTAAGCGTCCAAATTTTTAAATAAAGTAACCATTTCAATCGCTGATAAGGCAGCTGAAGCACCATTGTTACCCGCCTTAGTCCCCGCACGTTCAATCGCTTGCTCAATACTATCAACCGTTAATACGCCAAAGCTAACGGGAATATCATACTGTAAAGAAATTTGCGCAATACCTTTAACGCACTCACCTGAAACATAATCAAAATGAGGTGTAGCACCCCGAATCACCGCACCGACAGTGATAATGGCGTCATATTTCTTACTGGCAGCAATACGCTGCACAACCATAGGTAACTCATACGCACCAGGGGCTTTAACGACAGTAATATCTTCTTTGTTAACCCCATGGCGTACTAAAGCATCAATGGCACCATTTTCTAATTGCTCAACAATAAAGCTATTAAAACGTGACGCAACAATACAATATTTACCGCCTTGTGCTAAAAAATTACCTTCTACTGTTTTTACTGCTGACATAGTTGCCTCTTTTAAATGTATAAACTATAACGTAGAGCGAACTAAAGCCCGCCCTACTATTTGTTAATTTTATTCGCTACTTTCCACTAACTCTAAATTAAACCCAGAAAGCCCAAAATAAGTTTTTTGTTCACCTAAAACAGTGATTTTATGCACGCCTAAATCCGCAAGTATTTGCGAACCCGTTCCCGTCGTGCGCCATTCCCCTGTTTTTTCTGCTACAACAGGGTTAATCACCCCATTATCTTGCAATTGATATTGGTGTACGAGTTCAGCTAATGCTTTATTATTTTCTTCTTGACGAATCAATACCAAAACACCACGACCTTCCTTAGCAATATGCTTCATTGCATCACGCACTGGCATTTTACAGTCACTACGTGTTGAAGAAAAAATATCATCCATTAAATTACGTGCATGCACTCGAACTAAAACCGGTTCATCATTCGCAACATCTCCCATCACAATAGCCAAGTGAATATTGCCATCATTACGATCTTGATAGGCATATAAACGAAAATCACCAAATTCTGTTGGTAAAGCACATTCACTAATTCGCTCTAATGTAGCTTCATTCTTAGTACGATATTGAATCAAATCTGCAATCGTACCGATCTTAAGTTCATGCTCTTTAGCAAAAACTTCAAGATCAGGGCGTCTAGCCATCGAGCCATCTTCATTTAAGACCTCAACAATCACAGATGCAGGCTCTAACCCAGCTAAACGCGCCAAATCACACCCTGCTTCAGTATGTCCAGCGCGATTTAAGACACCTCCATCACGTGCTCGTAACGGAAAAATATGCCCAGGCTGCACCACATCTTCTGCTTTAGCATCTTTAGCAACGGCACTTAATATCGTTTTTGCACGATCAGCTGCCGATATGCCTGTCGTAACCCCTTCAGCCGCTTCTATAGAAACGGTAAAATTAGTCGCAAAAGCGGCATTATTATCATTCACCATGAGAGGTAAACGTAATTGTTGACAACGTTCGCCTGTTAAAGTTAAACAAATCAAGCCACGGCCATAGCGCGCCATAAAATTAATATCAGCAGCGCGTACTAACCCAGCCGCCATAATTAAATCGCCTTCATTTTCACGGTCTTCATCATCCATGATCACGACCATTTTTCCCTGGCGTATATCTTCAATAATTTCCTCAGTTGTATTCATCTACTAAATAAACCCACTTTCTCTTAATAATTCTGTTGTCACACCCGCAGCACAAGTTGCTGCAGCCTCGCCTTTCATTAAACGTTCCATGTAACGTGCTAGTAAATCAACCTCTATATTCACCTTATCATTAACCTCAATATTACCCAAAGTCGTCTCTTTCAATGTATGCGGCACAATATTAACGCTAAATACCGCCCCATCAACCTTATTTACGGTCAAGCTAATGCCATTAATACAAATAGACCCTTTCTCAGCAATATACTTTGCCAATTCATTAGGTACTTTAAATTTAAAACGAATAGAGCGACCATCCGGTTTTTTGTCTAATAGCACCGCTAAACCATCAACATGACCACTGACGATATGTCCACCTAACCGTGTTTGCGGTGTTAATGCCAATTCTAAGTTAACCGGCGTACCACTTGCAGCGAGTTTTAAATTAGTACGGGCTAATGTTTCATTAGATACATCAGCAACAAAGCCATGCGCACTTAACTCAATCGCTGTTAAACATACTCCATTTACAGCAATACTGTCACCTAAAGCCGCGTCCACTAAAGATAACTTGCCGGTATCAATAGATAGACGCACATCGCCCGCTTTTTGTTCAATCTGGGTTATTTTACCCACCGCTAAAATAATGCCTGTAAACATATTATGTTTGTACCTTGTATTGAAGTCTTAAATCTACACCTACTTTACGCACATCCAGTAGTGCTAAGTTTTTTTTCTCTGCCATCCGCGTCACATGCGGCATATCACATAAACCGCGCCCACTAGAACCGAGAATACTGGGAGCCATATAAACAATGCATTCATTAATTAAATTTTGCTCCATCAAAGCACCATTTAAGACAGCACCTGCCTCAATTAATACCTGATTCACCTGCTGCTCTGCTAAAAACAACAAAACTGCATTTAAATCTAAACGCCCTTGCTTATTTCTGGCTATTTTATAAACTTCAGCACCCGCCTGAGTTAGCGCTTCAAATTTATGTTGCTCTTCAGAACACGTTAAAATCAATGTACGACCCGCTAAAGTCAATAATTTCGCGCTAATTGGTGTACGTAATTGAGAATCCAAAACAACGCGTAAAGGCTGCACGACATCAACACCCTCCAAGCGTACATTCATGCTCGGATCATCTGCTAAAATAGTATCCACGCCTGTTAACACACAACAACTCGCTGCCCGTAACTTTTGCACATCGTGCCTAGCTTGTGGCGCAGTAATCCATTTACTTTCACCCGAAGCCATCGCCGTACGTCCATCTAAGCTCATCGCCATCTTACTGATAACATAAGGATTAGCCGTCGTCATGCGTGTAATAAAGCCTCGATTAAGCGCTTGTGCCTCTGATTCTAATACGCCACAAACCACATCAATGCCTGCTTGCTCTAATAAAGCAACGCCCTTACCTGCCACTAAAGGATTAGGATCTTGCATAGCAATCACGACACGGACCACACCTGCTCTAATTAAAGCCTCGGCACAAGGTGGCGTGCGCCCATAATGACTACACGGCTCTAAAGTCACATACGCGGTAGCACCTAACGCCTCTTGGGTGTTTTTTAACGCCTCAACTTCAGCATGTCCTTGCCCTGCACGTATATGCCAACCTTCAGCAATAATTTCATTGCTTTTAACGATAACACAACCAACACGAGGGTTTGGCTTGGTGGTATATCGCCCTTTTTTAGCTAAATACAACGCACGCGCCATAAATAAGCTATCTTGTTCTGCTTGTTGCCTAGTCATTATTTCTTTTGTAAATCAGCAATCATATCGGTAAATTCACTGACGTCCTGAAAGCTTCTATAAACAGAAGCAAAACGCACAAAAGCCACATGATCTAAAGCAATTAATTCTTTCATAACTTGTTCGCCAATTTCTAAGGCAGCGACCTCTCGATCACCTTTAGCATTTAACTCTTTTTTAATTCGAATAACGGCTGCTTCAATCTGATCGCTCGTTACTGGGCGCTTTTCTAATGCCCTTAAAATACCAGCACGCAATTTACGTTCATTAAAAGGCTCACGCAGCCCATCGCGTTTAATGACTCTAGGCAAATTAAACTCAGTGACCTCATAAGTGGTAAAGCGCTCTTTACAGGCCACGCATTCACGCCTACGCCGCACTTGATCACCCTCATTCGCTAAGCGAGAGTCAATAACTCTAGTATCTTGGGCAGTACAAAAAGGACATCGCATAGTAACTTATTTTGCTAGAATCTAAAAAATGTGGCATAACTATTAGAAAATCGCTAATTTTACAATATATTACTAATTAAAGCTGATTTTTATTAACTCTTTAATTTGTACCAGAATTTTCGTTACATTATTTGTACCTGCTTATGCAAGAAACTGAAGGTGTTATCAAATACCATTTAAACTACAAGCAAACAGCGGCAAATTCCGACTGGCCTCTTGCTACGATGAATAGTTGGCGCTGCCTCTTATATAAATTAGACTTAATTGGTCAAAATCCGGCACGTTATAAGGGCTATGGTTATGGCAATATTAGCCAGCGCTTAACAGGCGAGCAATTTATTATCAGCGGCACACAGACAGGCGGTATAAGTCACCTCCACGCGCAACATTACTGCCTTATAGAAAAAGTTGACTTAGCACACAATCAGGTTGATTCCTCCGGCCCTTGCCAGCCATCATCAGAAGCATTAACTCATGCTAGCGTGTACGCTCAAAGTAAAAATATTAACTGCGTCATTCACGCACATAGCACTGAGATATGGCAGGCAACTCAAGCCTTAGAACTGCCACATACGCTTGCGAATATTGCCTATGGCACACCCGAAATGGCTGAAGCTGTCAACCAACTATTTCAATCGGAACAACTTCAACAACACTCCCTATTTACCATGCTAGGCCACGAAGATGGTGTCATTGCTTTTGGTGATGACTTTGCACAGACCGCCTGCACACTCATTAATCTTTTAGCAAAAAGTAAACAGCTAAACTAAAGAACACAAAATACCAGCTAAAGACCTGCTACCCCTATCATGATATAAACAAGTATCGTACCTATTTCTAACGCACTCACTTTATAAACCACACAAGAAATACACAACATGAAAAAAGTATCTCACTTACTACTATTATCAAGTTTAATCTGCCTCCCTCAAATCAGTTATGCCAAACAAAAAATCGCAGCTGCCAATAATATCGAATATCCTAAACACCTGACAAACTGGCGAATTATTGGTACTTCTCTACGTAATGACAACAATACCCAACGCGCTATTTTAGGTAATGCCATCGCAATCAAAGCGGCACGCGCAGGCATTAAAAAAATAAACTGGCCTAAAGGTGCTATTCTCGCAAAATTGGTCTGGAAAAACGAAACCTTACCCACATGGCAAGCAGCCACTGTACCTGGTGACTTTGTGCATGCAGAAATCATGGTGCGCGATGCAAAAAAATATGCAGCAACGGGTGGCTGGGGATTTGCACGCTGGACAGGTTTAGAGCTAACTCCACATGGCAAAGATAGCTCATCAGCTCAAGCTTGTTTTGATTGTCATCAAGCGGCTAGCGGCACGGATTATGTCTTTACTCAACCTGCAAAACTTCCTTAAACAACGCTATAATAGCCCAACATTTTCTTATAGGAATTCATAAAACCAACATGGCACAATATATATTTTCTATGAATCGAGTGGGCAAAATTGTCCCACCCAAAAAATTCATCTTAAAAGATATTTCTTTATCTTTTTTCCCTGGCGCAAAAATCGGTGTATTAGGTCTTAACGGCTCTGGTAAATCAACTCTACTCCGCATTATGGCAGGCGTTGACAAAGAAATTGAGGGTGAAGCCATTCCTATGAAAGGTATTAACATCGGCTATCTTGCACAAGAACCTCAGCTTGACCCCACAAAAGATGTACGCGGTAATGTCGAAGAAGGATTAGGTGAAATACAACAAATTGTAAAGCGCTATAATGCTGTCAATGATGCATTTGCAGAACCAGATGCTGATTTTGATGCCTTATTAGCCGAACAATCTGAATTACAAGAAAAAATTGAAGCGGCTAATGCTTGGGAATTAGAGCGGGAGCTAGAAGTAGCCGCGGATGCTTTACGCCTTCCGCCTTGGGATGCGGATGTTAGTAAACTATCTGGCGGTGAAAAGCGTCGTGTCGCTCTTTGTCGCTTATTGCTATCAAAGCCCGATATGCTCTTACTCGATGAACCGACCAACCATTTAGATGCAGAATCAGTGGCATGGCTAGAGCGATTTTTACATGACTACCCTGGTACTGTCGTTGCTGTTACTCACGATAGATATTTCTTGGACAATGTGGCGGGCTGGATTTTAGAGCTGGATCGTGGTCAAGGTATTCCTTGGGAAGGTAATTACTCTTCTTGGTTGGAACAAAAACAAAACCGTTTAGCCCAGGAGGAAAAACAAGAAAGTTCACGCCAAAAAGCAATGAAAGCCGAATTAGAGTGGGTACGCTCTAATGTTAAAGGTCGTCATGCAAAGAGCAAAGCCCGTTTAGCGCGTTTTGATGAAATGTCATCACAAGAAGCACAAAAACGTAATGAAACCCAAGAAATCTTTATTCCACCAGGCCCTCGCTTAGGCGATGTTGTTATTGATGTGGAACACGTTAACAAAGGTTTTGGTGATCGCTTATTAGTCAATGACCTAAGCTTTAAATTACCCCCTGGTGGCATTGTCGGCATTATTGGCCCTAACGGTGCGGGTAAAACCACCCTATTCCGCATGATGTCAGGTGTAGAACAAGCTGATTCAGGTGATATTAAATTAGGTTCGACCGTACAACTTTCACACGTTGATCAATCTCGTGATGACCTTGATGATAATAAAACCGTTTGGGAAGAAATCTCCGATGGCTTAGATTTAATCACCGTCGGCACTTACGAAACATCATCACGCTCCTATTGTGGGCGCTTTAATTTTAAAGGCGGCGACCAACAAAAACGTATTGGTGATTTATCAGGTGGTGAACGTAATCGTGTACATTTAGCCAAACTCTTACGTAGTGGTGGTAATGTTTTATTACTCGATGAGCCAACCAACGATTTAGATGTTGAAACTTTACGTGCTTTAGAAGAAGCCTTGCTAGCCTTTCCTGGTTGTGCCGTGGTTATTTCGCATGACCGCTGGTTTTTAGATCGAATCGCTACACACATGCTGGCATTTGAAGGAGACAGTAACGTGGTCTGGTTTGAAGGTAACTATGAAGATTACGAAAAAGATCGTCATAAACGTCTAGGTACAGATGCCGACAACCCAACCCGTATTAAATACAAAAAAATCACGATTTAAAAGCTCTGAATTCAATTCATAAATGCATCACTCAATGAATTTTTCATACCTATCTCAACCATATCTTAAGATACCTCATAAGGTATTTTGTCATTAAGACATTTTTAGGGCAGCTGATAAGCTGCCCTAAAATACCGTTGATAGTGGCCTCAAACAACTGCATTGCTAGGAAAATACTGCCTTAACCGTTTTATCCTCTTTCTCAAGCGCCATACCGCGTAGCAAAATAAGTATCACAATTCAGAGCTTCTGCTATTTTCGTGTAAGATAAACTTTCTTGTTGTCAACAAGCGTAAATTGTTAATTGATTTTTATGAGCAGAAAAATGCCCGCCAATACTTTATTCAAGATAATGAGGTATTAATTCGTATGCTGTGTGGTAACTAAAGAAAGGAGGTTTTAATGTTTAGAACTATGATATTTGTAATTTTTGCAGCAGCATTATTAGCATGTAGCAATGTAAAAAAAACCAAACCAAAAGAAAGGGTTAAGATTAATACCAGTAAGCTACAACAAACTTTGTACTATGGCGGTGACATTATCACCATGGAAGGCAATGAGCCAACTTATGCAGAGGCCGTTATTGAACGGGATGGAAAAATTATCTACGTCGGTAAAAAATCCAGCGCAGTCAATAATTTTGCAGGTAAAACAATAGAAGTGGACTTGCAGGGAAAAACCATGCTGCCTGGTTTTATCGAACCACATGCTCACCCTGTATCCATTGGTGGTTTTATTTTAGCCAACGATATTGTGGCTCCTCATCAGTGGAGAATGCCGCATCAGACCTACCCAGGCGTTTCCGGAAAAGAACATTACCTAAAAGCAGTTAAGGATATTATTGATTCCAAAGAGGATCGAAACAAAACAGTGATGATCTGGGGCTATCATAAAGCATGGCATGGAGACATTACGCTCAAAGATATTGATAAAGTAACAGGCGATGTCCCAACAATCATCTGGCAACGCTCAACTCACGAAGTGTATTTAAACTCAGCCTGTGTTAAAAAATATGGTATTCAAAAGGGCGACCTGTCAGAAGCAGATAATAAGCAGGCAGATTGGGACAATTATCATTTCTGGGAAAGAGCGTACCAAATGATGAAAGGAACGAAACTTTCCCCTTTCTTTAGTAATCAGAAAATGTTGAAACTCGGTATGGAACGTATCTCGCAATTGATGCTGCAAAATGGAATTACAGCTATGACAGAGCCTAGTTTCCCAAATAGCACTTTCGAAGATGAATATGCCGTTCTGCTGGATGGTACCGAAAAAGCAAGGGCATATACCATTTATTTGATTGCAGGTTTTCCAGAACAATTTGTCAAAAAGGTTGGTAATGATACCTATGCAGATCATATTGCCTCTCTGCCTGAAAAATACAATACTGAATATATTAAATTTCTCCCCAATCAATATAAAACCTTTGGTGATGGTGCCATCTATTCACTCGCCCTGCAACTACGAGAGCCATTCTTTAATTGTGCCAATTGTAAATCAGAGTGGATTATTCCTTCGAAACAGGCTCAGGAGATTTTTGATTACTGGTGGGATAAAAATTATAAAATTCATATTCACATAACAGGTGATCTGGGTCTTGAAGAATATTTAAACTTTACAGAAGCCGCCTTAAAACGCAATCCACGCAAAAACCACCGCACGACCTTTCATCATATTGGCTTATTTGATGCGCAACAAGCTCAGCGAATGGCCGATATGAATATTGAGGCTTCTGCAAATCCTTATTACCTGTGGGCTTTGGCCGATAAATACAGAGAAACAGGATTAGGGCCTAAGCGATCGGCCAATATGGTCGCTATGAAAGAATTAACCAAAAGAAATATTCCACTTTCACTGCACTCTGATTTTGCCATGGCTCCGGCTGAGCCGTTACTACTCGCCTGGGTAGCAGCTAATCGAATTGTGGCCAGTGGAAAAGTGATGAATCCAGAGCAAAAAATATCAGTTTACGATGCCATGAAGGGGATAACAATAACCGCAGCCCGTACTTTTGAGATGGAAGGTGAAATTGGTTCGATAAAAGTAGGCAAAGAAGCAACGTTTACGCTTTTAGAACAAAATCCTTTTAAAATTGCCCCTGAGAAATTAAAGGACATTTCTGTGGTTGGTATTGTGTATAAGGGGAAAATGAAACTTAATAAAGGAAAATTTGTTGGCGGGGGGCGTGATGCACATGGCTGCATTGGATCAGCAGGCTATTCCTGGTGTGAGCGCACGGGGCAATGTGAGCGTCCTTGGGAACTTGCTAGAACACAAGTATTTTCTAATACAAAAGAAACTTTTGATGAATTTTGTAAAATTGATAACAAGTAAGAATAATAGGAGAAATAAATGAAAAGAATTATGTTACTGCTGACATTACTAATACTGAGCCTATTTAAAATTGACCTATGGGCTGAAGAAACTCAGGAAAAAAGCATAGAAGAGCTAAGTAAGGAAATTTCCAATCCTTTAGCACAGATCTGGAATCTTTCTTTTCAATATAATTTCACATCCATAAGTGGTAATAAAGTCGATGGTGACGAGCACCTTAATACCTTACTTTTTCAGCCTGTCTTGCCCATTCCAGTGGGTGATAAATATACTTTTTTTGCCCGCCCAGTACTTGCTATGGTCGAAGGGCCGTCAGAAATTGGCATTACAGGAGGTACGCCATCAGTCCCGCTTGCCTATGGTACAACAAGAAGCACTGAGTTTGGTGACCTGATCTTACCTATCGGCTTTGGAGAGGCTAAACAAGTAGGTTGGTCTTGGGGAGTTGGTGCTACCTTCATTTTTCCCACTGCGAGTAATAAACTATTGGGCTCTCATCAATATCAGGCAGGACCAACGGCACTAGCATTATGGGCAAATGAGGATTGGATGGTAGGTGGACATCTGCAGCAATGGTGGGGGTTTGCTAATGATGGGGCTGATGATAGTGATCCGGTCATTAAAGCAGCTCACGCTAGAAACTTGAATCATGCTGATCTGCAATATTTTATCATTTATCACTTACCGGACGCCTGGCAAATTCGAACCAGTCCACACATCACAGTTGACTGGTCGGCCGAGAGTGGTAATAAACTAACCTTGCCACTTGGCGTTGGTATCGGAAAGATGATCAAACTTGGGCCTATGCCAGTTATGTTAATGCTAGAGTATCAACACACTGTTGTTGCTCCTGATGATATTGGTACTGACTGGACAATTATGCTGCAAGCTAACTTTATTATTAAAAACCCTTTTGGTGATTTATAAAACTACTGAAATAAACTAATATAGGCGTTTTTCCATAAGATACAAGCTGGTGACCTGCTTTAGTGAATCATTAATAAACCATTTTAAGGAATTAAACAGGATGAAATATAAAATTATTACACTAATAATAACTGTCAGTATTATATCGTGGAGCATCGTTTCCAGTGCTGGTGTTTTAAACCCGGATTGCACTGCGAAAAAAGCCGCTGAGAGTGCTGTAATGAAAGCAACAATAGGTCTTCGTGGTCGTTGCACAGCAGCAGAAGCAGCTAAGGACAGTTTGGGTATTAAAGATAAAAAAAAGCACCGCAAGCATGATAGGGATGGTATTGTAAAAAAAGTTGAAGATAAATATAAAAACTGAAAATTTGGTTATAAAGAATTAAGAAGAAACCACCCTTTTTTGATAATGACAGGAAAAATTATGATTAGAATCACATTACTACTCTTCATTACCGCGACCTTATTTGCTTGTGCTCATCAGCAGCACAGCAAGAAACCCCAATCTACTGAAAATACAGTCAAATTACAACAAACACTTTATTATGGTGGCGATATTCTTACTATGGAGGGTGATAAACCCGCTTATGTTGAAGCCGTCATTGTACGCGATGGAAAAATTATATATACCGGTGACAAAGCCAGTGCAGTCAACAACTTTGCTGGAGAAACTATTAAAGTTGACCTAAAAGGCAAAACCATGTTGCCAGGTTTTATTGACCCTCATGGTCATTTTATGTCGGCTGTACTAATGGTCACGCAAGTCAATGTTGCCTCCCCTCCGATGGGAACAGTCACTGACATTGCTTCAATGATTAAAAAACTTCAGGCATTTAAAACAGAAAAAGGTATTAAAGACGGTGAATGGATTGTTGGCTGGGGATATGATCAAGATTTACTGGCCGAAAAACGTCACATTACCAAACTGGATTTAGATAAAGCATTCCCAAACAACAAGGTATTGATAATACACATCTCTATGCATGGTGGTGTTCTCAATTCCAAAGCATTAGAGTGGGCAGGGTTAGATGAAAACTCGGAGACACCCGAGGGGGGCATTATCGCAAGATTGCCTGGTAGCAACGAACCCGCTGGATTAGTTATGGAAATGGCCTATATGCCGGTATTCGATAAGTTACCGCAACCATCAGAAGATGAAATGATGGAATTAATGAAATCGGCACAAATGCTGTATGCCAGTAATGGTTATACGCATGCTATTGAAGGGTTTACGCATATTAAAGATATGAATACCTTGAAAAGAGCGGCTCAAGAAAACAGATTTTTTATTGATATTGCCTCGCTGCCAGGTTTCAATGAAATGGATCAATGGTTAAACAACCCAAATTACAAATTTGGGGAATATCATAATCGCTTAAAATTCCAAGGAGGTAAATTTACACTGGATGGTTCTCCCCAAGGTTTGACTGCTTATATGGCCAGCCCTTATCTAGTTCCAGGACCCAATGGCGAAAAAAACTGGGTTGGAAATACTTCTATACCACGAGATAAATTAGCTGAAATGGCTAAAACCATGGTAGAAAATAATGTACAGATTAATTTCCATGCGAATGGAGATGGTGCGATTGAAGATGCCATTTTTGCCATTGAACAGGCAGGTATTACAGCAGAGCAAGATAAGCGACCCATTATCATTCACTCTCAGTTTCAAAAGCCGGAACATTTACCAAAATATGCCGAGCTAGGCATTACGCCAACCTATTTTACCAACCATGTTTTTTATTGGGGCGATGTACATGTTAAAAATGTTGGCAAAAAGAAAGCGTCATTTATCAGCCCTATCAAAGCGGCAAATGACCTTGGGATTGTTACCTCAAACCATACTGATTTTAATGTCACCTTACTCGACCCGTTTTTTGTCATGTGGACATCGATGGCAAGAGAAACCAGAAGTGGCAAAATTCTTGGAGCAGATCAAAAAATTGATGCCTATACGGCATTGCAAAATATTACAACAGGCCCCGCCTATCAGTTTTTTGAGGAAAACAGAAAGGGTATGATTAAAAAAGGTATGCTTGCTGATTTTGTCATACTCGATAAAAACCCTCTAAAAGTAAGTGACGTATATGCGATTCGAGAAATCACCATTTTGCAAACCATTAAAGAAGGAAGCACGATTTACCAAAAAAAGACCGTTGAAAAATTGGATGGATATTTTATAAAGAACACTGTCAAGTTTGATGACAATAATAACTTTATGCATGTCGTGGTCAATAATCAAAAAGACTTTGATCAATATTTTGGTGTCGCCAAAACTATGGGAAACAAAGTCGATAAGGTGGATTTTAAGAAAAACTCAGTCATTGCTATCATGACAAAGCCATCAAATATCTCGAAGAAAATAGGACTGGTTTACTATGAGTTCGATGAGGATAAATTATTGATTAAATATAAGATAACAGCAGGAGCAAAAAATGCTTACCAGTCAACAGGCCTGTATCTGGCAACCATTCCAAAGAACGTTACAAGTATTAAATTCAAATCAAGATATAATGTGGGAGTCGTGGACATAAAGTAAATCCTTAGAAGCAACTAACATTCATATGAATCCAGACAATAAAAAGTGCTACCGCTGTCAGCCCCAGATGGGCTGATAGTCCGCGCTAGGCGAAGGGTTGTTGCCAATCCAAAGTGCGCTAGGGAGGCTATTGTTTTACCGAAGAGCCATAAAGCCATTTATGGGAACCGTGGCTATGCAGGGTTTTGATCATAGTCGTGGTGGACGTAGGGCGTACTGGGGCACTATTGCTTCGCCACGTGGCGTTTTGTGACAGGAGTCCCAAAAAATCTATCATGGGGCGACAACTAGCTTGATAATCACCGGGGGCGCGCCTAAATGGGTCGCTTAGCCTCTGCTAGTATTTACTTTACACTCATGTTTTGTCTTAATTCAATAGGTGTTTGACCTGCCAATCCTTGCAGAGTGGGTCATGTACTTAATTGATATTAATTAAGTAGTAAAATTCAAATTACCGCTGTACATTTATTTGCTATAATAAACAGTTCAAAACAACGTCCCTATTGCATAACTGGATAATGCAGTCCCCTCCTAAGGGATAGCTCCTGGTTCGAGTCCGGGTGGGGACGCCATTTAAACGACTGATTCAAGAGATAGTTTTAGAATATACTTAAGATTAGACATTCAGGGCAACCACATATACAGGTGCGCCACCCTACCCCATGAAATACTTGGGACTCCTGTCGCCAGATATTCATTCACATACGGAGCGAATTGGATAAGTCCCAGTACGCCCTGCGTCCGCCTCACAACACACAAAATCCGCTGCGTTAAAGCTCTAGCTACCTCAAATGGCTTCACGGCTGTCGGGATAACTACTAGCCTCCCTCGCGCACTACTATCGCAGTGCACTTCGGATTGGCGACCACCCTGTCGCCTACTGCGGACTAAAAATCATCACTTCGCTTACCTCTCCGTTGGTGAGTAGATCACGGGAACTTCCCCTTAGTCTCTCGCAGAACGGTACGTGAACCTCTCGATTCATACCGCCCCTATCAGGCAAACCCTCCTATCATTCCAACACGCCAATGCGCGAATAAGTTTGGGGTTTGATCAGCTATCTTTATGAGAAACTGTATCGCTTTTTCTTTATTGTCACCGTAGCGTCTTAAACTTGCGTCTAGCCCACCTCACAAGCGTCATGGTGAGGTGACGACACAATCGGCGCTTAACCAGCATTCGATATAGAGCTTTACCCACGGTGTATCCGTATGCTTGTAGACTGCTTTAAGCAATAAATCATGCGGTATATTGTCAAACACCCCTTTAATGTCAAATTCCAGCACCCAGGCGTAGCGCCAACAACGCTGTCGCGTGTGGGTCTGCGACAATGCTACGATCTGCTTCAGGGAACATTAGTGTGTTTCAACAGCCTTAGCGGCTAATGGGTCTGCGACCTCGCTGTGCAGACCGTGTACTTCATTACTTGCAAACTCATTTTGACGCACCTCAATCAAACTGTCGCAGACGATAATAATTTTAGGCATTTCCATCGTTTTTTTCAAAAAAATATCCTGTACTTTCCGGTAATTGTCAAACTAGTTGTCGCCTAAAGTTGTAAATTTATGCCCGCTCTTTTTGCTCGATTTCAATTTTTTGATTTTCTGGGTTTAAGTAGACTTCCTCTACTTTATCCCAGTTCCTTATTTC
>Ga0256840_1000986_pt1 | contig 27858 bp, 24 predicted proteins | sample 355202metaG_FD_185969 | JGI IMG/M metagenome (GOLD analysis project Ga0256840, IMG submission 185969) | Hydrothermal vent microbial communities from Mid Atlantic Ridge, Atlantic Ocean - 355-202 | ecosystem: Environmental > Aquatic > Marine > Hydrothermal vents | place: Atlantic Ocean: Mid... | reverse complement strand
TTAAGAACAATATTTGTGTTATTAAAGAACAAAACTAAATTTGATGAAAATTTAGCTTATGGTGTTTCATTATGAAACTTTAAAATCAATCTTTTTTAGTTAGGTTTCTTTATAGTTGACTCCTTTTGGGCATTATAGAGCAAAATCACTTAAATTTATATTGTTATGTTTTTTTTGCATGCGATATATAAAGACTACACAAAAGGCTGATATAATTGGTATAATATGCAAAAATTATAAAGGTTGGAGATGAAAGATTCACAATTGACAGAGTTGTACTTTGTCGTCAAAAGTCCATTTAGGTACTATATGTTTGTGCTTTTGACGATGTTTGGTGGCTGGAATATAGCAAAAGATATGATGAATATAGTAGAGCGACATGTACCCGTAAACACAGTAGCTCCAGAGTATATCGCGATCACGCTTTTATCTTTGGTGGGATTCTATTTCGTGAGAAAAAATGCCATAAGAAAGCTACAGAAATTTGAGAGTCAAAATAGCTGATGAAGATTTTGCTACTCGAGGATGATTATATACTAGCTGATATCCTCTATCATCACTTAAAGGACAACTCTTATGAAGTACTACATGTAGATGATGGAGAGAGTGCACTTGATGCTATGGCTTCAAGCAAATTTGATTTGTTGATTTTGGATATAAATGTCCCAAAAGTCAGCGGGCTAGAGGTGGTTAAAAGCATTCGAGAGTATAACGATACAACTCCCGCTATCATGATAACAGCATATCAGGAGACAAAATACCTGAAGAATGGATTTGAAAATGGGTGTGATGATTATATAAAAAAACCATTTGACCTTGAGGAGTTGGATCTTAGGATTAATAATATTAAAAAGAGATTTAGCATAGAAAATGACGACAAGATCACCATAGATGACACTACATATATGATTCCATCTAAAAATCTTCTCAAAACTAAAAATGCAGAGTTTCAACTTGCAAAAAAAGAGACAGAGATACTTTTATATTTGAGCAGTAGGAAGAAAAGAGTCATATCTTCGGATGAATTGATACAAAATCTATGGGAATTTGAGGAGATGCCCACAGATGCAACGATACGAGTTTATATAAGAAATCTCAGAAATATAGTCGGAAAAGATAGGATCAAAACCATAAGAGGGAGTGGCTACTTTTTTGAATAAAGAGGAAAAAAAAGCATTGAGCAGTTTTTTGGCTATCTACACGCTATCAGCTCTGGTGCTTATCTTTATAATCGCATTTCTATACTACAACAGGGGTATAGTAACCATACAAGACCAGTGTAGTGTACAGATGAGAAATGCCTCTTTAGTGGCTCAAAAAGAGTTAATGAGAGCAGAAATGGATAAAATCCCCTACAAATTTACACCACCCAAAAAAACTATGAGAATGGGACTGTTTGATTCGAAAGGCAAAGTCATATTTTCAAATTTGAAAGATAACAAAATCTTTTTCTCAAATGTGGCTTATAAAAACAATAGACATAAATACCATGTCCATAAACTGCAAACTCCTTTACTAAATGTCTCTTATATAGTTGTAGAGACCGATGAGGTTGCTAGTCAAAAAGCAAAACTTCTAACGCTGATAACTTCTGTGATCATCGCGTCCGTTGTATTTATACTTTTTATAGGTTTTTTGCTAAGCAAGATACTGCTAAAGCCTATAAAAGAGAGAGTGAAAAAATTAAATCATTTTATAAGAGACAGTTCACATGAGCTAAATACTCCAGTTTCTGCCCTTATGATGAGTGCATCTTCGATCAAAAATGCAAAAGAGGTAAATCCAAGAGTCCTAAACCACATAACAGTTAGTGCAAAACTCATCTCTCAGATCTACAACACTCTCTCTTTTGTTGCATTTAATGAGATAGATGAGAGATATGATGAAAAGTTTAACCTTAAAGAGTTGGTAGAAGAGAGTGTAAGATTTTATGATGAGATTGTAAAGAGTAAAGGCAACAACATAAAATGCTCACTTGAGTCAACAATGGTAATCATGGATAAAACCAGGATACAAAAAGTGATAAATAATCTCATTTCAAATGCTCTAAAATACTCATTTCCAAGAACAACTATAGAGATAATACTAAAAAACCATACACTTTGCATCATAAATCAAGGCGAAGGCATTAGTGAAGATGACCAAGAAGCTATATTTAAAAGATTTGAGAGAAGAAGCAAAAACGAAGGTGGCTTCGGAATAGGCTTGGATATCGTAAAGACAGTATGTAGTGAGTACAATATAGAGATAAAAGTGGAGTCAATCCCAAATCAAAAAACTACATTTTTTCTCAAATTTTCTGACTCCTTTTAAGTGTAACCAATTTGTAATTGAAAGATTATATAATTGCGTATGATGAAAAATAATTTAACTGCCTTGTGGGCTAATAATTTAGAGATTTTGGATGTTGCTTTTCAGCCAATTTTAAATATGCATACAGGTGAACTTTATGGAGTTGAAGCTCTGTTGCGTAACCACCAAGATATCGGGTTTAAGTCGATATTCTCTCTTTTTGATCAAGTATATAAAGAAAATCTGCTTTATGCTTTTGATATAGCCCTAAGAAAAAAGGCTTTTTTAAAATTTACAAAAATAAAAAATTATAAAGAGATCAAACTATTTTACAATCTTGACAATCGCTTGCTTGAAATGCCAGATTTCTCACATGGAAATACGATAGAGATACTAAAAGAGTTTAAAATTAAAAAAAATAGTCTATTTTTTGAGGTCTCAGAGAGATTGGAGATTTCAAGTGAATGCAATATAGAGAGTATTCTTCAACACTACAAAGATGAAAATTTTTCTATTGCAATTGATGATTTTGGAGTTGGTTATTCAGGCTATAAACTGCTTCATGACTTTACGCCTGACATCATCAAGATAGATAGATTTTTCTTGCAAAGTATAGAAAAAAATATAAAGAAAAGATTGCTTGTGAGAAACATAACCCATTTAGCTATACAACTTGGTATCAAAGTGTTAGCAGAGGGTGTAGAGACAAAAGAGGAACTACTGACTTGTAGAGATATAGGGTGTCATTTGATGCAAGGATATTTAATCCAAAGACCGACTAAAGACACCTATGAAATATCACAAAAATATGAGCATATAGATGAAATTTTGAAAAATAACAACAGAATAAACAGCAATAAAAAAATAGAAAGTTTTATAGATAGACCAAACCCATTAAATATCAACACAAAAATGAGTAGCGTTGTGCGCTACTTTAAAGAGAAAAAAGTAGTAGATATAGTACCCATAGTAAATTCACACGATGAGCCAGTAGGCATACTTCTTGAGAATCAAATCAAGGATTTTCTCTACTCTCCGTATGGAATGTCCATACTTTTAAATGAGGGTTCAGATAAATCAAAACTTAAAAATTTCATAAATAGTTGTGCGTGTGCAGATATAAACTCTGATATCTCTTTGATTATCGAACTATTTTCAAATGATAATGAATCCAATGGAATTATAATAACAAAAAATTCAAAATATTATGGATTTTTGTCGATGCGATCTATTGTGGGCATCATAAATGAAGAGAACCTAATCTCTGCAAGAGACCAAAATCCGATCACAAAACTTCCTGGCAATAGAATCATAGACAAATACCTGATGGATGTATGTGAAAGCACAGACAGTTATCTGCTATGCTACTTTGATTTGGATAATTTTAAGCCATTTAACGATGTTTATGGCTTTAGAAATGGCGATAGAATTATCCATTTGATAGCAGATATATTAAAAAAACATTTACCTAAGAGCTATTTTATAGGGCATATAGGTGGGGATGATTTCTTTTGTGGCGTCAAAGTTGATGATAAAAAATTTGAAGATCTTATAAAAGATATAGTGTTGATTATTGAAAATTTTGGCGATGAGGTTGTGAGCTTTTACTCCCCAAAAGATAGAGAAAATGGATATATAACATCAGTCGATAGAGAAGGAAACAAAAAAAGATTTCCGCTTTTAGCAGTGAGTGCATCTGTTGTAACAATCGACAGTATTGCAAAAAATAGGACAATAGAAGATATAAACTATTCACTTTCAAAAGGAAAAAAAGTTGCTAAAAGCAGTATAAAACACATGAGCGTCAGTAATCTACTCTAATTTTAATACAATTTTTTCCACTTTGCCCACTATATCCTCTGCTTCTGTGATTTCTGTTACGAGTGCTATGGTTTTTGCTCCTGCTTTTTGCACCTCTTGTATGTTATGCTCTTTTATGCCTCCTATCGCTACAAAAGGGGTATCTATATTTTTTGCTACAAATTCCAAATACTCTATGCCTACTGTTGCGTAATCCTTTGTATTTGTGTCGTATATTGGTCCTACGCCAATGTAATCAACTCCCAGTTTAACAGCTTCTAAGGCTTGCTCTTTGGAGTGCGTAGATAGTCCTATTATCATATCATCACCCACTAACTCTCGTACTTTTTTGACCGGCCAGTCATCCTGCCCTACATGTACGCCATCTGCTTCTATCATCAAGGCTAGCTCTATATGGTCGTTTACGATAAGAGTTACTCCTGCTTTTTTGGTTATCTCTCTTATGATTTTTGCTTCATCAAACATCTGCTTGAAGGATTTCTCTTTTTCTCTGTATTGTACTGTTTTTATGCCCGCTTTTATCATTTCTGCCACTACTTCTACATTGCTTCTTCCGTTTGAAAATCTCTCAAGCGTTATGCCGTAAATTCCCTCGGAGATACTTTTTTTGTGACTTAGAGTTAGCACCTCTTTTTCAAGATAGTAGAGTCTGTATCGGATATCTTCATACTCTTTTCCTGTCTCATACATTCCTTCAACTGTTTTTGAAATCTCCTCTATCACTCTTATAGCTTCTAATGCTCTTTTGAAATTTGCTGTGATGATTTGAGCAGTGTTCTCTTTTTTATCTATTTTGCTTTGGTTTGTGATCTTCTTTCCGATATCATGAGAGGAGTCTCTATTTCTGAGTAGATGGTGGTCTATATTTTTTAGATTTTTCCGCACTAAGTGTCTTGTATCTCGCAATTTTTTGGTCAATTTCTCATCTTCATAATGAAATCTGCATATATCTTCAACTACTCTGATGCCCTCAGCGGCACGGTTTACATTTGCATCTAAAATTCTATATATTTTCACCATATCCTATCCTTAAATATTTTCCCAATTTTTATATACAGGCTCATACCCTAACTCTTGGATTCTTTTTATCACTTCATCACTCTCCCTTGTGTCTGAAATCTCAAATTGTGGCTTTGTTTTGGCTACTGTGTATCCACCAACCTCTGTTTTTGAACCGGCTGAAAATTTTGTAGCACAAATTCCCAAAAGATTGTCTCTAAAATCTGCATCTTCTCTTGTAGATATATTTATCTCAACTCGTGGCAAAAAGAGTCTGTATGCACACATGATTTGTACAAAACTCACATCATCAAGTATGCAGTTTGGTTGAAATCCACCCTCTGCTTCGTTGATTCTAGGTAGTGAGAGTCCTAGCTCACAACCAAGGTACTTTTTGCTCAGGTATGAGGCGTGCAGACCACTAAAAAAGGCTTCACTCGCGATATCGCCTATACCAAAGAGCGCACCAATATTGAGGTTTCTAAACCCAGCTTTTGCACCTCGCTCAGGTGTCTCTAGCCTATACTTATAATCACTTTTTTCTCCGCTTACATGTACACTTTTGTATAGTTCTTTATCATACACCTCTTGATATACAGTCAACCCATCTACCCCAGCTTTAAAAAGCACTTCATAATCTTTTTGACTCATAGGATAGACTTCAATCGCTACGAAAGAGAAATGTTTTTTTAAGATTTTTGTTACATTGCATAGATACTCTAGTGGAGTTATTTTTCTGGATTCTCCTGTTAAAAAAAGTATATGTTTTATACCGCTTTTTGCTATCTCTCTAGCTTCAATCTCTACCTCTTCTAAGCTTAGTTTTTTTCTTGGAATCTTGTTCTTTTTACTAAATCCACAATACAAACAGTCACTGCTACAGTAGTTTGAAACATATATCGGAAGATATAGATTTATAGTATATCCAAAATTTGCAACAGTTATCTCATGGGCTTTTTGAGCGATTTTTTCTAAGTGTATTTTGGCTCTTGGGGATAGTAGATTTAGAAAATCAAACTTATCCAAACTCTTTTTATTTATGGAGTTTAAAACCATCTCATCTGTAACATTTGCAAAATATCCACTAAAATCAAAATCATCATACTCTTTTAAGATTTTTAAAAAACTCATAAATTTAAAAACCCCGTCAGAGGTGAAGAGGCTCTAGCATATCTGCTTTGGTTTTCTAGTTTGGCTAGATATGCCATTCTGCCTGCTTTTACAGCTAGTGAAAATGCAATTGCTGCTGAGATTGGGTCATTTGCTGTTGCTATGGCAGTATTTATAAGCACTGCATCAGCTCCCATCTCCATCGCCATTGATGCATGGGATGGTAGGCCTATGCCTGCGTCAATAATGACTGGAAGATTGCTATTTTGGATGATCATTTCAAGTAGATTTTTGGTTTGCAAGCCTGCATTTGAACCGATAGGTGAGCCTAATGGCATCACTGCGCTCGCTCCTACATCTTCAAGTTTTTTACATGTAACAATATCCGGTGAGATATAAGGCAAAACTATAAAGCCGTCTTTCGCCAAAATCTTAGTAGCTTTTATTGTCTCTTCATTGTCTGGCATCAGATATAGAGCGTCATGTATGACTTCTATCTTTACAAAATTCCCGCACCCTGCATCTCTGGCTATATGGGCTATTCTGACTGCTTCTTGTGCATTTCTAGCTCCAGATGTATTTGGCAAAAGAGTTGTGGTTTTAGGTATAAAGTTTAGTATGTTGTCTTGAGGATTTTCCAGATTTACCCGCCTTAATGCTATGGTGATTATCTGCGAACCACTCTGCTTTAGCATCGGTTTTATCTCATTTTTGTCTCTAAATTTGCCAGTTCCTGTGAGCAGTCTGCTGCTAAATTCTCTATCGCCAATTTTTAAGATATCCATCTATCCACCTCCCATGAAAGTAATGATCTCTACACAATCACCATTTTTGAGTATGAAATCTTTGCGTTTATCTTTTTTGATTATCTCAAGATTTACCTCTGTTACGATTGTATCTGGGTTAAGAGTTGGAAGTAAATCTTTTAGAGTGGAGTTTTTCTCTATCTTTTTGTTTTTGCCATTTAATTTTATTTCCAATTTAGACACCTTGCCAAATCAGAAAAATTGCGCTTTGCATGTAATTTTCCTTTTCCTACGCCCGCATTATCGGGATCAGGTTTTTGAGGGTATCTTCTCAGCCAAAACAACGATTTGTTTAAGCACCCCTAAGAGATTCTGTTATCGACATCATACTATAAAGTAGTTTATAGCAATCTGATGATGTTTTTAATATCGCCTATATTTTTTACTGTTGACATATCGATTTTGTCTATTTCGACATTTACTATTTTATTTGCAAATAGATTATCTTTTAATATATCTTCTTCTTTTATGTTGATTTCATCTTTCACCATTATGATAAAATCATCTCCTTTAACTCTAAAAATCTTATCGGATCTCAGCAACTTTTTTAAAAGTGTAGCAAAATCTTTCAGAAATTGATCCCCTTTGTCCCAGCCAAAAAGAGCATTGTATGCTGTAAAATTATGCAAAGTTATGGCATATAGATAGGTATAGTTGACATTTAAGTTTTCTAAAAATGTATATTGTAAAAATGATTTATTAAAAGTGTCTGTTGTGTTGTCTTTGAAAAAGTAAGCAAATCTAGCTTCTTCAAGCTGATTTAGAGGCATTTGATGTGTGCTGTCATTTAGAGGTAATTCTTGCAGGGTTTTTATTGCAATACTGATTAATTCATCTGAAAAGGATATATTTCTCAAAGAATCAAGCTCTTCTAGGGCTGCATCTTTGCTTTTTGCCTGTTTGTATATCCTGTTGGTGGTCATCGCATCGTATGTGTCTGCGATAGACAATATCTGCGACAGGAGAGGAATTTCATCTCCCTTTAAACCATTTGGGTATCCACTGCCATCATATCTTTCATGATGAGAGAGTATGATTTGGATTTCATCTTGGACAAAAGATATATCATGAAGCATATCATATGCAGTAATTGGATGTTTTTTTACTATTTCATACTCTGTAGCTGTAAGTTTTCCAGGTTTTAAGAGTATGGCATCAGGGATTTTTATCTTGCCAATATCGTGAATTATCGCAGCTTTCTCAAGGATTTTTATATCTTTACTGCTGATTTTCATGGCTTGTGCTATTTTCAGAGAGTAAAATTGGACACGACTATCATGTCCTGCAGTGTAGGGGTCTCTCGCCTCTATAGCCTTATTTAGTGAAGTTATGAACTGTGCATAACTCTGCTCTTTTTCGAATTTATGATTTTGAAGTGTAAGCCACAAGCCAATGTCTCCACTTAACTCTTTGATTAACTCTACTTCTTTGTTTTTGAAACTGTTTGAATGAGTGTTAAATACAGTGATGGCATAAAGCAGCTTTTCATCGACAAAAATAGGGACACTAAGAGAGTAGCTAAACCCACAATCTTGTTTGCTAGAACACAATCTTTTTTCATCTATTTTATAAATATGGGTAACTTTGTTTTGAAGTGCGGGAGCCAATATACTATTTTCATCAACTTTGGTTGCATCGAACATGGTTATAATCTTCTCTTGGCTAGCATGTTTGCTATTTGCAACTACTTTTACTCTATCGTTTTGCTCTACTTTACTTATAAGAGAAAATTCATATAGGTTATTTTGTACAATTTTTTCGCATATGTCGTTAAGTATCTTTTTTTGAGAATAATTTTCCAAGAGTAGTTGGTTTACATCCTTAACTGTTTTTATTATACTCGAAAGATAGAGTTCGTTTGCAAGGTTTTTTCTGATCTCATTTTTGGCATATATAAGTCTTTTTGTTGCTTTTCTAACTCTTTTGTTTAAAATTTTATTTGTTATGATTAAGAAAATCGCAAGAATCACTAAAATTAAAAAGATTATGATCACCCACTTTAGATATGGTCTGTCAAGTTTAACGCTTAGGTATTGATTGAGTATCTTATAGTATGGTGATTTTTTATCTAATTTGTAATTTTTTAAATCTCTGTCAAGAATATTTTTTAGTGAAACATTTTGTTTGTTTAGAGCAAAAGTTATATTTGCCGGTTTAAAGATGATGTCACTCTGTTTTATATCAGGAAATTTTTTATAACTACTGTAGTACAATAATCTTCCACCAACTCCAGCATATATCTTGCCTTGGTCTAAAGCTTCAAATATTTGCTCATAGTTGTCAAAAAGTGATATTTTAATCTTTATATTTAACTCTTTTAGCATTTTTAAGAAAAAATCAGTATATATATCATTTTTTAATAAACCGACTTTTTTACCTTTTAGGTCATATCTCACTTTTGCTAGAGTGCCTTTTTTGATATATACGACACCCCAATTAGTCAAAATATTGTTGTCTAAAAAAAGAAATTTTTTGGCTCTTTTGCTAGAGTACGCGATAGGTCCAAGTAGATCAATTTTTCTATCTTTTAAAAGTTGTAAGCAGGTTTTAAATTTACAATGTTTAAAATCTAGTTTAAACCTCTCTTTTTGAGCAATTTGGTTTAAAATATCAACAAATAAACCACTCTCTTTGTTAGAGTTTGCATCAGTATATGATAAAGGAGGGTTTTCATATATACCTACATGTAATGTTTTTGAGGCAAAAGAAAAAGATAAAAATAAAAAGTATACAAATATAATTTTTTTCATAAATTTTCCTTTCACAAGAGCACAATATTCTACATCTTATATACTTAAAGTATGCAAAGGTTTTTAGATTAAGGTAAAAATATCCCCCTTAACATAAAGTAAAACATTGCTGCTAGAACTCCGGCAACAGGAACTGTGATAAGCCAGGCGGCTACTATCATTTTTAGTGCAGATCTTTTTACTAATTCATGTTTTTTTACTACTTTTACAGCTTTCTTTTCTATCTTGCTCATGTGTACTTTTCCAGCATCTATCTTATTTATGATCTTTTTTTCTTCATTTATCTTGTTCATTAGATTTTTTATGAGGATTGGATCTACTTTTTTAAGCTTTCCTAGAGATTCTAACTCATTTTTGTACTCTTCTAGCTTTTCCAATTGCTCTTCAAGATGAGTTTTTTTGATCTCCTCTTTTATCTCTTCTACTTCATTTCGGTTTAGATACTCTCTTAAAAACCCGACTCCAAAGATGCCCCCAAGTGCTATATGAGTTGAGCTTACAGGAAGTCCTAATTGACTTGCAATTATGACTGTGATGGACGCTGCCATCGCTACACAAAATGCTCTTATTTGGTCTAGTTCTGTTATCTCACTTCCTACTTTTTTGATTAATTTTGGTCCATATAGTGCAAGTCCAAGTGATATCCCGATAGCTCCTACAACCATCACCCAAAGGGGGATATGTGCTTTTGGAGAAAATGCACTGTGCATGATTGCGTCATTTATGGCTGCCAATGGTCCGACGGCATTCGCCACATCGTTTGCTCCATGGGCAAAACTTAAAAGTGCGGCTGAAAATATAAGAGGGATGTTAAAGAGTCTGTTTATGGCTTCTCTAGTGTTGGGGAGTCTATCTGCAGCTCTCATTATTGACGGTTTTGTTAGATAATATAGGACTATGGATATTACTAAGCCGATTATCGAAGCAGTTAAAAAATTTAGCTTTATCAGATGTTTGAAGCCCTTTAAGAGTATGTAAGTCGAAAACGCCCATGTCATAGCAGCTATGAGTATGGGTACGACTGTTTTTGCAGCCAATTTTTTATCCTCTTGGAAAATTATGCTTTTTTTGATAAATATCAAAAATCCTGCAGCGATCAATCCACCCATAAGTGGTGAAATAACCCAGCTGGCTACGATGGCCCCCATCTTTGACCAGTTTACTATACTCCAGCCTGCTGCTGCTATTCCAGCTCCCGTTACTCCTCCTACTATGGAGTGAGTTGTAGATACTGGAGCTCCAAATGCTGTGGCTAGATTGAGCCACAGAGCGCCTGCTAGAAGTGCTGCCATCATGATCCATATAAACACAGATGTATTTTGTATCAAAGAGGGGTCGATTATCCCTTTTTTGATAGTTCCTACTACATCTCCACCTGCTATAAGAGCGCCGGCTGATTCAAAAATCGCAGCAATGATGATAGCCCAAAATATACTCACAGCATTTGCCCCAACTGCTGGTCCTACATTGTTTGCGACATCATTTGCTCCTATGTTCATCGCCATATATGCACCAAAAATCGCAGATATGATCAACAAAAGATAGTTTGGTGTACCTTGGGAAAATGAATAAACGAAGTATGAAACCAGCATCATAAATACAATGCCGATCAAGATACCATAAGCACCACTACTTTTTTGATGCTTTTGGTTTACTATAGAGTAGGCGGATTTCAGATTCACGAGCTACCCTTTAATTCTTGTTTGAGTTTTAATAAAACTTGATTTTGCTGATTTGCTATATAAGCTCTCAGAGCTGTTTTTTCAGTAGCTGTGGGAGAAATTGTAACGATTATATTATTGTCAACTATACCAAATATAAAAGCTCTTATTTTTATTGGGGATGAGATATTTTTGCTGTTTTTAAGTTGAAATTTAATCAACAGTTCCTTGTGAAATATATCTTTATTTAAAATTTCAGTTATTTGATTTGCTGAGCTACTTATAGATATGGAGCTTTCTGACATGCTTGCAATTTGACCTTCTGCAATTTTTCTGTTGCCTATTGTAAGAATAGAGTAGATTTTATGTGTGGGTATTATTCTTATGTCTGATCTAGCTACTGGTGAATCACTGAGAATTGTTAAATTTCCTAAAATGACTAATTGCTTTGAGGGGTCTATTTTTATAATATCTGCCTTAATGATATCTGGGATTAAGTCATGTTGTAAAAATGTAAATCTCTCTTTTTTGTAAAATGAAAGTTTATCGGTTTTGATGCTCACTTGCATAATGCCTTCGCTGAAGCCTTCAATCTTGGCATTTTCACTGATAGGAAGACCGCTGTATATATTATTTAAGCTGATTTTATTTGATTTGCGAAAGATACTTTTAAATGCCTTAAGTGGATCCATGTTGTCATAATAATCAAAATCAACTGTACCATAAAATATCTTTTTAGAACTAGATAGCTTAGACATTACAAAATATTTATCTACTCTATCCATAAGGGTTTTGTATGTGTCGTTATTATCATTTGTGGTGATTCCTATGTCTTTTATCTCAAAATCAAATCGATTTCCTATATGATAATTTAGTCTGTTTATAAGAGCTTTTGCCTGATATATCCTTGTATCTTTTAGAAAAAGGGCAAATGCGTCATTTTCAAGGTATAAAATTGGACTAAAATCCGTTTGGATGTGTATAAAAGCGATGAGGTCTTTGAATGTAAATGCATCCTCTTCGTCCATTTTATAGCTAAATTTTACTAAAGAAAAAAAAGTTCTATTCTCTTTGGCAAAACTTAAATTAGCCTCTATGATACCTCTGTTTAAGTAGTCATTTATTTTTATAGCTCTATTCATTTTGTAGCCTATATTTTTTTGTTATAATACTATAATAATAATTAAAAGGCAAAGTATGAATGAGAAGTTTCAACAGGATTTAGAGAGATTTTATGAGTTGGTTAGTCAAAATCATAGAGATTTGGGTGAGTTATATAATCTTATAGAAGATAGGAACTATGACATTGATCTGCTTATATATTTGGATGATTTTTTAGATGAGTGCGAGTTGGAGCACAGTAGTGAAAATTATCTAGCTCTTCTTAGTCGATTGATAAACCTAAGAGATGAGCAATTTGTGCAGACTCTGATCAAAAATAATACTCCAAAAGAGATAGAAGCAAAAAGAGCATTGGCATATCTTTGGACAAAGAAGTTTTATATAAAAAGGCATGAAGAGCTTTTAAGAAAGATAGATGATGAAGAGTTATTAAACTCTTTTTATAGAGAGCTATTGAGTGGTGTTCATGCTGTAGGATTAGTTTTGAGTGACTGGCAATACGATTGGAATGAGCATATTATCAACTATATAAATCCTGGCTTAAAAGAGAAATATGGTGAAAATGTCATAAAATTTTTGGAAGAAAATTCACTTTTTGACAGAGATGAAAATGGAAACTTGACAGACAGATCATACTCTGTTTTGACTGAAGACTCGGGGAAATACAGAGTTTTGAGTTATGCGCAATTTTTTAAAAAATATACAGATAAAATCGGAAGAGAAATCCAAAAATTAGTTGAAAAATTAGAGCCATTAGAAGATAATGATACAAATCAAAAAGATAGCTATATAGCCTATCTTAACTCATTAAAAGATGCTTTTTGTGAAGAGAAGAGAGAGAAATTGCTCGCAAGATGGCAAGAGTTGGATAGAAGATGGATGGATGTAACTTCGCCACTGCAGATAGGACATCCGTTAGAGTATTATGAGGATCACTATAGAAAAGCGGTTGCGTTAGAGTGGGATGTGAGGTTAAGCAATCCCAAAAATCTTGGAGCAAATGGAACACTTGAAGCCATAAGCTACATGTACGAAACTCTTTTTGATAAATTTGGACAAGATTTTATGAGAGTAAAAGATGGTACTATGGATAATCTAAAAAGAGTCCAACTCTATATCGGTCGCCCGGCACTCTACTATGCAAGTGAATTTAATGGTCTTTTTTCTGCTCAAGTTGTTCCAAATGATGAACAAGTAACTAAGGAGAGAGGCAAGAAGGTGTTTGCGTTTGCTGAGAATATACTTGACTCTCAAAGGGCAAAACCTGCTTTGAAGATAGATAGAGTTGTTCTTGGAGCGGATTTTATAGATAAACAAAGAGAGTTGATTTTTAAAAAAGAGGAGATTTGGCACAAGGTTTATGAAGTGAGTACGATTGGTCACGAATTTGGGCATATACTTTGGCTGGATGAAGATAGTGAAAGTTTGATGAATGCAAGTGGAGTTTTTAAAAACATAGAGGAGTTTAAGGCGACAAGCGGAGGTTTGACAGCATTTTTTATGAGTGAAGATAAGCAGATAAAAGAGTATGTTTTTTTAGATATCATAAAGAGATCTATCGGTTTGATTGCTTGGAGAAAGACCGCAGAGGTAGAGCCATACTATTGTGAAGGTTTGATACATTTGAAAGCTCTATTTGATAGTGGTGTGATGGAGTTTGATGGAAAATTGACTCTACATGTAGAGGATAAAACTTATGAGGTGCTAAAAAATTGGTATCTTAAGACTTATGAAGAGCTCGCGCTTCACTACTTACACAAAAGAGATGCAAGTGAATTTTTAGAGAGATTCACATACAAAAAAGATGGGGATTATATGCCGATAGATAAAAAAGTAGAAGATTTTGTGGAGTATTATTGGAAATTGCATCAAGATATCGGGAGAGAGTTGGATAAACACCTAAGTGCTTAAACACTATTAGTTCACAATTATTGGTTATAGTGCGTAATATAAGTTAAAAAAGGAGTTGTTATGAAAGTTGTTATATTTGCTTTGGGGTTTTTGTTTTTGCTAAGTGGTTGTGCACCAGTTTATGTTGTTAAAAACCAATACACTCCGCCAGCCGATAAAAATTCGCAGGTCTGTTTGCAACAGTGCGTACAGCAAAAACAAACTTGCAAGCAAAGATGCGCAGAGGATTATAGTGACTGTTTGAGTTACGCTTATGACAGTGCAAAAAAGATACAGGCAAAATCAGACATAACTTATAAAAAAAGGTACGATAGATATCTTGAGAAGCTAAATGAGTACAATTTAAATATATTTGATTGGCAAAATAGATATGATCAAAGATATAGCGATTGGAAATACTTTAGCGACAAATGTACAAGCAATGCAGATAGGTATGCGTGTGATAGAGAGGATGAGTTAAGGCATGCGATTAAAAAGCTCAGAAGAACAAGACCACGAGAGCCACGAGAACCCAAATATATAACTTTTGATGAAATAGTTAAAACTCAACAACAAAAGTGTTCTAAAAAATGTGCCTGCGATGATCTGTTTGATAGTTGTTTTGTGAGCTGTGGTGGTGCGATTACACCTCAGAGGATTTGCGTGGAAAATTGTGATTAAATAAATCTTAAGTTTGGATTTTTATATATGAACAAAACGATATGTAAGATTAAAAAGAGTATTATTTTAAGTATAAAATCCCCTTATAAGAAAATTTTGTGAAAAAACATGTAACTGAACAAACTGTTATCTTTTTTAGTGTTGCCAAATGGCTCTTTTTATCCTCATTTATGGGTGTTATCATTGGTGCTTTGATGGCTCTGTTCTTGTGGATGTTGGAGTATAGTGTCAACCACAGAGCAGTTTTGGGCATACCTTACTATTTCATACTTCCACTTGCTCTTCCTTTGACTATATTTGTTATCAGAACATTTGCTCCAAATGCGCAGGGGCATGGAACAGAGAAAGTTATAGAAGCTGTTCATAAAAACAATGGTAAGATTGCAGTCGCTGTTATGCCTATAAAACTACTTGCTACCATATTTACCATTTTTGCTGGTGGTTCAGTCGGTAAAGAGGGCCCGGGAGCTCAGATAGGTGCGGGAGCATCTTCAGTGATAGCCTCTTTGCTTAACTTTAGTGCCGTAGATAGAAAGAAGTTGGTTATATGTGGTATCAGTGCAGGTTTTGCCTCTGTTTTTGGCACACCGATTGCGGGTGCTATATTTGGCATAGAGGTTTTAACTATAGGAATCATACTTTATGATGTTCTTTTGCCATCATTTGTGGCTGGCTTTGCAGCATTTACAACTGCCCAATTTCTAGGAGTTGACTACACATACTTTGATATACACTTTTACAAATCTGTAAATTTGGATTTAGTTTTGATTGGCGAAGTAGTAATCGCCGGTATATTTTTTGGATTTGTAGCGGACTTTTTTATCACGGTTTTAAATGATGTAGAACATGTCGTAGTGAAGATTAAATATAACCGCTATATAAAAGCTTTTGTCGCTGGATTAGTGATGGTGATAGCAACTTTGATAGTTGGAGATAGATATCTTGGACTTGGATTAAATGTCATAGAAAATGCCCTTGACCCAGAGGGCTTTTTATCTACAAATATACACTGGTACGATTTTATACTTAAAACTATTTTTACATCTATTTCACTCGGAAGTGGCGGAAGTGGCGGAATTGTTACTCCTATATTTTATGTAGGAGCTACAAGCGGTGTTCTTTTTGGGCATTTGCTTCACTCTCAAGTTGCTCTTTTTGCTGCATTGGGTTTTGTGAGTGTATTGGCTGGTACTACAAACGCACCTATAGCTTCTATCATCATGGCAGTTGAGCTCTTTGGTATAGAGATTGCTCATTACGCTGCTATTTCAGCAGTCATTGCTTTCTTGGTTTCGGGACACAGGAGTGTATTTCCATCACAGAAGATCGCTATGAGTAAAGCCGGAAATATAGAGATAGAGGGCGATGAGGATATAGAACATACAAACATAAGTATAAAAACAGATGACTTAGAAAAATACAAACACTTAGGGTCTCAACTGAAGTATAAACGACTTAAATGGCAAGCGAAGAGATTTGATCATAGAAAAAAGCCAAGATCCTAAGTTTCTAAGAAAAATTTATAAGCGATATAGAACATGATAATTGCTGTAAATAGATCCAACAACCTCCAAGTCAATGTTTTTCTAAATAGCGGTATAAGAACTCTACTCCCATAAGCTAACGAAAAAAACCAGATAAATGATGCACTCATGGCTCCAAATAAAAATAAGTTTTGCCCCAATCCCTGAAAGTGGCTACCAATCGAGCCCACTAGCATAAGAGTATCTAGATATACATGTGGATTTAAAAGTGATATTGCCAAAGTCGCTACTATGGTTTGGGTTAAGCTGCTTTTTTCTTTCTTGATTGAAATTTGCATTTTTTGATAAGTAAATACATTTTTTAAAGCCAATAATCCATATAGAGTTAAAAAAATGATCCCAAACCAAGTGATATATATAAAAAAAGAGGGGTATATCTCTAAAATTTTTCCAACACCCTTGACACCGAGTATCATAAGAGATGCATCAAGTAAAAAGCATATAGAAGCGATAAGTAGCGTATGCTCTTTTAAAAGACCTTTTTTGAGTACATAAATATTTTGGGCTCCAATTGCGACTATTAGTCCAAAACTGATAAGAAAGCCTTGTAAAAATATACTAATTACTGCAACCTTTAGTAAAATCAGTGATAAATTTTGTAGAGTTAAAAAAGGTGGTGGCTTGAGACAGAATTGAACTGCCGACACGGTGATTTTCAGTCACCTGCTCTACCGACTGAGCTATCAAGCCACTCATTTTGAGATTGAAATTATATCTGAATAACTTTAAGTCTTGCTTATGGTGTATATAAGGAATATTTTTGTACTATTTGATTATATAACAAAAGGGTTTTGAGGGAAATGCTTAAAAATATTTTTATATACATTATGATGCTTCTTCTTTTTACTGATGTTGCTTATGCGCAAAATTTAGAGGTTTTGTTAAATGAGTTGGCTCAGAAAGATGATCTCTCTGTGCATACTAAAAAAGAGAGCGGAGGATATCTTACTATATTTACCCGTCAAGATCTTGATAGGATGAAGATACACTCATTTAAAGAGTTGATTGAAAAGATTCCTTTTCAAAGATACAATGAAGATGCCAGAGGACTTAGCGCACCATACTATCAGCCATACCAACTAAATGATCCATCAAGAATTCGTATATTTATAAATGATAGAGAACTTATCTCTCCTCTGTTTGGTGGTGGTCTTCAGTTGGCAGGGCAGATGGATATGGCATATATAGATCATGTAGAAGTATATATGGGGATTCCATCTTATGATATCTCTATAGAGCCTTCGGTAGTGGTTATAAAAGCGTATACAAAAACAGGAAGCAGGGAAAATACTTCCATGGTTGGACTATCCGGTGGAAGCTATGGTGCTAATAATGCTTATGCGTACAGATCAGAAGACTTGAAAGATTTTTCATATTTTGTATATGCAGATCATCTAAATCTCAAAAGAAAAGAGTTTTACAATTTAGGTAGTAAAATCTCCAGGGATAAAGATATAGGAGATTTATACGCCCAAGTTACATTTCCAAAATCAAGATTGGAATTTCAAGCTATAAAGACAAAGATGGATAACTTCATAGGAAGCAGTTGGAATATCACACCAAAAAATTCAAATACAAATTTTGAGTATCTAAACTTTGGCTACAATTATCACTCTTTGGATAAGAGTTTAAAAGCTTTTGTTAATTATTCTTACCTAAAAGATAGACACCAAGATAGTTCATCTTCTGCTCCTATCGGATTGTCTAAAATTCCTGCATTCCCTTTTTACATACCATTTTACTCAAGTAGTGTTGATATCTCAGAGCATTTGCTAGATACACAGCTGACAAAAAAGTATGAGTTCTATAATGCGTCATTTCTATTAGGAGTTAAAAATAGATATAAAAAGTTTATAATTAACAGGTACACGAGAGATGGGGTTGATTTTCCTATTGGGACAAATTATAGCTCCGAAGATATAGCTTCTATTTTTGGTGAATATGATTACTTGATCAATAGTAAAAATAGATTTATACTCTCGGCAAATATGGAGAGATATATAGAAAATTCTAGGATCAAAGGAGAGAATGTTCCAAGCTTTCGTCTAGGGTATATATATCACAGTGATAACTTTACGCAAAAATCTTTTATATTTTATGGCAAGTTTAGACCAACAACTGAGGAATTGTTTCAAAATGATATCCTTTCTCAAGGGCACAATCAGATAAAATCAGAAGGCGCAGTTGCGATATCAACGCAAAGTAGTTGGCAATATAAAAATAGTTTAAATACTTTGTTAATTGCTAGAACTTATTTGAATGATTTTATATATTTTGATGGCACAGGTTTTCGTAATAACTCAGATCAGTATGTATTTGATACAGCATCTTTTAAGACTGTATATAGCTTTTCTGCTTTGGACAAGATCGAGTTCAACGCTTGGGTCTCATCTGATGATTATGGCAAGAGTTCGTCTAATAGACATGAACAAAAGTATGGTGGGTATTTGGCTCTATTTAAAAATTTCAGCAAGATAGATACATACAACTCTATATCTTACATGTATGGATATGATGGTAAAAAACATGGCTGGAACTATAATGCTACCATCACATATCCATACAGTAAAAAGTTGACATTTTATCTCAAAGGAGAGAATCTTTTAAACAAAGCAATGGGTACGGATTATTATCGTATCAATCAGATAACAGGTAGCAAAACAATACTAAATGATATTTCCCCTTTTGATAGAACTGTCTGGTTTGGGTTGGAGTATCAATTTTGAAAGTATTTGTTCTGATTCTGTTGGCTATATCAGCTATATTTGCTTCAAATGTTGAAAAACTTGAAGCCCAACTGCTTTCAACGATAGCTCATGGGTTGGTACATAAAAGAGAGATAAATGTTTGTGTGGATGATCCTAGCCTAAAAGGTGTAGGCAAATACTTTAAAAATATCAACATAGTCTCCTGCGGTAAGGCAGACTTGGTTTTTACCTCGCACGATAAAGATATCATGCAAAAATGCAAAACGAACTTGGTGTTTTCTACATCCTATTACTTATATGAACATTCTCCTATGATCGTTGGAGCATTTTTCTGGCAAAAAGGCAGACCAAATATAGTTTTTAGGGAAAAACGGTTAAGCCATTTAGGTATAAGTTTGCCGAAAAATCTCAGGCAATATGCAGATTAAAAGCTATGAAGAGATTTAGTTTTTCTATAAATTCATCTTTTATAATTATATCAGTTATATTTATGGTTATGATTACTGCATTGTATGTGCAACTTGGTAGAGTAATCGACCAAACAAATAAAGAGGTCAATAATATCGAGATAAAAAGAGCATATAATCTAACAAATAAAATAATTTTGCATATAAAAAGTGAGTTAAATGGAGATATAAGCAGTATTTTAAGTAGCCCTAAATCTAGAGAAAAGTTAAATAGTTTTCTCTCGTTAAATGTAACTGATGAGTTCAAGTATATATATGTTATATCTAGAGACAAGAAGGGAGTTTATCGCTACCTTTTGGACGGCTCTTATGGTGCAGATAGGGGAGAGTATAGACAAAAGTTTTTTCCACTTCTAAAAGAGTTGTGGCAAAGTAGTTTTAACTCCAGACTCCCAGTATTTGGTTTTCAAAAAAAAGCAGATGGTTTATGGTTGACATATCTGCACTCCATTCGTATTGGTGGCAGGGTTGTTGCGGTTTTAGCTCTCGATATCTCAACAAGCGAGTATCAAACACTAAAAAGATTGTTGGTGCCTCTTAGAGAATTTTTAAAGATATTTTTATTTGTTTTATTGGTTAGTATAATAGTGATTCTAATGCAAATTTATATGTTTTACAAAGAGAGAAAGAAGAGTATAATCGATCCGTTAACAAGACTTTACAATAGAAACTATCTAAAAGAGATTTGGAATAGGATAAATCTTAAAAAAACAGCTATTTTAATGCTCGATATCGATCATTTCAAGTCTGTAAATGACAAGTATGGTCATGATGTAGGGGATGTGGTTCTTAGCTCAGTCGCAAAAAGATTGATGAGGGACACTAGGCTTGAAGATAGGATTATAAGATATGGTGGTGAAGAGTTTTTGATACTTGTAAAATGGCCAAAAAGTGATGATGAGGTGCTTCAAATAGCCAATAGGATCTGCAAAAATATGGCGAAAGAGAAGATAAGAATCAATGAAGATATGAATCTGCATATAACGATTTCTATAGGGGTAAATTTGAATCCCCAAAGGGATGGCTCTTTGAAAAATGCTATCAAAAAAGCAGACAAGATGCTCTATATCGCAAAGAATAGGGGAAGAAATAGAGTGGAGGCGACATAGCTTATCTTATCTTTTTGGCTATCTCTCTAAACTCATCTTTAAGTTCGATAAAAACACCAACCAAAATCGGATCAAAATGTTTCCCACTTCCTTGGATTATGACATCTTCTGCTTCGCTATAATCAAAAGCCAATTTGTAACACCTTCTACTTATAAGTGCATCATATACATCAACTAATGCCATCATTCTAGCTTCCAAGGGTATATTGTCTTTTTCAAGCTTGCACGGATATCCGCTACCATCCCACTTTTCATGATGGTAGTACGCTATGTTGTATGCTAACTTCAAGAAGTTGTTGTTTTTGTTATTTTTCATGGCATTTTGTATGATATTTTTACCGATTTCAGGATGTTGTTGCATTATCACATACTCATCTTTTGTTAGTTTTCCAGGTTTTTTGAGTACATAATCAGGAATACCAACTTTTCCTATATCGTGAAGTGCAGTTGCGCTATATATCAACTCTATTTTATCTTTTGTTAAGTGTTTTTTATACAGATCATGTTCGATGAGATAAAGCATTAGGCGTTTCATGTACTCTTTTGTTCTGAGTATATGAGCGCCAGTTTCCGCATCTCTGGTTTCAACGATTAGAGACATACTGTCTATAGTTTCTGAGTGTGCAGTGGCAAGTTCATGCAGAAATATTTGTCGTTCTTTATAGTAAAAAATGATAAAAATTATATTTATGATAAAGAAAAAAGCAATATATGGTGCTAAAAAATATCCGATAGATATGTAGATATGTTGGTTTAAAAAGTATAAATTAACAAGAAATGAAATGGTACTTGCAGCTAAAAATAGACCTAAAACTTTTAAATATAACCTTTTGTACAGCAAGAAGAGTAATGAGAGTGAAAAGAGAAATGATAACAAAATATTTAAATATTTTAAAAATTGTGGTTGAAATATGCTTAGATTGTCCATTATATTATCTATCAAAGTTGCATGCGCAAAAACTCCGGGGATGATTTTACTTTTTGGTATGAGGTACCTATCGTGAAGTCCTATGGCGGATGTTCCAATTAGTATGAATTTACCAGCAAGCTTTGATTTGTCAAAGTTGCCAGAGAGTATATCCACTGCAGATATGCTCTGATACCATTTTTCATTGTAGAAGTTAAGCAATACATTTGAATTTTGATCCATTTTGAATGTGTGATTTAAGATGGAGATTTTGTTTCCGGATACATGTAGTCTATCGATATTCATGAGATTTGCAAGAGCAAATGCTGGTATAAAATAACTCTTATATTTTATAAACATAGATACTCTTCTTAGTATGCCATCATCGTCTTCTCTGGCATTTATAAAGCCTATATTTGAAGCACTTCTTTGGAGAATGTCGAGGTTGCATAGCATCTGTTTTGAGTTTCTGTTTGAGCTTATATTTCCAAAATCCTCCCTATTGTTTTTTGGTATATAACACTCGGAGTGCTTTTCATCTGTCATGTAAACTGGTAGAGTTACACGATTTTGTTCAGAGATTTTTGCAAATATTTTATCATTATCAAATAATTCATTTGATACACCAGATATATTGATTTTAGAGGAGAGATAAGTGCTAAAAAAACTTCTTATCTCCTTTAGAGATGTTTTATCACTTTCTGGAAAAATGATATCCATGCCGATGTTTGCCGGGTGAGCCGAGGCGATATTTTCCAAAAGTTTGGATAGTATCAGCCTAGACCACGGCCATTGCCCAAGATACTTAAGACTCTTTTCGTCTATGTCGACAACAACAACGCTAGAGTGTGATCTTTTTGGAGATTTATGTACTATTTTGGAGCTTAAATCATAGAGTTTATAATCAAAATACTCTAAATACCCACTCTTATAAAATGAAAGATACAATACAATCGTGAAAAGTATGATATAGATTGTTTTTGCGTATCTCATCTTTGATTTTGTCTATTTTATAAATATTTCAACGGTACGATTTCTAGGTTCCGATACTCCATCGGGGGTTGGGACCAAAAGATCGTTTTCTCCATAACCTTGTACCTTTAAGTTTAATATATCAGGCTCTCTTGAGAGAAGCCAGGATTTTATATATTTTGCTCTTTTTAAAGATAGTTTTTGGTTGCTCTCTTGTGAACCTTTTGTGTCAGTGTGTCCTATTATACTTATATCACAAGGTGATCTTTGCTGTATAAGATTATAGATATGAGGCAGTTTATTGCTTGATTCAAGGGTTAATTCACTTGTGCCCTTTTTAAAGTACAAATATACATGTTCAGGCTCAGGCGGGAGTGCTTTTATAGCACTCTTAAATATCGTGTTAATTTGCTTTTTTGACATCTTTTTTGCGCTGCTTGGTTTTTTCTCTTTGGATGTGATGTTTACAAAATAGTTTGCTTTATCAACTACAACTGAGCCAGCTTTTGTTTGGACTACTATCGCATTATGATTTTTGTGATTATCAACTAAAACAACTGTTGTCTGTGGAGTAGCATTGTTCATCAACGAAGCCACAAGCATACCAATCCAACTTAATATAACTACTGCTTCCATATCTATTTTACCTCCACATAAAATTTTGTGCCACGAATACCTATACTGCCTCCAGGTACTCTAAAATGCACAGATTTTGGAGCCAATTTCCCAATTTTTCCAGATTCAAATGTGGCTAAACCTTTTTTCATATTTAGATCAAATGAAAACTTTTTGGCTGATGGTTTAAAAATGTATTTATCTACAGATAAAATACTATTTTCACCTAACGAAAGCAGTGTTCCATCTTCGAAAATAACACCAACGGAGCTATCTTTCTTTGTTATAAGAATATCTCCATTTTGAAGTTGGCTACCTACTTTTAACTCTACATTTTTTTGAGACCTTTTTGCCACAACGACACCAGTTAATTTTTTGACTATTGCTATATTTGAAGCAAAGGACAAAGCGATAGACATCAAGAATACCAAGGCAATACGAATCATAAGAAACCTTTTAAAATAATTTTCTTATATGATACTAAAATTTTTCTTAAGAAAGGGCAAGTTTCTTGAAAGTATCTCCTCTGATTACATAAGATTTAAATTGATCAAGGCTAGCAGCTGCGGGAGAGAGCAGCACTACTCTTTTGGTAGTATGGATTTTTTGTATCTCTTTCATGGCGATCTCTAAGTGGTGTGAGTTGTGAACAGTTTTGCCTATGCCGTTGCAAAAATTGACTATTTTTTCACTGTTTGATCCTATCGCAAAAATCTCTACTCGTAGAGATTTTAGAGCCTCAAATAGAGGAGTAAGATCTACGCCCTTGTCATCCCCGCCTAGTATGAGTATCAAATCTTCATCTTTGTACCGTTTTATGGCTTCAAGTGTGGCATCCAGATTCGTACCTTTAGAGTCATTTACCCAACGCCTCCCTTTTTTGTCTTTGAACTCTTCTAGTTTGTGAGCATCTGTTTTGAACTTATTAAAACTAGTATAGTCTATAGTTCCTAGTAGAATCTTTTCGCAACAAATTGCAAGAAGAGCATCTAATAAAAAGGGTGCTTTAAAATCTACTTTTTCAATCTCTATGTCAAATTTTTTGGCTAAATCAAACTCATCTTTGTATGTGATTAGTTTCGCATTTGTCTTCTCATTTTTATAGATTTCTGGGATGATGGCGATAGTTCCCTCGCACATTCTTTCTAAGACGGAGAGCTTCGCTTTTTCGTACTCTTTAAAGCCTCCATGCCAACTGAGGTGATCTGGTTTCACGGGAAGTAAAAGATAGATATCTGGTGTCGCTTTTTTGGTTCTAAAGAGCATGTACGAGCTGGACTCAAGTATCCACATACTAGCTTTTTTGTCAAGATTTGCAAGTGGATTGCCTATATTTCCTCCACACTGTGCTCCTCTTTTTTTGAATATAAAATCCAACATTTGTGTTGTAGTTGTTTTTCCGTTTGTTCCACTTATCCAGATAGAAAAAGGCATATCTTTTTGAAAAAAATCATACTCACTGATGATGTTTTGAGCCTTTTGTATCAGTGGATGACTTTGTGGAAAGCTAGGACTTGGTATCTCCATGGTTGAGTTTAGTGGGTCAAAAAATTTTGGAGGGAGTAGAGCATTTCCAAACTCATCAAAACTTTTCTCTTTGAAGTTATCGTCAAAGATTTGAACATTTCCAAATCTTTTAGCTATCGCTTTTGTGGTTTTGCCATATCCAAATAGTGTAATCATCTTAGTTTTAGTGCCGTTAGAGCTATGATATTTGATATGAGAGCCATTATCCAAAATCTTACTATGATTTTATTTTCAGCCCAACCTTTTATCTCAAAATGGTGGTGAATGGGTGCCATCAAAAAGACTCTTTTTTTTCTAGTCTTAAAACTTCCAACTTGCAAGATAACTGAGAGCGTTTCAAGTACAAATACAAATCCAACTAAAAAAAGTAAAAGTTCATTTTTGGAGATAATCGCCATATAGCCTATAAAAGCTCCCAGACTCAAGCTCCCGCTATCTCCCATAAAGACTTCTGCTGGGTAGCAGTTGTACCATAAAAATCCAACAAGTGAGCCTATCAAGGCAGCCGCTATGATGACAACTTCTCCGATACCGCTTATCTTTGGCAAAAGTAAGTATCCGCTCAGTATCGCGTGACCACTGATATAAACAAAAACCCCAAGGCTGAGCATAGAGAGTATGGATGGCACTGTTGCTAAGCCGTCAAGCCCATCTGTTAAGTTTACCGAATTGCTCGAAGAGACCATAACTAATGCCCAAAAAACTACGGCAAACCAGCTCAAATCAACAACAGGGTGCTTATAAAATGGTATATAAAGCTCTGAGTTTAGTAGAGTGCTGGTATATAAAAAGTATGACACAAGCAGAGCAGAGGCGAGTTGCAGAGTGAATTTTGCCCTTGCACTCAAACCCGCACTGTTATCTTTTCCAGTGATTTTAGATATATCATCTTTTATGCCGATCAATCCAAACAGAGCTATCACCCCAAAACCGATAAGAGCGAAACTGTTTGTAAGGTTTACACACAATAGCACAGCAATCAAAGCAGAAAAAACGATAACAAGACCGCCCATGGTAGGTGTTTTGCCCTTTGATTGATGAGACTGGGGAGCTAGAGAGTAGATAGGCTGATTTGCATTTTTACTCTTTGCCCACTTGATAAACTTTGGCATAAGATAGAGGCTAAATAAGAAAGATACAAAAAAAGCGATACCAGAGCGTACTGTGATATACTGAAATATATTGATATGAGAAACATGATAAAGCCAATAGAGCATAAAAAATCCGTTTTGAATCAAATAAACTTTCTCAAAACCATTTCGTGAGGCTCAGACCGCAGGGAGGATTTGCCCTCTAAGAAATGGTTTTGAGAAAGTTTATTTGATTACTTATATTTTATTGAAAGTATAATTTTAGTAAAATATTACTTATAATCCTATTTAAAAGGTCAAATTGATGAAATACAATAAAACTATACTGATCATAACAGATGGTATAGGCTACAACCCAAGTCCAAAAGCAAATGCTTTTGCAAATGCTACAAAACCAACATATGATAAACTTTTCAAAGAGACGCCTAACTCTTTGATCAAAACTTCAGGTCTTGCAGTTGGATTGCCTGAGGGGCAGATGGGAAATAGTGAAGTAGGGCATATGTGCATAGGTGCGGGACGGGTGATGTACCAAAATCTAGTAAAAATTTCACTCTCCATAAAAGATGACACACTAAAAAACAATCATGCTCTAAAAGATATACTTAAAGTCAAAGGCGATATACATGTAGTCGGACTTGTGAGTGACGGCGGTGTCCACTCCCATATAGAGCATATCGTAGCACTTGCAAAGATAGCCAAGAGTGCAGGAAAAAAAGTGTGGTTACATGTCATCACAGATGGGAGAGATGTCAGCCCGACTTCCGGCATAGGTTTTATAAAAGATATTCTCAAGATTTGTGATGACGACATCAAGATAGCTACGATTAGTGGTAGATTTTATGCGATGGATAGAGACAACAGATGGGAGAGAGTTTATGAGGCATACGAAGAGATTGTCGATGCAAAAAGAAAAACAGATTTAAGTCCGATCGAGTATATGCAAAAATCTTACGACAAGGGTATAACGGATGAATTTATAGAGCCTGTTAGCATCTCCAACTATAGCGGCATGAGCGAGGATGATGGCGTGATTTTTGCAAATTTTAGAAATGATCGAATGAGAGAGCTCTCAAAAGCGATAGGATTTAAAAAGTTTGACGAATTTTCAAGAAATTTAGAGGGTGTAAAATCAATAACGATGACACAGTATGACAGTTCTTATCCATTTGAAGTTATGTTTTCTTCAACCCCTCCTAAAAACACTCTTGCAGATGTGATTTCACAATACGGTTTATCGCAGCTCCATACAGCAGAGACTGAGAAGTATGCACATGTAACATTTTTTTTAAATGGCGGAACAGAGGAGCCAGATGCAGGAGAGAGTAGGGTTTTGATTCCTAGTCCAAAAGTGGCAACTTATGATCAAAAGCCAGAGATGAGCAGCGAGCAAGTTGGAGATGCGGTGCTAACGGCGATGGAGAGCGGATATGATTTTATAGTGGTAAATTTTGCAAACGGCGATATGGTAGGACACACGGGAAACTATGAAGCCGCCACAAAAGCAGTCGAAGCAGTAGATAAACAACTCGGAAGAATCATAAAAAAGTGTGATGAGCTAGAGTATTCACTGGTTTTGACAAGCGATCACGGAAATTGCGAGCAGATGGAAAATGAAAAAGGTGAAGTTTTAACAAATCATACAACTTTTGAAGTTTTCTGTTTTGTAAGAGCAAAAGGCATAAAAAAAGTAAAAAATGGAGGCTTAAACAACATAGCCCCAACAGTTTTAAAGTTAATGGGCTTAGAGATTCCAAAAGAGATGGATAAGCCTCTAATATAGGAG
>Ga0256840_1000985_pt1 | contig 27874 bp, 20 predicted proteins | sample 355202metaG_FD_185969 | JGI IMG/M metagenome (GOLD analysis project Ga0256840, IMG submission 185969) | Hydrothermal vent microbial communities from Mid Atlantic Ridge, Atlantic Ocean - 355-202 | ecosystem: Environmental > Aquatic > Marine > Hydrothermal vents | place: Atlantic Ocean: Mid... | reverse complement strand
AGCTGCAGGCCGACCTTGTAGAATGTTACGGCGTCACCGAGGTGGGTGACGAGTTTTTTGGCCTCCTCGGCGCCGGAGACGTCCAGGGCGAAAATAAGCCGGTCCTGCGGCGGGATCTTCTTTGTGGAGAGATGGTTTTCCTGCATGGGTGTACCGTTGAAAATCTGGAATACAGGGGGAAGGCCCGGGGCGTGCGTACGTCTCCCGGGGCGCGGTCAGCCGACTATATTCCACAACAGCCCCGATTGCCACGAAAAAGGATAACAGGACGCCGTTATCGGAAACTATATTGAAAATCCAGGATTTTTACTGAAAAAGGTGTGCCGGTGTCCGTGCAGGGGCAACTCGTTCCAGGTGATTTTTTTGCACGAAAAACCAGGAAGAACGGGTCGCCTCCTCGTGACCGTTGATTTTTTCTCCTTATTCTGGTTAGATGCTCTGTTATACATGACGGTACGATCACCATCCAGGGAGGGCAGCATGGCACACATGGCGATACCCGATGAAAAGCGGCGCATAGCGCGCATTCCCACCGAAGAACTGGAACGGGTTCTCCTCGAGGAAGAGGAATCCATCCGCCTGCAGGTGGGACGGTCGCCGGAACAGGACTTGAAGAACGGCAAGCTGCTCGATATTCACCAGAGCGGCATGTGCTTCATGATGCCCGGTCATGGTCTGCAAGAGGGTGACATGATCTATATCGATGCGGTGCTCGGCAAGTTCCGCTTCTCCACCGATGCCATGGTCCGCTGGGCCCTGGGCGCGCAGGTCGGGGTGGAATTCCTCGATTCCATTGCCCGCCAGGCCGCCTTCCTGGCCGAACTCTATACCTCGAAGATCCTGGACAGCATGAAGGAGGAGCCGGACGACTGACCGCTCTCCGTCCGGGTGAACCTTCACTGGCCCGGCCCTGCCGCTGTCCCCCTGTTTTTTCGCCGGGATTCCCATGCTTCTCTTCCATACCTCGGACTGGCATATCGGCCGTGCCCTGTACGGCCGCAGGCGGTACCGGGAAACCGAACAGTTCCTTGACTGGCTGGCCGGCCGCATCGAGGAACATGGTGCCGATGTCCTCCTGGTTGCCGGTGACGTCTTCGACACCACCACCCCGGGCAACCGCGCCCTGTCGCTCTACTACCGGTTTCTCTGCCGCGTCGCCGCGTCCCGCTGCCGGCACGTGGTCATCATCGGTGGCAACCATGATTCCCCCTCCCTGCTCAACGCCCCCCGTGACCTGCTCCACGAGCTGCGGATCCACGTCATCGGTTCCGCCACTGTCCAGTCTGCCGACGAGGTCCTGCTCCTGCATGATGCAGCGGGCCGGCCGGAGCTGATCGTCTGCGCGGTCCCTTTCCTCCGGGAACGCGATATCCGTCGCAGCGCTCCGGGCGAGACCCTGGAGGAGAAACAGCGCCAGGCCATGGAGGGGATCCGGGCCCATTTTGCCCGGGTCTGCGAACATGGACTCCGGCTGCGGCAGGAGTATGCCCCGATGCCCCTGGTGGTGATGGGGCATCTCTTTGTCGCCGGCAGCAGCATTGTTGACGGCGACGGAGTCCGTGAACTGCACGTGGGCGGCCTCAACCAGGTGGCCACGGATATCTTTCCGGCCGGGATCGACTACCTGGCCCTGGGGCACCTGCACCAGGCCCAGCGGGTGGGCGGCTCGGAGTCCAGGTGGTACAGCGGCGCACCCATGGCCATGAGCTTTGGCGAGGCAGGACGGGACAAGCATGTCCTGGCCGTGCACTTTGCCGGCCGCCGGGCAAAGGTGGAAAAGGTCACGGTGCCCTGTTTCCGTGAGCTGGTCCGGGTCCGTGGCGACCTGGAGGAGATCCTGGCCCGGCTCGCCACCCTTGCCGACGGGTCGGGGTCACCCTGGGTGGAGGTGGTCTATACCGGCCGGGAGGTGGTGGCCGGCCTAGGCGAACAGGTGCACGAGGCGGTCCGGGACAGCTCTGTCGAGGTGCTGGCCATCCGCAACCAGCGTCTCCTCACCGCCGCGCTTACCCGGACAGGGGCTGACGAGACCCTGGACGACCTGGATGAATTGCAGGTCTTCCGCCGCTGTCTCGATGCCCGCCAGGTTCCGGCCGAACAGCGGCCCGAACTGGAGGCCGCCTTTGCCGAGATTCTGCGTACATTGCATGGAGAAGACGGGGAAGGGAACCGATGCGGATACTGACCATCCATCTTCAGAATCTCAATTCCCTTGCCGGTCGCTGGCGCATTGACCTGACCGGCCCGGAATACGGAACCACCGGGATCTTCGCCATCACCGGGCCCACCGGCGCAGGCAAGAGCACGATCCTCGATGGAATCTGCCTGGCCCTGTACGGCCGCACGCCGCGCCTTGCACGGATCAGCAGGAGCCGCAACGAGATCATGAGCCGTCGTACCGGCGAGTGCATGGCCGAGGTGGAGTTCGAGACCGCGCAGGGCCGTTTCCGCTGCCACTGGAGCCAGCACCGGGCACGGCGGCGGCCGGACGGCGAGCTGCAGGCGCCCCGGCACGAGCTGGTCGACGCGGAGAGCGGCCGGCCGCTGGAGACCCGGCTTCGCCGGGTGCAGCGTCGGGTGGAGGAGATCACGGGCATGGATTTCGACCGGTTCACCCGCTCCATGCTGCTTGCCCAGGGCGGGTTTGCCGCCTTTCTCGAGGCGGCTTCCGATGAGCGGGCGCCCATCCTTGAACAGATAACCGGAACCGCTGTCTACAGCCGGATCTCCATCCTGGTCCATGAGCGGCTCCTGGAGGAGCGGACCGCCCTGGACAAGGTGCAGGCGGAACTGGGCGGGATGCAGGCGCTGACCCCGGAGGCTCTGGCCGGGCTGAAGGCCGACCTGGCCGGCCAGGAAAGACGCGGTCGGGCGCTCAGCGGCGCCCTGGACCGTCTGGCCGGGAAGATTGCCTGGCTGGACACCATTGCCGGCCTGGAAAAGGACCTGGCAGGGCTTGAAAAAAAACAGCAGGAGCTTGCCAGCCGCCGGACAGACGCGGCACCGGACCTGGAACGGTTGAACCGGGCCAGGCGGGCCCTGGCCCTGGACGGGATATACGTGGAGCTGACCATGTTGCGGCGGCAGCAGGCCGACGGGCAGCAGACCCTGGTCGCCGGCCAGGCCAGGGCCAGGGAGCTGGCGGCAGAGCGGCTGGCGCGGTCAGGGAGACTGCGGCAGGCGCAAAAGGATCTGCGCCGGGCCAGGGAGCGCCTGGTCCGGGAACAGGAGGTCATTGGCCGGGTCCGTGCCCTGGATATCCGCATCGCTGAGCTGGGACAACGGCAGGAGGCCCTGGCCGGCGAACTGCGCGAGATGGAAGAGACCGTGGCTGACCAGAGCAGGGAACTCGGGGCCAGGGAGAGGCGATTGGCTGGCGTGCAGACAGATCTCGGGGAAAAGAAGGCATACCTGGCCGCGCACGGGGAAGATGGTCGCCTGGTGGAAAAGCTGGCAGGTATCCGGCAGATGCTGCTCGACCTGGACTCCCGTCGCAGTCGCCTGGACGAACTGGTCGCAGCGGCCGGCAAGGCGGACCAGGTTCTGAGAGCGGCCGGAGAGCAGGTGGAGCAGCGGCAGCAGGCGGTGGCCAGGGCCCGGGCCCGGTCCGAAGCCTGCCGGCAGCGGCTGCGGGAGCTCGAGAAAGGGCTGGTCACCCTGCTGGGGGAAAGGAGTGTTGCCGCCCTGCGCCGTGAGGCCGATCTTCTTGCCGGTCGTCTGCAGAACCTGGACGAGACCCTGGGGCTGCTGGAGCAGCGGCAACAGTTCGAGGCCCGGCAGCGGCACCTGGCAGGCGAGCTGGACAGGATCGTCAAGGAAAAGGAGAAACTCGAGGCCGACACCGCTGTCATGGAGGAGCAGATGGTGGCCCGGAAAAAGCTTCTGCACAGCCTGCTGGAAAACCAGCGCCTGCAGCGCAAGATCCTGGACCTGGAGGAGGAGCGCCGGTATCTTGCTGCCGACCGGCCGTGTCCCCTCTGCGGCGCCACCAGCCATCCCTGGGCCCATACGACACCGGTGCTGGAAGAGGAGGGCGCCCTTGCCCGGGAGCAGGCGGCCTTCGACCGCATGGCCGCGGAGGTGGGCCGCAACCAGGTGCGACTGGCCGGCCTTGCCAGGGATGCGGCCCACCTGGACGAGAAACACCGGGAGACGGCGGCATCCCTGGAAGAGATCGGATCCCGTCTCGACAGGATCGCGGCCTCTGTGCAGACAGCCCTGGAGCAGGAATCCCTTGCGGTGGCCAGGGAGGAGGCGGCAAGGGGCCTGGACGGCGGCCGGCAGCGGCTGGAAGCGGCAGAGGCGCTGCAGGAGCAGCTCGAACAGGCGCGGCAGGGGCATGGGGCGGCAGAGGAGGCCCTGGCCAGGGCCGAGAAGGCGCTGCAGGAGGCCCTGCACCGGCAGGAGATTGCGGCGGGCGAGGTGCAGCGTCTTGCCGGGGAACGGAAGAGGGGAGAGGAGGATCTTGCCGCCGCCCGGCAGGAGACACTCCGGGCCGTGCAGCCCTTCACCGGGTTGGACTGCCTGCCCCGTGATACCGGCCCCCTGCTGCAGGAGCTGGAGGACCGGCTGAAGTCCTGGAAAAGCGCCCGGGAGCGGCAGGAAGTCCTGGAGCGGGAACTCGTTCAGCTTCAGGCCCGGTTGTCGGCAGAGCGCAGACAACTGGACCAGGGGCGCGCGGCAGTGGCCAGGCAGCGGGAAAAGGTCATGGAGGGAGACCGTGAACTGACCGCCCTGCGCGGGCAACGCACGTCCCTGTATGGCGGCCGGGATCCGGAAAAGGAGGAGCGGCGGCTGGCAAAGGCAGTGGAAGATGCCCAACAGCGGCAGGCGGAAAACGCCAGGACCCTGGCGGCCCTGGAGCAGGAGAGCCGGGACCTGGCCGCGCACCTGGCCGATCTGCACGGAAAGACCGAAGAACGTGCTACCCGGCTGGGCCCACAGGAAACCCTGCTGCTGCAGCGGCTGGGCGCGGCGGGGTTTGCCGATGAAGAGGAGTTTGCCTCCGCCCGCCTGGATGATGAGACCATGGGCGTGCTGGTCCGGCTGGAAGAGAAGCTGCAGCGGGAGGCGACGGCCCTGGAGGCCCGGGAACAGGAATTGAGACGGGCGCTGGCTGCGGAACGGCAAAAGAAGCGGACCGCCAGACCCGGACAGCAGCTTGTTGCGGCCCGCCGGTTTCTTGAGAAGAAACAGCAGGATGTGCAGCAGCGGATCGGCGTCATCCGGGCCACCCTGGAGCGGAACCGGCAACTGGAGCAGGAGCGGAACCGGCTCCTGGGGGAGGTGCGGGCCCGGCAGAAGGAACATGACCGCTGGCAGCGGCTGCACGAGCTGATCGGTTCGGCCGATGGCAAGAAATTCCGGGTCTTCGCCCAGGGGCTGACCCTGGACCTGGTCATCGCCCATGCCAACCGGCAGTTGCGGAGGATGCAGGACCGTTATATCCTGGTCCGCGACCGGGACGGGTCCCTGGACCTGTCGGTGATCGACAACTACCAGGCCGGCGAGATCCGGCCGACCAGGAACCTGTCCGGCGGCGAGAGCTTCATCGTCAGCCTGGCCCTGGCCCTGGGGCTGTCGGCCATGGCCAGCCGAAGGGTACGGGTGGAGTCCCTGTTCCTGGACGAGGGCTTCGGCACCCTGGACGAGGAGGCCCTGGACATGGCCCTGCAGACCCTGGCCGAACTGCAGCAGGACGGTCGGCTCATCGGCATCATCTCCCATGTGCCGGCCCTGCGGGAGAGGATCGCCACCCGGATCCGGGTGATACCCGGTGCCGGAGGCCGCAGCCGCCTGGAAGGCCCCGGCTGCACCCGGATCAGCGCCGACACAGCCGCGGCATGACCGGATTCGCCCCCCTTATCATACAGCGGCAGGCGATGTAACCCCTCACGGGATGGCTGACCATCGGTTTGTCCGACCACCATGGTGTAATTTGATGAGTTTCTTTTCCCCGTTTCAGCAGGGGCTGCGGGACAGCCTGCCCATCGGTGCCGGCTACCTGCCCATCGGTTTCACCTTTGGCGTGGTGGCGATCCAGGCCGGTCTGTCGATCTGGCAGGCCTTTCTGGTTTCGGCCCTGATGTTCGCCGGTGCAAGCCAGTTCGTCTTTGTGGCCCTGGTGTCGACAGGCGCGGCAGGCTGGACCCTGGTCTCGGCGGTGCTTCTCATGAATATGCGCCATCTTTTCTATGGGCCCTCCCTGCTGTCCACACTGGCCCTGGCCCGCCCTCGTGTTCCCCGCTGCCTGCTCGCTTTCGGTCTTACCGACGAGGTCTTTGCCACTGCCGCTGCCAGGTCCGGTGGCTGGGATCAGGAAGGCAGGGACATTCGTCTGCTGGGGCTCGAGGCCGGGGCGTATAGTGCCTGGGTCGGCGGCACGGTCCTGGGCACGGTTACCGGCGAACAGTTGCTTTCCAGGTCTGATTTTATGAAAAATTCCATGGAATTCGTCCTGCCGGCCCTGTTTTGCGCCCTGCTGCTGGAGTGCGGCCGCCATCGCAGGCAGGTGGTGTTCGTGACCCTCATGGTCACCCTGGTGCTGGTGCTGTGGCTGGAGAGCTACCTGGCCCTGGTCGGCGGCATGCTGACAGGAGCCTTTGCCGCGCTCCTGCCGCCGCCGTCTGCAGGACGGGCGCGGAAGGCGGGGAGGCAGGCGTGATGAAGAGTGTTGATCTCGCCCTGATCGCCGCCGGCGCCGGGACCTACCTGCTGCGCTATCTGCCCATGGCAGGAAGCCGTTTTCTTGTCCGCCTGCCGGACACCTCGCCACTGTACAGGGTTCTGCAGGCCATGGGTCCGGCGGCGATCACGTCCCTGGCCGTGGTCTGTCTTGTTGCGCTGCCAGCCGGCCACGGCTGGTCACCGGTCTCCCTGGCCGCGGTGATGGCCGGGGTGCTGTCTGTTTTTGCCGTTCACCGTCGCACCGGCAACCTTGCGGTGGTGACCCTGGTTCCGGCCCTGGTCTACGGTATGGTCTTTTCTCTTGCCTCCTGGTTGCCGGGAGGATGAACATGTCCCCCAAAGACGGATTCGAAATCCTGCAGGCCGTGTACGCGGCCTATGACGAGCTGATGGCCGGCAGTCGCTTTGCCTGCCGCCCTGGTTGCGCCACCTGCTGCAGCGTCAACGTGGTGGTCACCTCGCTGGAGGCGGACTATCTCCGCCAGGCCCCGGCATGGTCCGACGCGCGCCTGGTCCGGGCGGTGGAAGAAGCCGCCCGCAGGCCCCGCTACATTCCCGCGGCCTCCACCAACCTGGTGGCCGCCTGCTGCCTGGCCGGCCGGGAGCCGCCGCCGGATCCCTCTCCGCACCGGCCCGGGTCGTGCCCGCTGCTGGATGGGCGTGGCCTCTGCCGTGTCTATGACCATCGTCCCTTTGCCTGCCGCTCCATGGGCTCACGGACCGTCTGTGCAGAGGGCGGCGAGGCAGTGATGGCGCCCCTGCACTTCACCTTCAACCTGGCCCTGTGCCAGGTCATCGAGCACCTGGACCCGGACGGCAGGACCGGGAACCTGCTGGATATGCTCACCTGTACCGAGGTGGCACCCTCATTCCCGCCGCTGCTGGTGGCCAACCGCCCGCTGCCCGGCTTCCTGGTGCCGCCGGAGGAGGCACAGCGGTTCAGGGCCATGATGAAACGGCTCCTGGACCGGCCGGTGGGGAGCACCACCCTGGCCGATCATCTGCCGCGGCTTTTCTGAGGCATGAGCGGTATCACCGCTGCCGTCTGCCGCGTCGCAGGGCAAGGGGTGTCAGGCGGAACAGCCAGAACAGGAGCAGGAGTATGCCTGTCCAGCTCAGGACCAGGGTCAGGTAATAGCGGCCACCCCGGGGCGTGTTCAGGGAAAAGGCGAGATCCGGATCCATCAGGGTGCTGGCCGCCATCTCCAGCCGACGCCACCGGACAGGCAGGGGCAGGGGAGGGCGGCTGAAGACCAGGGTGGCATCGGGATTGAGATAGGCGGAGACCGCCGGGGCCACCTCCGGCCATGGACGCTGCTGCAGCCGCCGGTCGCGAAAGACCGTCGCCGTGATCCCCATGCCGGAACCGCTTCGGGGCAACAGCAGCAGGTCAACACCGTTCAGGAGCCTGCCGCGGTCGTTTTCCACCAGTACCACCCGGGTAAAGAGATCCACATAGACCCACTCTCCTGTCTCCCGCAGATAGCTCTCGGTGAAGCCGTGCGCGCCAAGCACCACCCCGTCCATCCGGCCGCTCACGGAAACGAGCCGGGTGGGCACCCCGGCCAGGTTGGCGAACAGGGCATAGATCTCGGCAAACTGGGCACACCAGATGGCGGACGTTCCCTTCACGGCACAACGGTAGCTGGCCAGGGGAGAGGAACGGTCCAGGTCGGCGGCGGGAATGCCCCGCTGTCCGTCCAGGCGGGTGAGCAGGAATGCACTGATTTTTTTTATCTTTTCCCTGCTGCTGTCCGTGGCCCTGATACCGGCTTCCTCGTGCAGGAGCCGCAGAACCTCCTGCCGCTCGGTTGCGGCCACGCGCGGATCGGCAAAATCCGTTACCCGGTAGCGGCCATAGTCGCCCACCGGCAGGGAGGCGGAGACGATGCGCCAGGTATCGCCGATGGCGGTGTTTTGCCGGGCATAGAGTTCGCGGGGATAGTAGTCGACCCTGATCGTGAAGAAGAGGACAGGGGCGGTGGCGTTGCCGGCCACGGTGTAGGTGTGCTCCTTTTCGAGCAGCAGCAGTTGCGGATAGCGGCCCCGGCAGGTGCGGGTGTGTCCCCGGTCGTCGGTGACCGTCCAGGATCCGGTATCCGCCGGTGGTGGCAGGAGCCGGATCTCCAGTTCGTTGCGGCCCCTGGTCCTGAAACCGGCGATCCGCAGGGTCTCGGCAGGGATATAGAGGTCTGCCAGGCTGGCGGGCCGGTAGCGGTAGGCCGGGTCCCTGCGCACGCCGATCCCGTACAGCCAGATCCAGGCGTCGGCCGCAATGACCAGGACAGTGAGCAGGGCGAGGAATATGTGCAGCCTGTTGCGCATAATCAGTGGATCAGGGTACCGGAAGACCGGAACAGGGAAGACCTGTGGCCGTCATCCTCCGAAAAAGATCCGGTGCCAGGTCTCGCAGGCGATGACCCGCCACAGGAAGATATCGGTGCCGCCGCCCCTGCCGCCCAGGGAGCGATACAGCCTCAGGATCGTTTTGCCGTTCCAGTATGGACGGCTGTTGAAGCCGGGGGAAGCGAACAGCTCCTCCACGTATCCCTGCATCTCCTTCAGCCAGCGTGCCTGGGGCACGGTGAAGCCCAGCTTGGAATGGCGGTCGGTGATGGCATCGGGCATGATGCCGCGCAGGGCCCGGCGCAGGATCAGCTTGCTGGTGCCGCCGCCCATCTTCTGGCGGTTGGAGAGGGCAAAGAGGAACTCCACCAGCCGGTAGTCGAGAAACGGCATCCGCTGCTCGATGGAGAAGGCCATGGAGTTACGGTCCTCGTAATGGAGAATGCGGGGAATGGACTCCTGGACAAAGGAGCGGTGGAGCTGCCGGTTGAGGCGCGAGTAGTGGCGCATGGCCGGCGGTTCCGCCACAGCGGCTGCGCGTCGGTTGCGCCGGACGAAGCGCCGGTCCAGGTGCTGGATGGCCCGTTCCCGGAGCAGCGACTTGACGGACTGCGAGACACGCCGCGACATGACTGCCTTGACGAACTGCATAAGGAGCAGGCGCAGGGGCAGGCCACTGCGCTCATGGAGCCGCGCAGCCTCGCCGAAGAAGCCGGCCAGGTTGCCGGAGAGCAGGAGATCGGCGAGGAAATAGCCGGAAAACTGCTCCACGTAGCCGGCCAGCATCTCGTCGGCGCCCTGGCCGCTGATGATGACCTTGATGTCCTGACGGCTGATTTCCTCCATCAGGTACCAGTGGGCGAATGCGGTCATGGTCAGGGGTGGCTCGTCCTGGTGCCGGATCACCCGTTCGATGTCCTGCTGCAGCCGGCCATGGTCGTCCGGATGGACCAGGGTATTGGTGATCCCGGTCTTGCGGACCACTTCAGCGGCATAGCCGGATTCATCGATGGCCTTGTCCGCATAAGCGGCGGTAAAGGTGCGGATGTCGACCCCCAGGCCCCTGGTCCTGGCCAGGTGGTCGATGACCGAGACAATGGCCGAGGAATCCAGGCCGCCGCTGAGCAGGGCGCCCACGGGTACGTCACTGCGCAGCCGGATCTCGACCGCGTTGAAAAAGAGATCCCGGAACCGTTGCAGCACCTCGCCCCGGTCCATGGTTCGGTCGAGGCTGTTCTCCCGGTCCTGCAGGCGCCACCAGCGCCAGGTACGCCAGGAGGTGCCCTTCCAGAGCATGGCGTGGGCCGGTGGCAACTGGCTGATCCCCCGGAACATGGTCTTTTCGTCCACGTCGAGCTGGCCAAAGGCCAGGTAGCGCAGGACCCCGGCCTCGTCCGGGGCAGCGGCATGGCCGGCGGCCAGGATGGTCTTGATTTCAGAGGAGAAGATGAGCCTGTCGCCCTGAAAGGCATAGTACAGCGGCTTGATGCCGAACCGGTCCCGGCTGCAGAAGAGACTGTTGTCGCGACGGTCGTGGATGACGAATGCCCACATACCGTTGAAGTGCGACAGGCAGTCGACCCCATACTCTTCGTAGGCACAGAGGATCACCTCGGTGTCCGTGCCGGTGCGGAAGGTGTAGCCCCTGGCCCGCAGGTCCCGGCGCAGTTCGATGTAGTTGAAGATCTCGCCGTTGAAAACGATGCGGATGTCACCCCGGTCGTCGGTCATGGGCTGGCGGCCGGCCTGGGAGAGATCGAGGATCGAGAGCCGGTTGAAGGCGAGGAGGATGTTGCCGTCCTGAAGATCGGCCCGGTCATCCGGTCCCCGGTGGTGCATGGTCCGGTGGATCCGCTCCAGGTCGACTGCGGGCAGGGAATTTTGAGGCACAGGATCGAACATCCCGAAGAAACCGCACATATGGATCTCGCTGGTTCAGGGGTTACGTTTTGACAGCTCTGGTAAGTAAAGTCGCGAACCGGGCCGCCGTCAACGAAAATCAGGTGCCAGGGTCCAGGGTTCAGGGGACTGGGGAGAGGGGGCGTGGCGGGCAGGGGAAGAGAGGGCTGGTGTCCGCTCAGGGGAAAAAAGCCCTTTTTGGCCCTTGTCAACCTGCGGGGGCATGTTTATCATTGCTTGTTGAACATCAGGTACCCGCCTGTTGCGTCGCTCATTGCCGACGCAACAGGCCGGTCTCCAGGGTTTGTAACCAGTGCCCCGCGTGGAAGTTCTTTTTCTCCACCGGCCGGACCACGCATTCCAGCAGACAGAGATACACCATGTTTGTTCCGTCTTCATTGGCACCTGTTCCAGGGATCCCCGGCAGTTCATACTATTCCGCAAGTTTTTCTTCCGCCTGATCCAGGCGTTTTTTTTGCAGGCCATGTGCAACGAGTGACATCACCCGGCAGATGTTCGGGCAGGTCGTATGCCGCCCGCCCGTCGTGTTCCCACATCGTGGCATGGTCCGGGGGCGGGCAGGGCCGCATGTCGTGTTCTGTCCGTCCCATGTCGCGGTATCCACTTTTCCGGCTTACAGACAAGGAGTCCCAGAGATGATTCACGTAGACAACCTGACACGCAGATACGGTGAGTTCGTGGCCGTGGACCGGGTGTCGTTCGAGATCGGCCAGGGTGAAATCGTCGGTCTGCTCGGGCACAACGGCGCCGGCAAGACCACGATCATGAAGATGCTGACCGGGTTCCTGGAACCCACTGAAGGCAGGATCACCATCGACGGTCTCGATATCGCGACCGACCTGGCGCAGATTCAGCGCCGCATCGGCTACCTGCCCGAAAACTGTCCGGTCTATCCCGAGATGTTCGTGGTCGATTATCTCGACTACGCCGCCGCCCTGCACTCCATTCCGTCGGATGAGCGGCCTTCGCGTATTCAGGCCGCCATCGCCCGCACCGGCCTGGAGGAAAAGGCGCTCCAGCCCATCAGCACCCTGTCGCGCGGATACCGGCAGCGGGTGGGGGTGGCCCAGGCCATCCTGCACCAGCCCGAGATCCTGATCCTCGACGAGCCCACCAACGGCCTCGACCCGACCCAGATTCAGCAGATGCGGCAACTGATCCGTGACCTGGCCAAAAGCGCCACTGTCATCATCTCCACCCACATTCTCCAGGAGGTGCAGGCGGTCTGCAGCCGGGTCATCATCATCCGCAACGGCGAAAAGGCCCTTGACGCGAGGCTGGACGAACTGCAGGCCGATCAGCGGCTGCGCCTGGTCACCGATGCCGGCGAGGAAGAGGCTGCTCGGACTCTGGCAGCCGTTGCCGGCGTGGACAGGGTGGAGGCCACCGGCCGGGTCAACGGGCACGGCTGGGGGTACGGCCTTGTCCTGGCCGAGGGCGCGGACCGCTACGATGTCTCGGCCCGTGTCGCCGCCCTGCTGGCAGAGCAGGGGCGGCAACTGTATGAGCTGCGGCCCGAGATCCGTGACCTGGAGACGATCTTCGGTGAAATCAGTGCACGGGAGGGGAGGATCTGACCATGAAAAACGTACTGCGCATCGCGGCCCGGGAGTTCGGCGCCTTTTTCGCCAGCCCGGTGGCCTTCATCTTCTTCGGCACCTTCCTGGCTGTCACCCTGTTCATCTTCTTCTGGGTGGAGACCTTCTTTGCGCGTAATATCGCTGATGTGCGGCCCCTGTTCGACTGGATGCCCATCCTGCTCATCTTTCTCACCGGGGCCATCACCATGCGCTCCTGGTCCGAGGAGCGCCGCGCCGGGACCCTGGAGTTCCTGCTCACCTCGCCCACGCCGCCATGGGCACTGGTTGTGGGCAAGTTCCTGGCCTGCCTGGGCCTGGTGGCCGTGGCCCTGGCCCTGACCCTGCCCCTGCCGGTGACGGTCGCCTTCCTGGGGCCGCTGGACTGGGGCCCGGTCTTTGGCGGCTACCTGGCCACCTTTTTCCTGGCCGCCGCCTATATCAGCATCGGCCTTTTCATCTCGGTCCGGTCCGAGAACCAGATCGTCAGCCTGATCGCCAGCGTGCTCGCCTGCAGCGTGCTCTACCTGCTGGGATCCGATACCCTGACGTCGTTCTTCGGTAACCGGGTCACCGAGATCCTGCACCTTTTGGGCTCGGGTTCCCGCTTTGACTCCATCACCCGCGGCGTCATCGACCTGCGGGATCTCGCCTACTACCTGTCGCTGGTGGGTGTGTTCCTGAGCCTCAACATCTACGGCCTGGAACGGCTGCGCTGGCAGGACAACCCGGCCAACAGCCGCCACCGGGCCTGGCTGGCGGTCACGTCCCTGCTGGTGGTCAACTTCCTGGCTGTCAATTTCTGGCTGGCGCCCGTCGACACCGTGCGCATCGACCTGACCCGGGGCAGAATCTACACCATCTCTGATGCGACCCGTAACTACCTGGCCCGGCTGCGGGAGCCGCTGCTTATCCGCGGCTATTTCTCGGCCCAGACCCATCCCCTGCTTGCGCCCCTGGTGCCGCGTCTGCGCGACCTGCTCAAGGAGTACCAGGTGGCGGGTCACGGCAAGGTCCGGGTGGAGTTCGTCGATCCGCAGGAGAACCCGGAACTGGAACAGGAAGCAGGTCAGAAGTACGGCATCCGGCCGGTGCCCTTCGAGACCGCCTCCCGCTACCAGACCGCGGTGACCAACTCCTATTTCGATATCCTGGTCAAGTATGGCGACCAGTTCGAGACCCTTGGATTCCGCGACCTGATCGAGATCAAGGCCCGGGGCGAGACCGGCCTGGACGTGGATCTGCGCAATCCCGAGTATGACATCACCCGGGCGATCAGGAAGGTGCTCTACGCCTACCAGGGCTCCGGCGACCTGTTTGCCAACATCCGGGGCCGGGTGAAGATCACCGGTTACATCTCGCCCGAGTCGGTGCTGCCCAAGGAGCTTGTGCCCCTGCGCAGGGCCCTGGACGAGGTGGCGGACGAGATGAAGAAGAAGTCCGGCGGCCGGGTGAGCCTGGAGGTCGTTGATCCCGATGGCGACGGCGGCCGGGTGGCGAAAGAGATCGGCAGCCGCTTCGGCTTCCGGCCCATGGCCCTGGGCCTGCTCGATCCGCGCACCTTCTGGTTCTACATCACCATGGAGAACAACGGCCAGGTGGTGCAGGTGCCCCTGCCGGAGGACCTTTCGAAACAGGGCCTGGAACGCGACATGAAGGCGGCCCTGAAACGGTTTTCCAGGGGCTTTCTCAAGACCATCGCCCTCTACACCCCGCCCTCGACCCCACCCATGCCGCAGCTCGGTATGCCTGGCAGCGGCAAGCGCTTCCAGTGGCTGCGCAAGAAGCTGGCCGAGGAGCACAAGGTCGTGGACACGGATCTGAAAAAGGGTCAGGTCCCCGGCGAGACCGATTTCCTCCTCCTGGTCTCGCCCGAGAACCTGGACGAGAAGCAGCTCTTTGCCGTGGACCAGTTCCTGATGCAGGGCGGCACGGTGGCCATTGCCAGCGCCCCCTTTGACGTCTCCCTCCAGGGGCGGCTCAGCGCCCGCAAGTACACATCGGGCCTGGAGAAATGGCTGCAGGGTTACGGCATCACCATCGGTGACACCATGGTGCTCGACGAGCAGAACTCGCCCTTTCCCGTGCCCATGGAGCGGCGGGTGGGGATGTTCACGGTCCGCGAGACCCGCCTGGTCAACTATCCCTACTTCATCGATATCCGCCAGGACGGCATGGACCGGACGAGCGGCCTCACCAGCGGTATCAATCAGGTGACCATGACCTGGGCCTCGCCCATCACGGTGGATGGAGAAAAGAACGGCCAGCGCAAGGTGATCCGGCTGCTGGCCAGCTCGGATCGCTCCTGGACCTCCGATTCCCTTGATATCCAGCCCGATTTCCAGCGCTACGGCGAGCTGGGATTCGAGGTCGGCGACACTCTGAAGTCCCGCCTGCTGGGCGTGATGGTGGAGGGACGCTTCGATTCCGCCTTTGCCGGCAAGACCTCGCCCCTGGTCAGGGAGGCCGGGAAAAAGGCGGCGGAAAAGAAAAAGGCCGCAGAGGCCGGGGCTGAAGACAAGGACAGGAAGGAGGACGGCACCGGGAAGGAGGAACCGGTGATCAGCCGGGTGATCGACCGGTCGCCCGGGTCGGCCCGGATCATCCTCTTTGCCTCCAATTCGTTTCTCACCGACACGGCCATGGAGCTGATGTCCAGCGTCCTTCACAGTCAGTACCTGGCACCGGCCCAGCTCGTGGCCAATGCCGTGGACTGGTCCCTGGAGGACCGTGACCTGCTCTCCATCCGGGGCCGGGGACATTTCGCCCGCACCCTCATGCCCATGGACCGGAAGAGCAGGATGTTCTGGGAGTACCTGAACTACGGACTGGCCCTGGTCGGCCTGGGCCTGATCTGGCTGTTCCGCCGCCTGGCCCGGCAGAGGGCCATGGCGCGCTACCGGCAGATTCTCAGCACAGGGAGGGCGTGATCATGAAAAAGACGATAATCCTGCTGACAGTGATCCTGGTGGCCCAGGTCGGCCTGACCGTGGCCCTGAACATGAACCGGCAGCAACTGGCCCCCTTTGAGCCCACCGCCAACCTGCTGCCCTTTGACCGGGCCGCCGTGGACACCATCACCATCACCGGCGGCAAGGGGGAAAAGGTGCGGCTGGTGAAAGAGAAGGGGAAATGGATCCTGCCGGACTATTACCGTTTCCCGGCCGACCAGGATGCGGTGAACAAGATGCTCGATACCCTGGCCGGCATGAAGGAAGGCTGGCCCGTGGCCACCACCAGCGGCGCGGCCGAGCGGTTCAAGGTGGCCAGGACGGACTTCGAGCGCCACATCGTCCTGGCCGTCGGTTCCAGGCCGGTGGCTGACCTCTATGTCGGCACCTCGCCGGGCTTCCGCAAGGTCCACGTGCGGGTGGCCGGCAGCCCCGACATCCTGGCGGTGAAGTTTTCAGCCTACGATGCCGGTACCGGTCCCGACGACTGGCTGGACCGCAGGTACCTGGCCCTGGACAGGGAGAAGATCAGGAGCATTGCGCTGCCCGGCTTCACCCTGGTCCGGAAGGAGAACAGGTTCGTGCTCGCGGACCTGGCCGATGACGAGCAGATGAAGAAGGAGGCCGTGGATTCCCTGGTCTCCAGGGTGGCCGGGCTCACCATCGAGGCAGTGCTCGGGGACAGGGACAAGCCGGAATACCTGCAGAAGGAACCGAAACTGACCCTGACCGTGGAGCTGCCGGACAAAAAGCGGGTCTGTACCTTCTCCAAGCCCGGGAAGGAAGACTGGTACGTGCTCAAAACCTCGGACTCGGACCTCTATTTCAAGGTGGCGGCCTGGCAGTTGACCCCTCTGCTCGATGCCAAAAGGTCCCTGCTGGTGGAGAAGAAGAAAGCGGAGGAAAAAGAGGCTGCCGAAGCGAAGAAAAACACGGGCTCACCTGAAAGAAAACCGCAGTCAGCAGACAACACGACAAAGGAGCATGGCAACGATGCCGGAGCCGGAAAATGAGTAACCCCTCACGGGATGGCTAACCATCGGTTTGTCCGACCACAATGGTGTAAGCGCTCTCAGGGGCCGCAGATTCGGAGTCTTCGCTTACCTGTGCTGGCGTGCCTGACCGCAGGTAAGCGAGCGCAGCGAGACTCCGGTAGCCTGCCTGTGCGGCCAGCTGTGAGCACGTGCAGATAGCGTCCTGCTGAACTTTTACAAAGTCCGATAGACAGGCCGGATCGGTGGCGGCCAGGTAGATGCCGCCCCGTGGTAGGCCTGCCACCGGTCCCAGCACGACAACGCGGTAGATCCGGAAACTATTTCACAACGCCGCCACGGTGATAGCCGGGAGTAGCCTGCTCCCGGCTATTTTTTTCAACCAGGTTTTTTGCAACCCCTCACGGGATAACCAACCATCGGTTTTTTTCCGCCATGCCCGCACCTGGAAGCTACAGCCCACCATGAGCCAGGAGCGACATTTCTCGCACGTTTACTTCCCTGGCAGGTTCCTGTAAACCGTATTGTAACTTTTTTCTAACCTGATTCTCATCTTTTAGCTGTAGATATGATTGCGTCGTAGAAAGCTTTTTGCAGATTGTTGTTGCTGACAGACGGCAGATTCAGAACGCTACATACAGAAAAAAGGAGGAACAGGAATGAAAGCATATCTGAAAATGGTCGCAATATCGGCGACTATCGGCATGGTTGGCATGACTGGTCAGGATCTCCAGGCGGAATACCTGACCGGTGATTTTCACCAGCACACCCTGTATACCGACGGACGTGTTCCCTTTGTTGACGTTATGAGGAAAAATTTCAGCTATGGTCTTGATTTCTGGGCCAACTCCGAGCATGGCGGAGAGCGTAACCGCGATGGCAACGGAAAATACTGGGATGATCCCGAGGTATACCCGATCAATCCCATTGACCCGGCAAGCTGGTATGAGGAAAGTGATGGTCATCAGGAAATGTGGCGCTGGCAGTGTCTCAGGGATTTTGTGTTTCCTGATATTCTTGCCACCAGGACCACTTTTCCCCGCAATATTATTATAAGTGGTTTTGAGTGGAATGTTCCGGGTCATGAGCATTGCTCGACAGGTATTGTTGCTGAAGATGCCTCGGCAATCAGTGCGTTTGAGTACATGTTTGACGGTTCGGACGAAGACATGAGCCGGGAAGGCGAACAAACCCCGTACGGAGTGCTGGCCAAGCATAATGGGCATTACGATTTTGTTCAGGAAGAGACATCGGTTGGTTCGACCGCTATGGATCCGGCTGAACAGCATGCCGAGTCTGTGGACGCTGTGGCCTGGCTGCAGCAGATGTATGATACGAGAAAGATCAACGAGGCATACACGGTTTTTGCCCATATTGAACGAAAAAACATATGGACCCCGGAAGAGGGTGGCGGATACAATATCGAGCATTTTCGGGATTATAACAATGCCGGGCCTGACATTGCATTTGGTTTCGAAGGCGCACCCGGTCATCAAGCATACAACGATCGCGGTTTCCGGCGTACTGCTGCCGGAGGGGGAACCTATGGCGGTACCGGCTGGTACACCGCCCGAGTCGGGGGTCTCTGGGATGCGCTGCTTGGAGAGGGACGAAACTGGTGGAATTTTGCCAGTTCCGATTTCCACATGCACTGGAGCAAGGGCGGCAGTGATTTCTGGCCCGGAGAGTACCAGAAAGATTATGTTTATGTCGACCCAGGCAACCCGGACCGGGAAGCGGCCGTGGTGCAGGGACTACGTTCCGGTAATTCCTGGTGGGTTCAGGGTGACTTGATTGATAACCTTCAGTTTGCCGCAAAAAGCCGCAGGAATTATGCCGGCATGGGTCAGGTCCTGGAGGTAAGGGACGGAGATATGGTGACAATCAGAATCCGACTCCACGATCCGGCCGGCGCCAATAACTGCCCTCTGGATATAAACAATCCCTCTTTGGCTCAGGTTGGTATTGAGCAGCCGCTTAATAAGCCGGTTCTTGATCATGTCGATCTGATAGCTGGAGAGGTAACAGGTTATGTCGATCCTGATGATCCGGCCTACACCGTAGATATCAATCCGAGCACCAAGGTGATCAAGACCTTTACTGTAGATCAGGATTCTGGAGAATATATTACTTTTACTTATCGTTTCCGGGCCGAAGCAGGGAAAGATGTGTATTTCCGTCTTCGCGGGACCAACATGCCGGCCAATGTTCCCTATGAAACCGATGTGGAGGGCAACCCGCTGCCGGATAGCGAGGTCAGTGACAATCTCTACTCGCTTCTGGATCCGGCAGACCTCGAAGCTGCGCTCTTGCCGGGAACAGTCGTCGAAACCAACAGCAGGCTTGATGAGGTGGCCGAGGCATACGCGGACTTGTGGTTTTATTCAAATCCGATTTTTGTCAAGGTGACTGAAAAGAATCCGCATCATCGTACCCGTCATCATGGCAACAGGTTACGGCATGGTTCAAGTGATGCCGGCCGGTAACGGCTCGTAAAAGAACGAGGGCCGGAAAGGACCGCCGGCCCCTCGTTCTTTTTCAGTAATCGTTCACCGGAGGCAATTTTTTTCGCTACGTTCTTTATTAACATCGGTAAGTCGCTCGTAAAAATTCAGTAGCACGCCATCTGCACGCGCTCACGGCTGGCCGCATAGCTGGCTATCGGAGTCTCGCTGCGCTTGCTTACCTGCAGTCAGGCACGCCTGCACAGGTAAGCGAAGACTCCGAATCTGCGGTCCCTGAGAGCGCTGACCATCCCCCACCTCTGCTTTCGAATCCCGCTCGCCGTCGGCCCCTGGAAAAGGCCGGCGGCGAGCATATCTCGATGCCCCGCCCATATGGCGCCCCGGTGAACTATTACGTTCCGTCAAGATATTTTCTCCAAGCCTGGAGAAATCATGTTTTGGTGCAGAGTCTTGTTACAGGTCAGAGGTAAGGTAAAAGTTCAGCAGCACGCCATCTGCACGCGCTCGCGGCTGGCCGCATAGGTAGGCTATCGGAGTCTCCCTACGCTCGCTTGCCTGCGGTCAGGCACGCCTGCACAGGTAAGCGAAGATTCCGAATCTGCGGCCCCTGAGAGCGCTTACAGCATTGTGGTAGAAAATACCGATGGTGGTTAACCTGAGGTGAATTCATTGGCTGTCAGGCCTAACTACACACGAATCAGGAGGGACATTATGAAGAAACTCACTCTATTTACCATCCTATTTATGGCTGTATGTTGTTTCTTTCTGGCCACAGTGACCCAGGCGGAGACCTTGAAAATCCTCACCTGGAAAGGATACGCCCCAAAACCACTGGTTGAAAAATTTGAAAAGGAAACCGGTGTCAAGGTGGAGGCAACCTATTCCAACAACGAGGAGATGATCGCCAAGCTGCGCGCGACCCGTGGCGCAGGCTTTGATCTGGCCCAGCCAAGCCAGGACCGCATTTCCTCGGTCCAGGCCAAGTACAAAATTTATCAACCCCTGGATTATTCCAGGATTGATGTCCGGCTGTTCATCCCGTCCATGCTCGAGGCGGTCAAGAAAAACGCCAGGGTCGGGAACGATTCCTATGCTGTACCGTTTTGCTGGGGGACCTCCGGTCTGGTCGTCAACAGCGAAAAGGCAGCCGATGCCGACGACTGGAATGCGCTGATCGACCCGGAGTATAAAGGCCGTATCAGCTACCGGCTGAAAAGACCGACCCTGATTGCCATGGGTTTTGCCCTGGGATATGATCCTTTTGCGCTCTATTCTGATCCCGCCGCATACAAGGCCATGCTGGATAAAATTGCCGACACCCTGATCAAGGCAAAACCGCTGGTCAAGAACTACTGGGCCAATGGGGACGCCCTGCTGGAGTCCATGCGCTCAGGCGAGGTCCATGTGGCCATGGCCTGGGACAATGGTGGCTGGAAACTGCATGCCGAAAATCCGGCCATTGATTTCCGTGCCCCCAAAAAGGGTGCTCTCGGCTGGATCGACACCTTTGCCATTCCGGCCAAGGCCAAAAACGTTGATGCGGCCTACAAGTGGATCAATTTCATGATGCGGCCTGAAAACGCCGGGTATTTCACAAGCCAGGAAAAAGTTGCCACCGCTTCCCTGGGGGCAAACGAATTTGTTTCTGCGGACGTGCGGGCCAATTTTGAGCGCTGCTTCCCCAAGGAAACCATTGATAACATCAAGTGGTATCCGCCTGTCCCGGCCAAGCTCGAAGTCATGGAAGGCAAGATCCTTGACAAGATCAAGGCGGCCAAATAACCCGTTCCCATATTCGCAGGCACTGTCCTGTCCATCGGGCGATGGCAGTGCCTGCTCCAACCCGTTTACCGATTCTCCATGCCATGGCCAACGATCTCTCTGTCCGCAACCTTGTCAAAAAATTCGGCGACTTCACAGCAGTGGACGATGTCACCTTTGATGTGGAGCAGGGCTCTTTCTTTTCCATTCTCGGCCCGTCCGGCTGCGGCAAAACCACGCTTCTGCGCATGGTGGCAGGTTTTGACGAGCCCACTTCGGGCACCATTGCCATCCGGGGAAACGATATGCGTGGAGTCCCGCCCAACAAGCGCCCCGTCAACCTGGTTTTCCAGCATCTGGCCCTGTTCCCCATGATGAGCGTGGCCGAGAACATCGGCTTTGGCCTCAAACGGCGGGGAATGCATTCAGCCGAAATCAACAAACGGACAGAGGCAATTCTTGAGAATGTCGGCCTGCCCGGGTATGGCAACAAACGGATCAACCAGCTCTCCGGCGGTCAGAAGCAGCGGGTGGCCATTGCCCGCTGTCTGGTCATGGAACCATCTGTCCTGCTGCTGGACGAGCCGCTAGGCGCTCTGGATCTCAAACTCCGGGAACAGATGAAGGTGGAGCTCAAAAAGCTGCAGGCCAAAGTGGGAACAACCTTTATTTACATTACCCACGATCAGTCCGAAGCCCTGGTCATGTCGGACCGGATCGTAGTGATGAACCAGGGTAAATTTGAACAGGTGGGCACGCCCAGGGAGCTGTACGGTGATCCACGTACACCCTTTGTCGCCGGATTCGTTGGTGATAACAACAGATGGTCCGGCAAGGTAGTGGATGGAGACAGCCATGTCTCAATCCGTACAGAGGAGGGTTTCCTGTTCCAGGCCAGGAGCCATGCAGGCTACCCCCTGGGCACCAATGTCACCCTCTTTCTGCGTCCCGAAGCGCTGCGCATTGAACCGGATGATCCGGACAGTCTCAATACCTTCCAGGTCACCGTCAGGACTATCCTCTTTGACGGGGCCAACAGCCGGCTTTTGACCGTGACCCCGGGAGGACATGAGCTGCTGGTCAGTCTGCCACAGAACCGTCAGTTTGATTACATCCAGCCCGGCGATGCAGTTACCCTTGGCTGGCATCCGGACTCGGGACTCTGCTTTGAGGCATAACCATGCGGAACGGATACCGTCTGCCCTTCTGGCTTTTTCTGGCCCCGGTCCTCATGTGGCTGTTTCTCCTCATTGTCCTGCCTCATATCGATCTTCTTCTCATGAGTTTCAGGGGGGAAAGCGACATGGGAGATCCAGTCTGGACCCTTCAGAACTACAGAAATTTTTTCGCGGAACCCATTTACTGGCGTACCTTTGTCCGCACCGCGCTCTATGCCATCATCACCACCTTCTGCACCTTTGTCCTGGCCCTGCCGGTATCATTCTACATTGCCAAACTGGCCCGGCCCCGCACCCGCGGCTTTCTCACCGTTCTCCTGCTCCTGCCGTTCTGGGTCAGCGAACTGGTGCGGGTATATGGCTGGATGATTCTGCTGCGGGAATCGGGCGTATTCAACTACTTTCTCCTGAAAATGGGGATTATCGACCAGCCGGTGGAGATGCTCTACAACGATGTCACCATGATCATGGGCCTGGTCTACACCTCCATGCTGTTCATGGTAGTACCGCTCATTTCGGTGATGGAGAGCCTGGACGATTCCCTGATCGAGGCGGCCTATGATCTCGAAGCATCAAAATTTTCCATCTTGCGCACCATCATCATTCCACACTGCAAACCCGGAATCACCTCCGGCGCCATTGTGGTTTTCATGCTGGCCCTTGGCAACTATCTGACCCCGAACCTGATGGGTGGTAAAAACTCGCTCTGGTTCACCGAACAGATCTACAATCAGTTCATTGCCAGCTTCAACTGGAACCAGGGTGCGGCCTTTGGTTTTCTGCTCCTGATTCTCAGCTCAGCCATCATCTGGACCGGTCTCAAGCTGACCAGACAGAAACTCGGGGAGGTGGCCTCATGATTCGCTCACTGCCCAGTTCCAGGACCTATACCTGGTCCTTTCACCTGTTTGTCATCTGTTATTTCATCTTTCTCTTTGCCCCGCTGGCAGTGACCTGCATCCTGGCGTTCAACGACTCCAACTTCCCGTCCCTGCCCTGGTACGGTTTCACCCTGGACTGGTTTACTTCGGCCGGACCGGACCGGATCGGCATCTTCCATGATGAACAGAATCTGCGCTCCATCTGGGTCAGCTTCAAAACCGCCTTCTGGGTTTCCCTGTTCAGTACCATTGTCGGCACATGTACCGCCTTTTTGTTTGAACAGGAAGAGTTTCCCTTTAAAAACGGGCTCTATTTCCTGATGCTGGCCCCCCTGGTTATCCCGGGCGTTATCCTGGGCATCTCCATTCTGCTGGCAGCCAACACGGCAGGCATGTTTTTCGAAAACACCTTTGGCATCGATATCGGCCTGTTCCGTCCCAGCTTCTGGCTGGTGGTGCTGGGCCAGTTCTCCTTTATCACTACCTTTGTCGCACTGGTGGTTTCAGCGCGGCTCAGGAAATTTGACCGTTCCCTGGAAGAAGCGGCCATGATTTTGGGAGCAACCCGGCTTGAGGCCATCCGACTGATCACGCTCAGGTACCTGCGTCCGGCCATTATCGGTGCCGCAGCGGTGGCCTTTCTCATGAGTTTTGAGAACTTCAACACCACCCTGTTTCTTGTCGGTTCGGAACCGACCCTGCCCATCAACCTGTATCTCCAGGTGCGGGACGGGTCTACCCCGGTGATCAATGCCATCTCACTGCTGTTGATCACCGGCACATCCTGTCTGGCCCTGTTCAACCTCTATTTCAGCAAAAAAGAGGACTGAATTGTTTTTTGACATATTGCCGGAAGGCGGTTTTGTCTGCGGTCACCGCGGAGCACGTTCCATTGCCCCGGAAAACACAATCCTCTCCCTGCAAAAGGCAAAGGATTGCGGGGCATCCTGCTGGGAAACCGATATCCGGATGAGCAGGGATGAGCAGCTGATCATCTTTCATGATGACACCCTGGAGCGCACCACTGACGTCGCAACCTGCGAGATATTCCGGAACAGGCTCCCCTGGAACACGGACCAGTTGACTGCAGCCGAACTGCAGAAGCTGGACAGTGGATCCTGGTTTCTCAATGAGGATCCCTTTGGCACGGTTACCAGCGGCGAAGTGGTCCCTGGAGAACAGGAGACGATCCGTGGCCAGAAGATTCCCCTGTTGACCGAAGTCCTGGAGTTTACCAGAACCCACCGGTTCCCGGTCAACCTGGAGATCAAGGATCTCCGAACCCCGCCGGGTGATGTCACCATTGTCGACCGGGTCATGGCTTTGCTCAGGGAAACAGATACCATGGATCTTGTTCTGATCTCTTCTTTTCGGCATGAATATCTGTACCGGGCGCGTGCCTTGAGCAAAAAGATTGCCCTGGGCGTTCTGGCTGAAAAGAACCATCCCCCCGATCTGCCCAATTACCTTGGCACCCTCTCGGCCGCAGCATATCATCCGGAAAAAGATATCTGTGACCTCAGCCTGGTCCGGGAGCTGCTCCAGGCCGGCTTCCGGGTGAATACCTGGACTGTCAACGATATGGCCCGTGCAGGAGAGCTGCTTCAGGCCGGAGCCGGGGTCATAACTGACTGGCCGCAATGCTTAACCTGTCGGCACAGGAGAATTGCATAAAACCCAACGCGGGCTTTGCCCGCAAGCCAAAGAACAGATGAGAGATGATTATGGGGATACCTTACTGAATTCGGGGTCTTGCGCTCTCCATATCCGGCAGATGGGAAGTAGCTGTCAGGCAGGGGGGCGGGAGGATTCTTCCGTCCTTTTTTGTTCTTCCGGCCGGCTCTGCTGGCTTTCTTCTCCTGTTGTCTGCGGGTCATCCGTGCTCCCTTTGCGGAAGATGCCCACCTCGGGCAGGTAGTCACGGAACGAGTCGCCGTAGATCTCCCAGAGCGTGATGAACAGGGCCGAGATGATGGGGCCGATGATGATCCCCAGGAGGCCGAACATGGTGATGCCGCCCAGGGTGCCGAAGAGGACGAACAGGTCGTGCATCTCTGTGTCCTTGCCCACCAGGCGGGGCCGGAGCAGGTTGTCCAGGTTGCCGGCAATGGCGCCGCAGACCACGGCCAGGATGACGACCCCGGTGAAGTCGCCGGTGAGGGCCAGGATGGCCAGGGCAGGGCCCCAGATGATGGCAGTGCCGAAGGCCGGGATGATGGACATCACCGCCATCACCGTGCCCCAGAAGACCGGGCCCTGGATCCCGGCCAGGGCAAAGCCGATGCCGCAGATCAGGCCCTGGATCATGCCGATGATCAGGGTCGACTTGATGGTGGCGCCGGCCACCGACGTGAACCGGTGCAGGAGGCGCTGCTCCTCGCGGTCCTCCAGGGGCAGGAAGTAGAGGATCTTCTCCAGCAGGATCCGCCCCATGGTCAGGAAGTAGAACATCACGTAGAGCATGATGATGCTGGAGATCACCGCGTTGACCGTCAGCCGGGTGACCGAGGAGAGGGAGTTGATGAGAAAGCTGGAGAGATTGCCCACCAGCTCGCCGGCCTTGCGGACGATCACGTCCCGGTAGGGCAGGACCTGGTCGTAGAAGGGGATCTTTTCGAGATAGCTCGACAGTGACGAGGGCTCGCTGATGAACTGCTGCACCCAGGGCGTCACGGACTGGCCGACATGGATGGCCTGGTTGACCACCACCCCGGTGAGCAGGGCCAGCGGCACCAGGACCAGGCAGACGATACCGATGACCGTCAGCACCGAGGCCACGTTTTCGCGGCCCCCCAGCCGCCCGGTGAGCCACCTGTGCATGGGCGAGACCAGGGCGGTGAACAGGCCGGCCATGAAGATCGGCATCAGGAACTGCCGGATCATGGTCAGGAAGAGGGCGGAGATGCCCATCACCAGGATGAGCAGGGTGATCCTGTTCACGGTTTCGCGTCGCACGATCCTTCCCCCCCTCGCGTCTGTTCAGCCGCCGCGACCAGGGCAGAGGTCAGCCTGGTCAGCTCGTCGGGCCTTATGATGTAGGGCGGCATCAGGTAGAGCAGGCGGCCGAAGGGCCGGATCCAGACACCGCGCTGGACAAAGAATTGCTGCAGCCGGGCCATGTCAACGGGCTCGTGCATCTCGATGACACCGATTCCGCCCAGGACCCGCACATCCCGCACCCCGGCCAGCCCGGCGGCCGGGGCCAGTTCACGTTGCATCTGTTCCTGCATGGCCCGGATACGTTCCTGCCAGGGCGAATCCAGCAGCAGTTCCACCGAGGCCAGGGCCACCCGGCAGGCGAGCGGGTTGGCCATGAAGGTGGGGCCGTGCATGAACGCGCCCGGTTCGGCCGCTGAAATGGTATCGGCGACCGCGTCCGTGGCCAGGGTGGCGGCCAGGGTCATGCAGCCGCCGGTCAGGGCCTTGCCCAGGCAGAGGATGTCGGGCACCACGGCCGCCTGTTCACAGGCGAACAGGCTACCGGTGCGGCCGAAGCCGGTGGCGATCTCGTCGAGGATCAGCAGGACCTGGTGCCGGTCGCACAACGCGCGCAGTTCGCGCAGGTAGCGGGGATGGTAGAACCACATGCCGCCGGCGCCCTGGACCAGCGGCTCCAGGATGACCGCCGCGACCTCGCCGGCGTGGCGGGCCAGGAGGTCGGCCATGGGAGTGATGTCGGCCGGGTCCCAGGGGGCGTCGAACCGGCACTGCGGCCTGGGCGCGAAGAGCTGCCGCGGCAGGCTGCCGGCAAAGATCGTGTGCATGCCGGTGACCGGGTCGCAGACCGACATGGCATGGAAGGTGTCGCCGTGATAGCCGCCGCGCACGGTCAGCAGCCGGTGACGTTCAGGCCTGCCGCGGGCATGCTGGTACTGGAGCGCTATCTTCAGGGCCACCTCCACACTGACCGATCCCGAGTCGCAGAAAAAGATCCTGGTCAGGGGGCCGGGCGTGATGGCCAGCAGCTTCCTGCCGAGGGCCACCGCCGGTTCGTGGGTCAGGCCGCCGAACATGACATGGGCCAGGGTTCCGGCCTGGTCGCACATGGCCGCCACCAGCACCGGGTGCGAGTATCCGTGGATGGCCGCCCACCAGGAGGACATGCCGTCGATCAGCTCGCGGCCGTCGGCCAGGCGGATATGGACGCCCGAGGCCGAGGCCACCGGAAAGACCGGCAGGGGCCCGCGCATGGAGGTGTAGGGGTGCCAGAGATGGCGGCGGTCAAAGGCGAGCAGTTCTGCCGTGGTCGTGTCGTGCATGACCTCAGGCGGGCGCCGTCTCCCCGGCCTCGAACGAGTAGCCCAGGCGCGCCAGGGCTGCCAGGTCCTCGTCGATGGAGGCGCCGGTGGTGGTCAGGTAGTTGCCGACAATGGCGCCGTTGGCCCCGGCCGTGAAACACCGGTACTGGTCGGCGCCGAGCTGCTGACGGCCGCCGGCGATGCGGATGACGATATCCGGATTGATGAACCGGAACAGGGCGATGGTGGTCAGGACCTCGGATGTGGCCAGGACCTCCTGGTCGGCCAGCGGCGTGCCCTCGATGGGGGTCAGGATGTTGATGGGAATGGAGTCGACCCCCAGTGCGCGCAGTTCCAGGGCCAGGTCGATGCGCTGGGCCATGGTCTCGCCCATGCCGATGATGCCGCCGGAGCAGAGCGACATGCCGGCGGCGCGGGCGTGGCGCAGGGTCTCCACCTTGTCCTCCCAGGTGTGGGTGGTACAGATCTCGGGGAAGAAGTCGCGGCAGGTCTCCAGGTTGCAGTGGTAGCGGCTCACGCCCATGGCCCGCAGCCGGGCCGCCTTTTCCGGGGTGAGAAATCCCATGGAGGCGCAGCTCGCCATCCCGGTCCGGGCGCGGATGTCCTGGTAGAGCGCGCCGAGCCGGTCCAGGGTCGGGTCGTCCACCGAGTGGCCGCTGGTGACCAGGGAGAGCCGGTGCACACCGTGGCGGTCGTTGTCCAGGGCAATGGTCATGGCCTGGCTGTCGTCGACCAGGTCGTAGACCGGGGCGCCGGTGCGGTACCGGGCCGACTGGGCGCAGAAACGGCAGTTCTCGCTGCAGTTGCCGCTGCGGGCGTTGATGATGGAGCAGAGATGGAACCGGTCGCCCATGAAA
>Ga0256840_1000984_pt1 | contig 27879 bp, 29 predicted proteins | sample 355202metaG_FD_185969 | JGI IMG/M metagenome (GOLD analysis project Ga0256840, IMG submission 185969) | Hydrothermal vent microbial communities from Mid Atlantic Ridge, Atlantic Ocean - 355-202 | ecosystem: Environmental > Aquatic > Marine > Hydrothermal vents | place: Atlantic Ocean: Mid... | reverse complement strand
CTGTGACTGGAATACCAGTAAATGCGATATTTGTAATACTCATTGCGAATTCCCCCTTGTTTTGTGTTAATTTTAACTTTTGCAGCCTAACTATTTATTCAACATCATTATATACACAACAACCTTAAAACACACCAATAACAATCACATAAAATGAGTGTTATTTGTTAAAAGTATGACAATTTGCCATATTATTAATGTTTTGGATAAAAATAGTTTAATATCCTTAAAGATTTAATGATTGTTAATTGGTATATAGACAAATAGCTATCATAAATGAGTGTTATTTATTGATTTTCTTACATAACACTCAAAATGTAGCTTAAACGGAGGGTTGATTATGAGTGTAAAAAAGAAACTTTTAGATTTGGTTCGTGATAAGATAAGATTTAAGCATTATAGTTATTCAACCGAGAGAACTTATGTGCATTGGATAAAACAGTATATATTTTTTCATGGCAAGAAACATCCTGTGGAGATGGGTAAGGTAGAGATGGAGTCTTATTTGACAAAGCTAGCTACAAAAGATAGAGTTTCTCCAACTACTCAAAATCAGGCTTTTAGTGCATTGTTGTTTTTGTACAGAGAAGTTTTAGGAGTAGATATAAGCGAGTGGAACATTCAGGCTCTTCGTGCCCAAGAGAGAAAACATATACCTGTTGTTTTAACTAAAGAAGAGGTGAAATTAGTTTTACAAAATATACCACACGCATATAGTTTACTGGTTCATCTCATGTATGGATGTGGATTCAGGATGAAAGAGGTATTAAATCTTAGAATTAAAGATATTGATTTTGGATTTGACAAAATATATGTTTGGGACTCTAAATCACTTAAAGATAGAACAGTTCCGCTCCCTAAAAAGCTAAAAGCAAAACTATTGGAACAGGTTGAGATTGTTCAAGCTCTTCATGAGCAAGATTTAAAAAATGGTTATGGAGGTGTCTATATACCTTATGCTTTGGAAAAAAAATATCCTCGCTCAAAATTTGAGGTTAAATGGCAGTTTTTATTTCCTATGAAAAACATTTCTAATGATCCGCGAACAAAAGAAAGAAGAAGACATCATATACATCCACAAACATTAGGACGAAACATAAAAATAGCATCTCAAAAAGCAAACTTAAACAAGCGTGTAACCTCACATATATTTAGACACTCATACGCAACGCATCTACTCCAAGCTGGCATAGATTTACGAAGCATTCAAGAACTTCTAGGGCATAAAAGTGTAGAAACGACGATGATATATACGCATGTTGTAAGTGAGATGAACAAGGCAAAAGTTATGAGCCCCTTGGATTTTTAGAAAATGAAGGAGGTGAACCCTATACCCTCTTCTTTTTAATTATTATATTTATCTGTATTAGCGAAACACTACAATACACACAAGTGAGTGAATCTCCACTTTTAAGATAAAAATAAATATAATACTTTATCATATTTTAAAATAATATCTTTTAAATCTGCTATACTCTTTTAGATTTTATCAGAGGTGTATATTATACCAACACAATTAAGAGTAGGCTTATAAAATATTTATTGTTGAAGCAATGATACTATAGTATAAAATCAATGTTCCGACCATAATTTATTCATAGATCTATCAAATAGATAAATATATCGTTCTAGTCGTCAACATCCAGAATTAGGTATATTTTTCGTAAAAATCACTCTAAAAAGCTAAAATCTCAAAGAATAAGATGGTGAAATGAAATTTTCTCGGTTGTCTGATAATAACTATATCATATGATATAGTTATTATATCAAAGAAAAAAATATTATCCCATTTTTTGATATAATCTCTTATTATTATACGAGGTTATTAAATGAATCATTTTGAAGAGTATTGCACAAAACTTGTCCAATCAGTTGGAAACAAAGAGGGAGCAGTGAGTCCAGTAATTACCAACTCAGCTTCTTTTGCTTATGGCACACCAGAAATCGCAGAGGGGATTTTTGATGGAAGTGTAAAAAAACCACTTTACTCAAGAATGGGAAATCCTACGAGTGCTAGACTAGAGTCTATTATGGCAGATATGGATAGTGGAGTTGGTGCAGTTGCAACCAGCTCAGGCATGGGAGCTGTTACATTGGCGACAATGTCTATTGTAAATGCGGGTGATGAGATCATCTCTATAGGTGGTCTTTTTGGTGGAACTTACGCTTTTTTTACAGAAACACTCACCCGCTTTGGCATAAAAACTCACTTCTTTGATGTTGATGAACTAGAAAATATTAAAAATGCTATCAATGAAAATACTAAAATAATATTTTTAGAGAGTGTCGGCAACCCAAATATGAGACTTCCAGATATAAAAGCTATTGCTACAATTGCTAATGATGCTGGTATTATTTTAATGGTTGACAACACCATAACTCCATTAAGTATCTCGCCACTAAAGCTTGGTGCGGATATATCTATATACTCTACGACTAAGATTATCTCAGGAAATGCTTCAGCTCTTGGTGGATGTGTTGTATTTCGTGGGATTAACGAGGGTAAGGATAAAATCAAAACACAAAGATACAAAGATGTTGCTAAGATAGTTGAAAAAATGGGTAAAATGGCTTTTGTAGCCATTGCTAAAAAAAGAGCTATGAGAGATTTTGGTGTGAGTGCAAATGCTCATGCTAGTTACCAAACTATGCTTGGACTTGAGACTCTTGCTTTGAGAATGCAAAGAGTTGTAAAAAGTGTAGAAATAATCGCTTTAGCACTGAGTAAAAACGGTATAAATGTAAATCATCCATGTATAGAGTCACATCCACACCATATAAGATATATAAAAGATTTTTCAAATGGATGCGGCACACTTTTAACTATAGATATGGGTACTAAAGAGAAAGCTTTTGAGTTTTTAAACAAAACAAAACTTGCTACTTTAACGGCAAATATCGGTGACAGCAGAACTTTGGCTCTCCATATGGACTCAACTATATACAAAGACATACCAGATGATGGCAAAAAGTTTCTTGGCATAACTGAGGGCCTTATCCGTGTATCTATCGGACTTGAAAACCCTCAAGATATAATTGATGATTTTTTAACATCTGCAAAGTAGATTTAGCTATTAAGCCAAATAAAAAACTTTTTAGCTAGAGTTATACAACATAAAAAATAGGACAACAATGGGAACTAGTACTAATTTTGAATTGCTTGATGATATCGCACTCAAATATCCAAAAAAATATAAGGTTTTTATACTCAATGATGACTACACCTCTATGGACTTTGTTGTTGATATACTTATAAGTGTATTTCACAAAACATACAAACAGGCGGAAAATATTATGCTAGAAGTTCATAAAAAAGAGAAAGGCTTATGTGGTGTTTATACTCACGAAATTGCTGAAACAAAAGTTATGCAAGTGCACTCAAAAGCAAAAGAGCGTGGTTTTCCCCTTAAAGCTGTAATGGAAGAAGAATAATGATAAGCCAAAGCCTCAACGATATTTTTCAAAAATCAATCCTTTTTGCAAGGGAATTAAGACATGAGTACTTAACAATTGAGCATGTATTTTACCTTTTACTAAATTCAAATGAGGGCTCGCTCATCATCGATACTTGTGGCGGTGATGTAGAAAAAATGAAAGAGGTACTGAAAAACTATATTAGCACCAACATCGAGGAATTGCCATCAAATGTTGAGAAAGACCCTCATGAAAGTGTTGCTCTTGCAAGGCTTATTGACCGGATGATTCGACATATCCAAAGTGCACAACAGTCTAGTGCTGATGTTGGTGATTTACTCGCAGCACTCTATGATGAAAAGCACACATTTAGCCTTATGCTTTTAAACGAGTACCAAATCTCAAGAGTTGATATTTTAGAGGTCATCTCCCACACAGATGCAAAAACAACTAGTGATGATACAGAATCCTACTTAGACAAATACTCCATAAACTTGTTACAAAAAGCAAAAGAGGGCAAAATCGATCCTGTAATCGGAAGAGATAAAGAGATTCAAAGAGTTGTTCAAATTCTTTGTAGAAGAAAAAAGAACAACCCTATCTTAGTTGGTGAAGCGGGTGTTGGTAAAACAGCGATAGCAGAGGGTTTAGCACTTAACCTTGTAGCTGGAGATGTACCTGAAATTATCAAAAAAGCGGAGCTTTACGCTCTTGATTTGAGTGCTTTACTTGCTGGGACTAAGTATAGAGGAGATTTTGAAAAGAGACTAAAAGGTGTGATGGATGAGTTAAAATCACATCCAAACGCTATACTTTTCATAGATGAGATTCACACCCTTATAGGAGCTGGTTCAACAAGTGGAACTATGGATGCTGCGAATCAACTTAAGCCTGCCCTTGCATCTGGTGAGCTTAAATGTATGGGTGCAACTACCTTTGCCGAATATAGAAATGGTTTTGAAAAAGACAAGGCTTTAAGCAGAAGATTTTCAAAGATAGATATTGATGAACCATCTGCTAAAACAAGTTATTTGATACTTCAAGGTCTAAAAAGCAAATATGAAAAACACCATAATATCAAATACACAAATAGTGCTCTAAAAAGTGCAGTTGAATTATCTAAAAGATATATAACTGATAGGTTTTTACCAGATAAAGCGATAGATATTATTGATGAAACGGCAGCTTCTTTTCACTTAAAAACAAATCCAAAAAAGAAAATTACCGCTAACGATATAGAGCGTACTATCTCAGGTATCGTCGGTATATCCAGCTCAAAAGTAACTAAAAATGAAACCTCTTCATTGAAGAATCTTGAAAATGATTTGAAAAAACGAGTGATAGGTCAAGATATCGCTGTTTTAGAAGTTGCAAAGGCTATCAAAATTTCCAAAGCTGGTTTAACGCCGCAAAACAAACCTATCGCTTCTTTTCTTTTCTCAGGACCTACAGGTGTTGGTAAAACTGAACTTGCATATGCTCTGAGTGATACACTTGGAATCAACTTCGAACGCTTTGATATGAGTGAGTATATGGAAAAACACACTCTTAGCAGATTAGTTGGTGCACCTCCAGGGTATGTTGGATATGAGCAAGGTGGATTACTTACAGAGGCTATAAAAAAACATCCATATAGCGTGTTATTGCTCGATGAGATTGAAAAAGCACATCCAGACTTGATAAATATTTTACTTCAAATTATGGACAGCGCTGTTTTAACAGATAACAATGGATATAAAGCCAATTTTCAAAATGTTATTTTAATAATGACCTCTAATGTTGGAGCAAGTGCGAGAAGCGTTATGGGGTTCAACAAAGACTCTTCACTCTCAAAAGGTGAAGAATTAAAATCATTCTTTACACCAGAATTTAGAAACAGACTTGATGCCATAGTAGAGTTCAAACCATTAAGCAATGAAACTCTTAAGGGGATAACACTGAAGTTTATCGCTCAACTCAATCAAGAACTTAGAAAGAAAAAAATCAAAGTGATTGCTTCTGATAAAGCAATCACATATATTACAGATAGCGGGTATTCTCCAGATATGGGGGCTAGACCACTTAAGAGATTTATACAAGACAACATCACAAATAAACTCAGTGATGAGATACTTTTTGGAAAACTTAAAAATGGTGGCATTGTAAAAGTAGATTATAAAAAAGAACTTATGCTCAAATTTGAAGAGTTAAATTGAATATACCCCAGCTAAACAAATACCAACTCACCTTCCCACATCCAAACGATGCCAATGAAGACGGTATTTTAGCTTGGGGTGGCGACTTAAACCCCTCAAGGCTCATCCGTGCCTATCAAAATGGGATATTTCCCTGGTATAGTAATGGAGACCCTATAATATGGTGGTCACCAAACCCTAGACTTATTATGGAGCTTGATGAGTTTAAAATGAGTAAATCTCTCAAAAAAAGTATGAAAAAGTTTACCTATAAATTTGATACAAACTTTGAAGCAGTGATGCAAAAGTGTAAATCAACTCCAAGGAATAATCAAAACGGAACATGGATCAATGATGAGATTATAGAAGCCTATTCCACCCTTCATGGCATGGGGATAGCACACTCTATAGAGAGCTATCAAGATGATGAACTTGTTGGTGGTCTGTACGGTGTAGTCGTAGGAAAGGTTTTTTGTGGAGAATCGATGTTTGCCCATGTAAGTGATGCATCAAAGTCTGCATATGCTGTTTTAGTTAAGCACTTAAAAGAGTGGGGTTATGACTTTATAGATTGTCAGGTACCGACTGATCATCTAAAGAGCTTAGGTGCAAAAGAAGTTCATAGAGAGTTTTTTTTAGAGAAACTCCATAAGGTAAATATGGAAAAAGTAGAAAATATTTGGATTGTAGATAAATCCTTACTGAATTAATTCTACGATTTAGCCTTAAAATTTAAAGATGAAGCGAAATTAAATATTTAATTGTATAATATTCAAATATAATTATGAATCAATTCTAAACTAAATTATTAGGTATGCTTATGAAAAAATATTTTATTTTTATTATCTCTTTATTTGTTTTTACAGGATGTGATACCTTCTACACCCCTACACAATCTACTATAGAGGCAGAAGAAGAGAGCAGCCAAGCAATAAACAATGAATATATTGATACTATTGCCGATGACACAACTGTTAATACAAATGTAGCACGGGTTCCCCATACCAAATCCTCCATACCGATGTTAGGGATTTTAATCAGCTACGACAACATTCAAATTCGCTCTAGTGCATCAACTTGGAGCACTAAACTCTTCGGAACTAATGATCATCAACTCAATGGTTATTTTAAAGAGGTGAGTAATTCTAAGTTTCAAATAGCTAGAGCTACAGAGAGTGATGGAGCCATAAATGATGGTATTGTTTCGGTACAATTAAATTACGAGCATCCAAATACAAATATAGATTTTTCTACATTTTCATCAAATGTTTACCCTGACTTAAAAGATGCACTTATTGCAATAGATAGCAAGATAGATTTTTCAAACTATGATGAAAACGCAGATGGTTCTATAACACCTGATGAGCTACTTCTAACATTTATAATTGCTGGTTACGAAGATTCTTATGAAGGTCGGCATGTTACAAATGGTATTTGGGCACACCAATACTGTATGTCGGATTCAAATACTCCTGCTTTAGACGGTGTTAAACTAATGGGATGTAGAGATGATGGTAATTTTGCACTTTTTGGAGAACTACATGATGTCGCAAATCCACATGATGCTACTATTGGGATAATAGCTCATGAGTTAGGGCACTCTGCTTTTTCTCTGCCAGACCTTTACAATACTAATGGTACTAACGGTGGTATTGGTTATTTTGGACTTATGGGTGCTGGAACATGGGGTGTGCAAGACAGACGCGAATACCCTGGTAATACACCAACACATTTTAGTGCTTGGAGCAAAGTATATAACGGATGGGTAACTCCAACAGAGGCATCAGGAACTACATATCTACAAACTACATCATCTGATAGCTATAACATCATTAAAATCCCTATTAGTGCTAACCAATACTACCTTTTAGAAAATCGAGACAATAGTGGATATGACAGGGGGCTTTATATTTTAGAAGGAGTATTTGATGGAGGGATGGCAATTTGGCATATCAATGAAGACAAACTAACAGAAAGTTATTTTGCAAACAACACAGTTAATGCTGATACAAGCGAGAAAGGTGTAGATTTAGTAGAAGCTGCAAATGCTACTATAGATTATGGTGGAGCAGGAGATGAAAAAGCACTGTTTTACCATCTCAATGTAGATGCATTTGGAACAAAAGTGACAAATATTTCATCAAGAGGTCCATCTATGACACTCAATATTAACTAAGGAAATTTTATGCGATTTTTATTACTATTTTTTTTATTATACTCACAAATTTTTGGAGCGATGGCATACAATAAACTCAGAGAGTTTAAACAAAATGATGGCAGCACTTTTGAAGCAAAAGCATTTGGCAACCAACATCTAAACTGGATAGAAACGACAGATGGTGCAATTTTAAAATACAACCAGGAAAATAAAAACTTTGAATATGCGATTATAGAAAACAATCAACTAAAATCTTCAGGTGTAAAGTATGAAAAAAATGACTCGATTAGGGCTAGATCACTAGCTAATATACAAAAACTCAACAAAGATGAACTGTTTAAACTTTGGGGACAAAAGCAAGAAGAATCAAACAAAAAGATGAGACATAGCCACTAAGCTATGTCATTTTACAAACTATATCTCCAACCTCTTTTGCTAAAGAGTTAGCCACGACATTACATTTCACCTTCAGCAAAAAGCATATGTTTTCTCGGTGTGATGGAGTTAAACACTCATAATTTCCCATCCCCTTGGATATAACTAAATCAGCTGTATCAAAAAGCTCTTGAGAGTAAGAAGAAGCGCGATTGTAGGTAAAACCAGGCGTATTCACCCCACTATCTACTAACTCACAAAGCGTATCAAAACCAGCCTCTTTTGCTTCTTTGATAGTTACATCGTTTATAATTGGTTTGCCTCTCACCATATAGAAGTATGAAATTTTTGGATACAACTCTTTTAATGTTTCTATAAAAAGATAATCAAATATATGTTCTCCAACATTATCACCAATCACTAAAACATTTTGAGCAATTTGTAGTTCTTTTTCTAACTTAGCAAAATTATTGTATGAAAAATCTGTGTGAAAAATTTTATCGAGTTCCTCTTCTAGATCGAACTCCACCTCAGCTGCAAGGTCGATAACATTTCCTGCAACTGCAATTTTTGTGGCAGTTAAAAGTTTGTTATGTGATGATTCAAGTTCTTTTTTTAGTAAGGGGATAAATGAAAGTGCTTTTTTTGTTGAGAGCTCTTTAACCTCATCATACAAATCAGTTTTGTTTGCAATAAAAGCCATTTTTTCATAAACATCTGCTGCAATCTCAGGAGGGCTTTGCTCGTATGAAAAACTAGAGCTCATCTTTTGTACCGTAGATGTAAGTTTATGAGCTAGTGTTTCAGAGGCATGAATTGCATCCGATACTTTAACGCTTTGATTGATTATGCAACCAATACAAGCTTCATCTATCTTCATTATTTGTCTGCGTGCTCTTCTATAGTTTTATTCCACATAAGCTTGTACTTTCTTCGCATAAATTCCACCTCTTCTTGTGATAGTTTTAGTTGCGTTGTCAAAGTATCTATGGTTTTTCTATCTTCATCATAAAGCTCTTGCAATGAAGCTAGAGCTTCTCGTAAAAACTCATTTTCAACTTTTACAGCTTCAATGGTTTCATCTTTAGCGTCTAAAACTTTTTCATGGAGGTTAATAATGGTACCTATTGTTTTTTCAACAAATTGTGGTTGTACTACCATTTCACGAGTATTATGAGCCGAGAGTTCTTTAAGCTGAGCAGGTACAACTTCCCCAACACCTTTAGATGGGTCAATATATCTGACGCCATCTTCAAATTTTACAGTAAGTTTCCCCCGTTGGATTAAATCTTCAATAGCCGATAAATCTAATCCTGTAAGATTAGAATACTCTTCATCACTCATCCACTTCATAATACCCCTTTTGCTAAGGAAAGGTTCTATTTAGAGATTACAGTCTCTATCTCTAAAGAATCCATCTCTACTTTTTTAGCTTTTGCTATACGATCTTCTTTAAGCTTGATTGCTAATTCTTCATTGTCAAGCGCTAACATTTGCATAGCTAAATACGCCGAATTAATTGCTCCAGCTTTTCCTATAGCTACTGTAGCAACTGGCATTCCAGCTGGCATTTGAACAGTTGAAAGCAGTGCATCAATACCACTTAATGCAGATGCTGACATTGGAACACCAATGATAGGCTTAACAGTTTTAGAAGATAAAACACCAGCTAAGTGAGCAGCCATACCGGCAGCTGCGATAAAACATTGTGCACCTTTTGCTTCAGCATCTTTAATATACTGTGCGGTTCTCTCTGGTGAGCGGTGTGCAGAAGAGATAATCATCTCATAATTAACACCAAACGCCTCAAATGTGTCTGAACACGACTTCATCACCTCGTAATCACTTTTTGAACCCATCACTATTGATACAAACTTCATCTAATTTCCTTAACTTTTATTTTTGAAATTATACATTAGATTTCATTTAACTTTTAGGATAGGTTCCCATATCCTCATGTGAAGGGATTCTTAAGAATGTATATGAAGGCAAGGATGTTGGTAGTATAATCGGATTTACATTTCCGCTATGCACCGATTCCCAAATTTTACCATTTTGGGCAAGAAGCTTCTTAAATTTCATATAGATTTTTCCATCTCTTTCATATGTGGCTCCTATCTCATTATCAACTAACTCTATTTGAGAACCCTTTGGTGCAACAATTTCTAGTTCATCATTTGGCAAAGTTTTATATTTACATAAAAAATGTGTTCCCTCTACATTTACTTGCCCACTTACCTGATGAGTTCCTAGCTGCATCGTAAAGTCTAAACTCTGTGTATCATGCCTTTCAAATGGTCGAGAAACCAAGTAAGCATCCGTATATCCACGATTTTGAAGTGATTGCAACTCATACTGGTACTTTTTGCTATCTAATGTGTCTGCATAATAATCATCAATAGCCATTCTATAAGCTTTTGCAGTAATAGCGGCATAATAAGCTGTTTTTGTTCGACCCTCAATTTTTACAGAATCTACCACACCACTGTCTAAAATCTCTTTTATGTGCGAAGCTAAATTTAAATCTTTTGCATTCATGATATATGTGCCAATACCCTCATCCTCTTCAAGTCTAAAAAGTGTTCCCGTTTCTGGGTTTGCAGCGTACATCTCATAGGGAAATCGACAGTCATTCGCACAAGAACCACGATTTGGCACTCGTCCGCTTTGCAAAGTTGAGATAAGACACCTGCCACTATATGCAAAACACATACTTCCATGAACAAAAACTTCTAGTTCTAAGTCAGGAAGTTCTGTTTTTATGGCAACTAAATCTTTGAGTGAAATTTCTCTTGCAGTAATTATGCGGGTAGCCCCCATCTCATGATAGATTTGAGCATCTAAGAGATTCATGACATTTGCTTGGGTTGAGAGATGAAGAGGCATATCTGGAGCTAAATCATGGCATAGTTTTAAAACACCAGGAGTAGCTACTATAAAAGCATCTGGTTTTAGCTCTGCCATTTTTACTATATGTTTTTTTAAAAGGCTTAGTTGTGAATTAAAAGGAAATCCATTTATAGTTGCATAAACTTTTTTTCCTCTTTCATGAGCATACTTTATACCCTCTTGAAACTCTTCCATAGAAAACTCTTTACCAGAGCGAATACGAAGTGAGAAATGGCTTACTCCACCATAAACAGCATCAGCACCAAAATCTAATGCTATTTTTAGTTTTTCTAAAGTTCCTGCTGGAGAGAGAAGTTCTACCTTATCCATTAGTTTCCAAACTGTGCTAAAAGTGCTTCTATATCATCTGTTGAAGCTAAGTTATCAGTTGCATCACCTGGCAAGTGAGTTGCTGAAGAAACTAGCTTTTCATCATCAACACGCCCCTCAAAGAGAGTATTCATATATTTAGAAAGTGCTCGCATAACATTGATAACACGCTCAATTTTTTGACGGTGAATATCTTGATACTGCATTATATCCATAACACTCATTATAGAGTCGCCACTAGTTTGTAGCATCTCTAGCACTTCCTTTTCATCTAAGAGTGCAGTTTCATTTTTTTCTAGCTGTGTTTTAAAAGCTTCGACATCTGGAAATTTTGCAGTTAATGTAGTAAAAAGCTCTACATTACTAGAGAGTACATCTATAATGCGTTGCGAGTTTTCCTCTTTTTCCATTAAGCTTGTACTTATTGCTTCAATAATATCAAAAATTTCACTCGCCTTCTCTTCGCTCTCTTTTGTTACATCATCGAGTTGATGCACCATTTTATTTTCATCTGTAGCAGGAAGTGGCCAATGGTGAGAAGTCTCTTGATTATACCCAATAGGCATATCTTTCTCAGCTGAATTTTCAACTTCTTCTTCTATCTCTAACGCTTTATCACTAACAACTTCTTCTGAAGATTCCTCTTCTAAACTGTCAATATCATCTATCTCACCACTCATCAACGCATCTAATTCTTCTTGAGTCATAAAAACCTCTCCACAATGTTAAAATTAGCAAATTTAATTATTTATCACTATAATAGCATAAAAAGTATAAATGTGAGAATATTATGATAGTTGATTTACATAACCATACAACTCTGTGTAACCATGCTGAGGGTTCAATTGAAAAATATATAGAAAAAGCTATACAAATGGGTGTAAAAGCTTTCGGTTTTTCCGATCATGCACCTATGGATTTTGATCCAAAATACCGTATGAGTTTTGAACAAATGAAAAGGTACGAAAGTGATATTTTAGAATTAAAAGAAAAGTATAAAGATAAAATCGAGATACTTTTAGGCTATGAAGTTGACTACCTCAAAGGTCATATGGATGAGAGAGTTTTAAATGCAGATGTTGACTATCTTATCGGCTCAGTTCATTTTATAGATGATTGGGGATTTGATAACCCTGAATTTATTGGAAGGTATGAACATGAAGATATAGATAGTATTTGGGAAAAATACTTTCATGCCATAGAGGAGATGGCACAATCTAGGCACTTTGATATTGTCGGTCATCTAGACCTTATCAAAGTTTTTAAATATATGCCAAACAAAAATATAAATCAAATCGCAAAAAATGCACTTCGCGCAATTAAAGAGGCCGATATGACCTTAGAGATAAATGTTGCAGGACTTAGAAAACCGATAAGTGAGCCCTATCCCTCCCCATCTCTTTTAAAACAAGCCTATGAGATGGGCATCCCCATATGTTTCGGTTCAGACGCACACAAACCAGAACAGATCGGTCTGTTTAGCCAAAAGGTGATAGATATGGCAAAAAGTGTAGGATATACACAATGTGCAATATTTCGCAGCAGAAAAAGAGAGCTTGTTACCTTTTAATGCTCTGTGTTTACAAGCCACATTGAAAAAATGTCTAAATAATCCCAAAAACTTTGTATATATTCCTCTGTAATCCCCTCGTCTGCCAAAGGCTCTAACAGAGGGATATACAATTGCAACCAAGAAATACGACCCGATTCATCTATACGAAAAGGTGCATGACGACCAACCATCTGATGATCTCCACGACTCTGAGTAAAGTAATCAGGCCCACCACATATCTCAATTAAAAAGTCTGCTGCATGTTTTTGAGCTTCTGCAAAATCATCCTCATCATGAACTGGAAATAAAAACGCTATGTCACTCGTCTTTATAGCTTCGTAATGCTCATTAACAACTTCTCTAAATTTTTTCTCTCCAACCTCATGTAAAAAACCTGGATGTGGTTTAGCGACAGGTGGTCTCACACCTATAGTTCCATCAGTTACTGTTAGTTTCATACAAACCCTTTAAATATTTTTCCTATTTTATAGAAAAATTTGTTACTTTCATATAAAATGTAATAATTTTTATAAAGGATAGCTTTACAATGAATGTATCTCCAAATTTTTCCCCCTCAATACGGTTAATGAAACCCTATTTTACTTTAAGTGGATTTTTTTTTCTCCTAAGCATGCTTTGGCTTTTTTTCATAGATCCATTTGCAGACCTAAGGGATTTTGCAATAGTTGGATGGGTACATCTGTATATGCTTGGGTTTGTAATGATGGCAATTTTTTCTGCTATGGCTCAACTAGGTCCTGTTATTGTAGAGACGAAACATTATAATGTAAATATTTTTAAATATGTTTGGATTTTTTTAACCATAGGTCTTGTCTTAATGTTATTTGGCTTTTACGCTCAACAAATATTTTTACTCTTAGGGGGAAGTTTAGTTCTCGTTGCTATGGCTATATATGCGATTGAATTTTTACTTACTCTTAAAAATGCCAGAAGAAAAACAAGCGTTACAAAAGCGATGAAGATGAGTAATTTCTTTTTACTCACAGGCATAATAAGTGGAATAATTATGGCACTTAGTTTTAATGGATACTTAGAAATTGATCCTCATGCACTTCTTAACACTCATACATTTGGACTTATCGTAGGCTTTGTAATCATGCTTATTATGGGAATTTCTATAATTTTAATCCCTATGTTTGGTCTAGCAAAGCGTATTAGCGATAATGAGTTTTCAAAAAGTTTCTTTACGCTAAGCATAGGTGTAATTATTATGATGCTCTCACCTTTAGTCTTAACAGAGTATTTACAAAATATTGCTTACGCTACCACAATCTTAGCTATTCTATTATATATGTATCAACTTTTTAAAATGACTAGATCAAGAGCAAAAGCTATTCACGATATATGGGCAAAATCAATGTATGTAGGATTTCTATCTTTTATACTCTCTTTTCTACTTCTTAGTTCCTATCTATTGAATGAAAATGAAACTGTTTTAAGGCTTGGGATGTGGATCATGCTAGTTGGATTTTTTGGATTTTTAATCATTGGGAACTTTTATAAGATTATCCCTTTTCTTATATGGTTTCAAATCTACTCACCTCTTATTGAAGAGAGAAGTGTACCAATGCTTCATGAAATGCTCCCACAAAGGCTAGCATTATTGCAATGGTTTTATGCACTTCTAGGCCTCATACTCTCCTGCATAGGGATAATCACAAAAGAATCAAATATATTTTATGGTGGTGTAAGTTCTTTGCTAGCAGGAGGGATTGTATTTTTTATAATAATTAATAAAATGTTTAAAACAAATTTATAAAGATGTATTTAAAGATTAGGTTTGTATAATGTTTGTATTAAATTATTAACAAGGAATCCTTAATGGGAAAATATATAGAATTAACTGGTTCAAACTTTGAAGCGACTTTAGCTGAGGGTGTATCTTTAGTAGACTTTTGGGCACCGTGGTGTGGACCTTGTCGTATGATCGCTCCAGTAATTGAAGAGTTAGCTGAAGATTATGACGGAAAGGCTAGTATCTGTAAGGTAAATACTGATGAAGAGCAAGATATTGCTGTTAAGTTTGGTATCAGATCTATCCCTACTATCATGTTTTTCAAAAACGGTGAGATGGTAGATCAAGTAGTTGGAGCACAATCTAAACAAGCTCTCGCTGAAAAAATCGACGCTCTTTTAGCGTAAGGAGATTAGGTAGTGGCAAAGAGAGGCAAAAGCCTCTTATCTGTCTCTACTCTTCTTGCTTCATTTTTTGGCACGCTTATGATAGCGACTGCCTTTGCATACTTCAACTACAAATTTTCAGAATATAAATTTATCGACTTCAAAGAGTGGATTTTTTATGAAAAAAATGATATATTTATCCCAACTCATGACAAATATATAGTAGTTTTTTACTCCTCAAAAGAAAAAGACACCATGCAAGATTTGGCAAACACTGATTTAAACACCCCTATAATTGCAATAGACTACTACAATGCTGTTAGACAAAATAGTAAGACAACAACCTTTTTACGAAGTGGAACAAAAACATCTTTAAGTTTTATACAAAGATTTAACATCTATGAATCCCCATCTATTTTTTTTATAAAGAAATCCAAAGACTCTCTTTATAAACAAGATAGTATGATACGAAAACTAGATAATTTAAAAGAATTAGCTTCAGAGATACAAGAACTGTAAAAAAGGAAATTTCAATGGTATTAGATTGCGCAATTATTGGTGGTGGACCAGCTGGTCTTACTGCTGGACTTTACACAACTCGTGGTGGTTTGGAAAATGTAACTATGTTTGAAAAGGGGATGCCTGGTGGGCAAATAATGAACTCATCAGAGATTGAAAACTATCCTGGTGTTACTGGTGAGATTACAGGGATGGATCTCATGATGCCATGGCCAAAACAATGTCAAAAATTTGGTCTTAAACATGAGATGATTGAAGTTACTCGTGTGAGTAAAGACGGTGATATATTTACAATCCATAAAGCTGATGGTACTGTAGATGAAGCGTATAGTGTTATAATAGGGACTGGTTCTTCTCCTCGTCGTGCAGGCTTTAAAGGTGAGGATGAGTTTTTTGGAAAAGGTGTAAGCACTTGTGCTACATGCGACGGATTTTTTTATAAAGGAAAGGAGGTTGTAGTTGTAGGTGGAGGAGATACTGCTTTAGAAGAGGCTCTTTACTTAGCAAAAATTTGTTCAAAAGTGTATCTTATTCACAGACGCGACACTTTTCGTTCTGCTCCAAATACAATTGCTAGAATTGAGAGAACAGAAAATATCGAGCTGGTATTAAACTCTGTTCCCGATGAAGTTTATGGCGATAAAATGGGTGTAAATGGACTGAAAGTAAAAAATAAAGATGGAGAGATACGCGATATCGTAGTGCCAGGAGTATTCACTTTTGTTGGAAATGATGTAAATAATGAAGCTCTTATGCAAGAAGATGGTAGTTTCTTATGTGAAATAAGTAAAACTGGTGAAGTGATAGTAGATATAAGTATGAAAACTTCAACTCCAGGTCTGTATGCAACTGGAGATATGAGAATTGCTGCTCCTAAACAAGTTGTTAGTGCAGCTGGAGATGGAGCTGTTGCAGCTTTACAAGTAATCTCTTATGTAGATGAACTACTAAATTAAAAGTAATAAAGGAAAATAAATGACTAGAGTTGGTGTATTTGGTGCAAATGGTAGAGTAGGAAAGTTGATACTAGATGATTTAAAAGAGACTGAAGATATTAGTCTAAGCAGTGTTTTTGTACGCAATAGTTTAGATTTTTCGATAGACCCATCTGTTTTAGTAACATCAGATATGAAGGCATTTTTAAACGCTTGCGATATTGTAATAGATTTTTCACTACCTAATGCTTGCGAAGCTCTTTTAGAGGGAGCTATGAAAACACCAAAACCTTTAGTTATTGGAACAACTGGTTTAAATACGCATCAATTAAACCTTCTAAAACAATCAAGTGAACTAATGCCTGTACTTTATGCTACAAATATGTCTTTAGGTGTAGCACTACTAAACAAGCTTGTGTATCAAGCTGCTGCTGCACTTGATGGTTTTAACATAGAGATTGTTGAGATGCACCATAAACATAAAAAAGATGCTCCTAGTGGCACAGCTCTCACTCTTGGCGAGTCGGCTGCACATGGTCGTGGTTTAAACTTAGATAAAGTTCGTATAAGCGGAAGAGATGGAAATATTGGTGAGAGAAGTGAAGATGAGATTGCTGTTATGGCTCTGCGTGGTGGAGACATTGTTGGTCGTCATACTGTTGGCTTTTACAATGATGGTGAGTTTATAGAACTCAACCATACAGCAACTTCAAGAAATACTTTTAGCAAAGGTGCTATTAGAGCTGCTTCGTGGCTTGTAGATAAAAACTCTGGACTTTACACAATTAGTGATTGTTTAGAGTTATAAAATTTAAGTATAAACTCTTTTTTACTTAAATCTCAGTATAATTCGCCTAATGAAACATTAAGAACTTGTAAGGAATTTATTTTGCTAGAAAATGTTAATGAAAAGTGTGCTGTTGTAGGTATTTTTGGTCATAAAGAGGCTTCTAAGCTAGCTTACTTTTCTCTTCATGCACTCCAACACCGTGGTCAAGAAGCTGCTGGAATCAGCTCTTCAGATGGGGAGAAACTACACACTATCAAAAAGCGTGGTTTAGTTATGCGTGTTTTTGATGAAGCAAAACTCAATACCCTAAGTGGCACAAGTGCAATTGGTCATACACGCTACTCAACTGCTGGTGATGACTCTATTTTAGATGCGCAACCGGTATTTGCCAGATACGACTTAGGTGAGATGGCAATTGTACATAATGGCAACCTAACTAATGCCGAAGAGGTTCGTAACGCCCTCATTGAAAAAGGTGCAATATTTCAAACATTCATGGACACAGAAAATCTTATCCATCTCATAGCAAAGAGTGAACAAAAAAAGCTTATTGATAGGATTATAGATGCTGTTCAAAGGATAGAGGGTGCTTTCTCACTTGTATTCCTTAGCAGAACAAAGATGTTTGCAATGCGTGATCGTCACGGTTTTAGACCTCTAAGTTTAGGTCGCCTTCCAAATGGCGGATATATAGTTGCGAGCGAGACTTGTGCCTTTGATCTTGTTGGTGCAGAATTTATTCGTGATGTTGCACCAGGTGAACTTCTGATTTTTGAAAAAGACAAAACCCCCATATCTGTAAAAGTTTTTGAGCCTACTCCAAAACACTGTATATTTGAGTATGTCTATTTTGCTCGTCCAGACTCAAAAGTCTTTGGTCAATCTGTATATCAAACAAGAAAAGATATGGGTAAAGAGTTAGCAAGAATTAAACCAATTGAAGCAGATGTAGTTATCCCTGTTCCCGATGGTGGTGTTCCCTCTGCAATTGGGTATGCTCAAGAGAGTGGTATCCCTTATGAGATGGGGATTATGCGTAACCACTATATCGGTCGCACTTTTATAGAACCAACTCAAGAGATGCGTGATTTAAAAGTTAAAATGAAACTCTCTCCAATGACAGATATTATTAAGGGCAAAAGGGTTATCGTTATTGATGATTCTATTGTTCGTGGAACAACTTCAAGAAGAATTATTAGAATGCTAAAAGAGGCAGGAGCAAGCGAAGTTCACATGAGAGTTTCTTCTCCTCCTACAACCGACCCATGCTTCTATGGCGTTGATACCCCTAATAAAGAGAATCTTATTGCTGCAAATATGTCAACTCAAGAGATTTGTGATTATATTGAAGCTGATTCTTTAGCTTATTTGGATGAGGCTTCACTGCTAAGAAGTGTAAATGCAGAGGGAGACAACTATTGTACTGCTTGCTTTACAGGTAAATATATCATTTAATGCAGCAGATATATACATATGGAAACTATCTAAAGTCTAAGTTTTCTTGCAAGATTTACAAGGTAGGCATCAATATCTCTGGCTTCACCTGCCCAAATATAGATGGTACAGTTGCCAAAGGTGGTTGTACTTTTTGTGAAAACGATTCTTTTAGTGCAAGTACAGGTGAGATTCAAGAGCTTAAAGGATTTCATCTCAACCTAGATTCAAAAACAAACCCAAACCTACAACTCCAGCTTGAGCAACTAGAAATTCAATTCGATGCAATAAGTAAAAGACAAACAAACGAATATGGTGCAGAGAAATTTCTAGTATATTTTCAATCGTTTACTAACACCTATGCTCCATTTGATACACTCAAAGCACTTTACGACAAAGCTTTGTCTTTGCCTAATGTGGTTGGTCTCAGTATTGGTACCCGATCAGATTCTATTACAGATGAAACTCTTGATTATCTTGCTTTTCTCAATCAAGACAAAGAGATATGGATAGAGTTTGGCATACAGTCAGTATATGATGAAACACTAGATAAAATCAATCGCGGTCACAATAGTGCCAATGTTAAAGAGTGGATTTTAAAATCAAAAGAGAGAGGATTACATGTTTGTGGTCATCTAATATTTGGGCTCCCTGATGAAACTAAAGAGATGATGTTAGAAACCTCTAAGCAGGCATATTCTTGGGGTATAGACTCCGTAAAATACCACCCTCTTTATGTTGTAAAAAGAACTGCCTTAGCAAATGATTTTACTAAGGGACTATTCACCCCTATTAGCGAAGAGGACTATCTGGATGTCTTAGTGGAATCAATTCAAATGAAACCAGATAATATTTCTGTTCAGAGAGTTACAGCAGGAATAGATGATGATTCTCTACTTAGCCCAACTTGGTGCAGAAATAAAAATACGCAGATAAAAAACATAAATAAAGCACTGAAGCCTTTAGGACTTAAATATTGACTCTTTAGTGTCCATACACCTGTGCAAACTGCGAGACACTTCTAAAATATGGCGGAAAGTCAAAATAAACTCTAAATGATTTTGATTCCCCTGCTTTTAAATTTCTAGCAACTATAAACTTTTTTGTTACAGTTTGAGGCTTATATAAAACCTTTGATCCGCCTCCAAAAAAATCAGCAAATCCACTTGGCTTAAAAAAATCTGGACCACCTTTTATATTTCCTGTTACATGCCCTTTATTTACTAATTTAATCTCAAAAGTTACCTCACCAATCTCATGATTCCCCTCATTTTTAACTATGCCGGTGTAAACAATTTTTTCGATACTTAAAAGTCTTTTGTTTTTCATTTTATAGAGCTTAACTATCTTTGTATATTTATCAACTACAACTACCGAAAATCCTGTTACCAAGGCTGCTATTAGAGAGACAGAGATAATCATAGGGATAACTAATTTCTTCTCCTGCTTAAATGAAGCAATTATCCCAAGAGCAAATATAATAAAAATAATTCCAAAAACAATAAAGTGCCAGTAATTAAATAATGTCATTTGCACCTTGCCTTAATTGAAATATTATAATCTTTAGAATAAGTAAAAGGCTCAACTATAATCTTAAAATCTCTAACCTCACCTTTGACTATATCTTGTTCTATAATCGACATTTTCTTAAATGGATTAAATGCAAAAATAAAATCTTTGAGGGAGTTGCCACTAATTTTATAAGCACTTGCAGTTATTTTACAGCTTGTAAAATCAAATTTTGATTCATTTGTAAGTATCCCTTTTACAACAACTGCCTGTGTAAAATTTAACTTTTTTTGACTGACAAGTTCTGTTGTGTTTTTAAATAAAAACTGATGCATTTGATTGTAACCAATTATTGGACCGATAAAAAGAAGAAAAAAAGAAAATAATAATAAAAAAACAGCCAAAAAAGTTTTTCGCCTTAATAGTATAGTTAAAACAAGCAATAAAATAAAAAGTAAAAATATACCGCCAAAAAGAATATAATCGTAAAAGATTAAATTATTTATAAAGTCAGTAATATTTTCTTGCATCACTCAGGTCTTGAATTTTTTTCTAATATTCCACTCATATCAAATCTACGAGAGAGTTCTTGTTTAATTCTATCAGGGGATATATTTTTTGCAGCTAAGGCTACTAACATATGATAGGTTAAATCTGCTGCTTCATATATCATTTCACCCTCATCATCATCTTTATATGCAAAAGAAAATTCACCAGCTTCTTCAATAACTTTTTTTAGTATTGTATTTTCACCTTTTGCAAAAAGTTTTGCTGTCCATGATGATGCTGGGTCTGCATTTTTTCTCTCTTGAATTGTGTGATAAAGTGTGTCTATCACTCCATACATTGCATCCGTATTTACCTCTATAGATGAGTTTTGCTCGCCTGATTCTAACTCAGTAAAAAAGCATGATCGTCTTCCTGTATGGCATGCTACACCCTCTTGAGTTACTTTTATAAGAAGTGTATCATTATCACAATCAAGATTAAAAGAGTGGATTTTTTGGATGTGACCACTACTTTCACCTTTTTTCCAAATGCGTTGTTTGGAGCGTGAAAAATAATGAGCTATTTTTGTAGTTAGTGAAAGTTCTAAAGCTTGCTTATCCATATAAGCCATCATTAGAACTTCGTTATTTTTGGCATCTTGAACAATAACTGGCAAAAGATCACTCTTTTGCCAGTCAATTCTTTCTATTGCATTTTGCATATTCACTTACTTAATAGAAGTTTTTTGCTGGTGACCATTTTTCATATCAACCCAGATATTTGGAGTTGATCCACCAGGTGTTAAGAAAATCTTCGCATCTTTATTTACTTGAAGTGCTTCATTGAACTTAGCTTGAACTTTCATCTGCTCTAACTGTAACAGCTTAGTAGTTAAAGATTTTGAGATCAAAAGGTTTGCTTTTGCTTTTGCATCTGCTTGAATAGTTACAGCATCTGCCATACCTTGTGCTTCAATTCTAGCTTTTTCAGCAACACCCCTTGCCTCTTCAGCGCGCTTAAATGCTTCTTGCTTAGCTTTTTCAACCTCTTGTTGTGCACGCTGCACTTGTTGTTTAGCAATCTGCACATTTTCTATCTGCTCTTTAACTTTTGCAGGTAGGACTATCTCACGAAGTTGCACAGATTGTAAAATAGCTGGAGAATTTTTAAGGCTAGCCACACTATCACGAACACCCGCTTCAATAGCAACAGCGATAGTATTTCTCATCTCTGGAAGTGACTCTGCGTCATATTTACCAACTACATTACGAACCACATCTCTTACAACAGGGTTGATAATTTTATCTTCCCAGCTAAATCCCCAATTTGAAATAGTTTGTGCAGCGAACTGTGAGTTAAGTCTATACTGAACTGTAAGCTCGATAGAAACTGGAAGACCCCGCTTATCAAGAACTGTAACTGCTGGCTTAGTTGTAATTCCTGATGCTACTGTATTTGCTTCAATGCGTGAAGCATAGTTAATTATACGAACCTTAGTATCAACAACATACACCTTTTGAATAACTGGCATAATAAAGTGAAGACCTGGAAGTAAAGCTTGATCTTGATACTTACCATTAGTACTTAAAATACCTCGTTGTCCCTCTTCTATTATGGTAAAAGGTTTTGCAAGCACTAAAAGAAGCACTACAGCTATTAAAAAATATATAATTCCTGCTTTTTTACCACCGAAGTTTACATCAATGTTTGGCATTTGTGGACCGCTCCCACCTCCACCGCCAGAACCACCACTAGATTTTTTTCCAAAACCACCACTTTCACTCTTCTTCTTATTGAAATAGTCATTCATATCTGATGCCATCTATATTCCTTAATTTTATTTTACTTTAATTTATGCAATTGTAATAGTTTTTAATAAACAAATAGCACAATATCTGTTAAGACTAGTCTATATATGTAAGATAGTGCTCATATTTTTCATTGCGACCAAATACTATATCGAAATATGTACTTTGAATCTTTTGAGTCATCTCCCCGCGTGAACCACGCCCTATCTCTCTAGCATCAACTATAGCTATAGGAGTAATCTCTGCGGCTGTTCCTGTTAAAAATGCTTCATCAGCCACATAAACCTCTTCACGAGTTATGCGACGACGAGTTACTTTGATACCAAAATCCTCCGCCATCTCAATAACCATTTTTTGAGTTATAGAGGCTAAAGAGTTATCATTTGGAGGGGTGATAAGCTCTCCATTTTTTACCATAAAGAAACACGCTCCACTAGCTTCTGCCACATAACCTTGATCATCTAAAAGAAGTGCCTCATCATAGCCACAATCAATAGCTTCAAATTTTGCCATTTGAGAGTTTAAATAGTTAGCAGATGCTTTTGCTTTACCCATATTTGAGGTGTTAGCAGGGCGTGTCATGGATGCTATCTTAAGTTTAATCCCCTTTTGAAGACCCTCCTCTCCAAGGTAAGCACCCCATTCCCAGGCAGACATTACAGTCTCAACAGGGGCATCTTTGTGATAAACACCCATAACACCATAACCTAAAAATGCAAAGGGGCGAAGATATACATTGTCACCCGTAAACTCATTTTTTCTTATCAAGTCAATTTGCGCTTGATTCATCTCCTCTATACTATAAGGGATGTTAATAAGAGTCATTTTAGCAGATTCTTTTAATCTTGCTGTATGCTCATTAAGACGAAAGATTGCATAACCTTTTTTTGTCTTATAAGCTTTAGTTCCCTCTATAACACCGTTACCATAATGTAATGTATGAGAAAGCACATGTATTTTAGCATCTTCCCAAGCAACAAACTCTCCATTCATCCAAATATATTTGGCTGCATCCATATAAACTCTCCAATGTAAGTACTATTCTTTAAATTGTTTGTATTCTATCTAAATCATGTTTATATTATAGTTATAGCCTTAGATTTAATTTCTAATCTTAAACTTGACTTTTTTGATTAAATCATTATTTAATTTATATTACTAATCTACACACCTGTTTAAAAAAATAACAAAAGTTTAAATTTGTTAGTCGTACATTGACATATAAATTTTTTTTATGTTATACTTTTTCACATGCAAAGTTATAAATGAGATTTTCACCAAAAAGATTCTGATAATAGTTTATAGAATCTTGTCACAATCATTTAAATTTTGTGCTAAAAATTTCTATAAATCCTAAAAGAAGGTATATTTAATGAAAAATAAATTTATAACAAGCATTGTCGCACTTACTGCTCTTTCTAGTGGTCTTTTTGCACTAACAGGTCCTCATGCAGACATAACTAGTTCAACAAGTACCTTGACTGATAATGGTGAGACATGTGTTTACTGCCATACACCTCACGTTGCAAATAAAGACTACCAGCCAGCTCCACTTTGGAATAAGCCAACTAGCGATACTGTTTTTACTATGTATGGTGCTTCTAGTGCTGGAGTTGCAGGTGTCACTATAGCTGGTACTACTACTGATACAGCTCCTACTGGTGCTAGTATGGCATGCCTTAGCTGTCACGATGGTGTGAGTGCTATGAATAGTGTCATCAATGCTCCTGGTGCAGGGAACTCTGATATAAATGGAGTTCTTATAGGTACAAATCCAGCAACTCCAGCAACTATGCCAGCATTAGCTTATAAAGCTGTTGGTTCTGGTGGAGATATGACAGATGATCACCCAATCTCTATTCAATACATAGAGGGTAGAGCTAGCTTAAGGCCTATAAACACACCTGTTATTGATATTGTAGGTGCTTCTTTTGTTAGTGATATGTTAAGAGATGGAAAGGTTCAATGCTCATCTTGTCATGATGTTCACGGAACTCCATATAACACTTATTTGAGAAGCCACAATACTGGTAGTGCGCTTTGCTTTGCTTGTCACGATAAATAATCTTCAATGAACCTCCACTCCAAAGCTATTATCTCATTGCTTTGGAGATTTTACAACTCATCTATTTAAAATATCACAAAGTAAAAGATTATTGAGAAGCTTCTTGAAGCAACTTTACAACACTTTTATAGCCATGTGAAATCGCATAATCTATAGCTTTTTTACCTGCTTTATCTTTAGCATCAACTTTTGCACCCTTTTGAATTAGAAGTTTGACCACCTGAGTCAGCCCTTTTTCAGAAGCATTGATGAGTGGAGTTTCTCTATATTTATCTTCTGCGTGGATGTCAGCACCTTTTTTTATAAGAAGTATTGCTAAATCTGAAAGAGCTAATTTAGTTGCATACAAAAGAGGTGTATTTTTATCTTTGTCAACTGCATTTATATCAGCACCTTTTTTGATGAGTACTTTTGCAGTTTTAGGCTTTGAATATTGAATAGCTATAATTAGAGGTGTTTTTTCAAATTTATCATTTTCGTTTATATCTGCATCATTTTCTATCAATTTGATCAAACTCTTAGTCAAACCCTCTCTAGCTGCGAAAAACAGCGGAGTAACATGGTGAGAATCCTCAACATCAGTATTTGCCCCTTTTTCTATTAGTTTTGAAAACAGATCTTTCATGTTATACTCCAAAGCAAAATACAAAGGGCTATGTCCATCATCATCTTTTACATCTATCGCTGCACCATTGTCAAGCAGCTTTATTGCCACTTTTGACATAGAACTTTTTGTAGCATATACTAATGGTGTTATACCCTCTCTATCTTTTACATTTAATTGAGCACCTTTTTTTATCAACAATAACGAACTTTTTTCTAAAGCATTTTTTGTAGTATAAATAAGTGCAGTAACACCATCTTCATCTTTTGCATCTATGTCAGCACCTTTTTTTATCAGCAAAACAACAAGTTTATCTAAAGCACCTTGAGCGGCACAATGGAGTGCTGTCTCTTTATAAATATTTTTTAGATTTATATTAGCACCTTTTTTTATGAGTAAAGTTGCAACATCATAGTGCTTATTACGACTTGCCAACATTAAAGATGTAAATCCATTTGTAGATGCATCAATATCTGCACCTTTTTTAAGTAAAAACTTAACTATATCTAACTTGCCTGCAGCAGATGCACTTATAAGAGGTGTATATCCATCCTCATCCACACTGTTTACATCAGCACCCTGCTTTACCAAACTCTTCACTGTGTATAATGCATCATTGCCTATATTTTCTTTATCTAATAACTTTATGATGCGGATGCCCAATTCATCTGCAACTAATTGCTGTGGTGAGACTAGCATAAGCACTAGTCCAACGGTCATCACCGTTATTATTTTTTTCATTTTTAACATCTGTTTTCTCCTAATTTTAGTTATCCTAAAGATATATTATCATAATCAGATATAAAAATATTTAAATAAACTTAAATAAATTAATATATATCTTCTATAAGTTATTATTGAGAAAAAATAGAAAATAAACCTATTTTTAAGTATTTTTTCATATAATGCAAATTACCAAATGCCCTTTATGGGTGTCAATATTACTATATATAAGGAGTGCCTTTTGTCAGATAAAGAAAAAGAATCACTTGATGATAAACTTACTGCAAGAGAAGGGATAGTATCTACCGAAGAGGCAGAAGAGCTTGCTGCTCAAGAAAGAATTACAAAACATGAAGCTGAGATAGCAATTCAAGAATCAGTAGCATGTGCAGCCTCTGATGAGCAAGTGATTAAAAGCAAACCAGAAGAGAAAATCTCTCCTGAACATCAATATGCAAGATATGAAGATGTTGATAAGGAACAACTTCAAAAAGATTTAGAAGAGATTAAAGCCAATCTTGGTCCTGTGGGACAAGAAGATTTTCAACATCTTTTAAAACTTGAGAGATGGGGAAGAGGTGCAACTTTACTAGGTTTCTTTTTTATCTACCTAGCTACTTCACTTGAAATATCTATAGGTTTAAGTACTTTTGGATTTTGGACAATAGCTATACTTGCAGCGATTTTAATCGGTGTTGGCAATGTTTCTAGATGGGCAAATGTTACACATCCTATCTTACACGGTGCTTATGATAAAGTTCCTAATATTCCAGTTCAATACACAAAAGCTGGTTATGCAAGAGGCAAGAACAGATATATTCATTGGTTAGATTGGATTAAACCTGAGGCTTGGGAATATGAACATAACATTATGCATCACTACCATTTAGGTGAGGATGATGACCCAGATAATGTTGAGAGAAATATGCAATGGTTGATTCAATCAAACACCCCTATGTGGCTCAGAAGAGTTTTTGTTTATCTATTTGCAGCTACTTGGAAGTTTACCTACTATGCTCCAAACACACTGAGAATCTTAGAAAATAAAGAGCGTAGAAAAAAAAGAGAGCCAGAGATAGATGGTTATGAATTTTCCCCATTTACAAAAAATGGTGCAGAGTTGTGGAAGAATTTCTATCTCCCTTATGGAATAGTTCAGTTTGTTTTACTGCCACTTCTGTTTTTACCACTTGGGATGGAAGCTGTTTGGAGTGCTTTAATCATACTTATAATGGCTGAGGCATATGCAAATCTTCACTCATTTTTAGTGATCGTTCCTAATCACTCTGCTGGAGATATCTACCAATTTTCTGAACCACATAAATCTCAAGGTGAATTTTACCTGAGACAAATTATGGGAAGTGTAAATTATAATACAGGAACAGATTTAATTGACTTTGCTCAAGGGTTTTTAAATTACCAAATAGAGCATCACCTGTTTCCAAACACACCTCAATCTTATCAGCAAAAGATGCAACCTCTAGTAAAAGAGGTTTGTAGAAAACATAACATCGAATACAGACAAGAAAGCGTTTGGATTAGAATAGGTAAAACAATCGACCTTATGGTTGGTAAAACTAAACTACTTCGTGTAGATGGGATTTAATTCCCCTCTATATCTGTACTCTTACATAGACTCAACACCTCTTTGTAACTCTTTTGTCTCCAAGTAGAAATATTTAAGTAATAAAGATTTTTTATACTTCGTTAAATTAATTAAAAACGGAGTTTAAAATGAAATTTAATAACAAAATAGTACTGAGTGCCTTAGTTGCAACCATGGTAGCCTTTACAGGCTGTACTGATGATGGTGATGATACACCTGCAGCAGCTACTGAAACAGCTACAGGTACGACTTTAGAAACAGCTACTTTAAGTGGTGAAATCACACAAAGCATGACACTTACAGCTGATAAAACTTGGTTACTTGATGGTTTAGTGGTTGTTAAAGCTCCTGCTGTTCTTACTA
>Ga0256840_1000983_pt1 | contig 27885 bp, 24 predicted proteins | sample 355202metaG_FD_185969 | JGI IMG/M metagenome (GOLD analysis project Ga0256840, IMG submission 185969) | Hydrothermal vent microbial communities from Mid Atlantic Ridge, Atlantic Ocean - 355-202 | ecosystem: Environmental > Aquatic > Marine > Hydrothermal vents | place: Atlantic Ocean: Mid... | reverse complement strand
GTGGCTATAGAGAGAGGGAAACGCCTGGTCCCATTCCGAACCCAGAAGCTAAGCCTCTCATCGCTGATAATACTGCAGGTTTCACTTGTGGGAATGTAGGTCGCTGCCTAGTTGATCAGATTTACTTCTAAACCATTTACTAACTTTACTTTCATAATCTGTTTACTTTATTTTTACATTTTTTTTGTACAATTGTACAGACATAGTCTATGTGATAATAATGTTACAAATATGCACACTGTCATATTTTTATCACATATCTACAATTATCTTATTTTTATTACATATTGATATTTACTATTAATATTATTGATATATTCCTCTTTTTACCTCTTTTTATAAGTTCATTTTATGTAATTATCTATTTTTGATTATAAAAACAAAAATAATGATTTGTGATATAAGTTTTTATAATATATACTCTTTTCTCTTTAAGATTCAATTTATTTTATATCACATATAATACTCTCAGTCGAAATAGCTTTGGCTATCTCAAAATTTTGATAACTCTGAGGAGAGAAAATGAAAAAAACAATTAAATTAGCAGTAGTAGCTGCTTTAGCTTTAGGTGCAACTTCTGCATTCGCAACAAACGGTGCAGCATTAATCGGTATGGGTGCAAAAGCTCGTGGTATGGCTGGAACTGGAATCGGTATGAGTCATGGTGCTGAATCTGCATTAGTGAATCCGGCTTTAATTACTACTGTTAAATCTACTGAAATTTCTTTTGGTGGTACTATCTTTATGCCGGATGTTAAAAATACAAATAGTACAACAAATATGGGTGGTGGAACATCAAGTGGCGATAGTAAAGCAAATTTAAATGTAATTCCTGAAGTTTCATTAGCTACTAAAATTAATGATAATTTTTATGTTGGCATTGGTATGTGGGGAACAGGTGGTATGGGTGTAGATTACCGTGATGCTGCAGCTGCAACAAGTCAGCAATACCAAATGGTTACAAACTTACAGCTTATGCAATTTGGTGTGCCTTTAGCATATAAAATGAATAATTTTAGTATTGCTGTTACACCAATTTTACAATATGGTTCATTAGATATTAATTATAATAGTGCTGCGCTGGGTGGTGGACAAAATGGTGCGGGTGTTGCACAAGATTTAAAATTTGGGTATAACATTGGTGCTGCTTACACAATGTCTGGGTTAACAATTGGTGCTATTTACAAATCTAGAATTAATATGGATTATAAAGACCAATTAAAAAATGCAATGGCTGGTTTTGGTGTTGCATACACTAATACAGAACTGTCAACTCCTGCTGAAATTGGTTTAGGTGCAAGTTATGTATTTGGTGCTAGTACTGTAGCGCTTGATTATAAGAAAATTAAATGGTCAAGTGCAAAAGGTTATGAGGATTTTAAATGGGAAGACCAAAATGTATATTCACTTGGTTATGAGTATAAAGCAAGTAATTGGGCAGCTCGTGTTGGTTATAATTATGCTAAAAGTCCAATTAAAGAGCAAGCACTTGGTTCATTAGGTGCAACGGGTACAGGAGCTGATATGGCAGGTCTACTTAATACTTTTAATCTTCTTGGTTTCCCAGGTATTGTAGAATCTCACTATGCAGTTGGCGGTTCATATAATGTAAGTGATAAAGCTTCAGTAGATGTAGCATTTGTTTATGCAGCACAAAAAACAGAAACATTTAAAAACTTCGCAGGAAATGATATCACTACAAAACACTCTCAAACAGGTGTAAGTGTACAACTTAATTACGACTTCTAGTCATAAATAGTTAACAATTCTCCTTTCTTCCAAATACCGCCTTTTTTGGCGGTATTTTTCATTCTTACCAAGACATCTTTTTTAGCTTAATCAAAAATTTTATATATTCTTATTATTCATATTGAGAATGACAGGAAAATTGGAGTAGCCGGCACTAAAGAACCGGTTCCAAAACAAAACGGAACCCGGACTTTAGTCTGGGCTGAGAGTGACAGGAAAATTTGCAACAGCCGGCACTAAAGTACCGGTTCCGAGGAAGTACAGTTTTTCGGAACCCATCCTTTAGGGTGGGCTGAGAGTGACAAAAAAGCTAAAACAGCCGGCACCAAAGTCATAAGTATCTACACAAATATATTTTACCTAAAAGCCTGTTATTTAGGCGTTTATAGGAGATATTTACTTTAGTACCGCCGCCAGAAACAGTAATATGTATCGTATAAATTTTTAGTTTTTATTCTTTTATATACAAAAATTTAAAAAATATCTTTAAATTATACTATTTCTAATGATGAAACTGAAGTCATCACTTCCTTAAAAGCCCAAGAATAAGGGCTTTAATAGTCGAAACTATTTGTGTAGATACTTATGACTAAAGTACGGGTTCCGAAAAAATTTAGATGAGTTTAGCTTCGCGTTTGCCCTCTTTTATCTCACCGATTAGGTAAGAACCCTCTGCAGATGCAAGAACTTTTTCTACATTTGCTTCCTCTACAACGAGTATCATGCCTACACCCATGTTAAATGCTCTAAACATTTCATCACGGGCTACATGCTCACTCATTAGTTCAAAAATAGGTAGTACTCTTATAGCATCTTCTTGTACTTCTGCCATTAAATGTTCAGGGAGTACACGAGGAAGATTTTCTACTATTCCACCACCTGTGATGTGTGCCATGGCTACTATCTCATTTTTAAGGGCTTTAAATGTTTTTACATAGATATTTGTCGGCTCTAAAAGCGTCTCTATGAATGGTCTGCCATTGAATGCATCATTAAACTTCATACCCATTTTTTCAAAAAGAACTTTTCTAGCTAGACTAAAACCGTTTGAGTGTAAACCTGAACTTGGTAGGGCTATAAGTTTATGTCCGGTACGAACTAAACTGACTCTGTCCATTTGTGATTTTTCAGCAACACCTACGGCAAAACCTGCCAAATCATAATCATCCTCAGAGTACATTCCCGGCATCTCTGCTGTTTCTCCACCGATAAGCGCACATTCACTGCGTTTACATCCTTCTGCTATGCCTGCAACCACATTTGTAGCTACATTTACATCAAGTTTTCCTGTTGCATAATAATCAAGAAAAAAACTAGGCATACCAAAGTTACAAATGAGGTCATTGACACACATTGCAACAAGGTCAATCCCTACTGTATTGTGGATGCCACTGTCAATAGCAAGCTTTAGTTTTGTACCGACACCGTCCGTTGCTGCAAGCATAACAGGCTCTTTGAAACCTTTAGGAAGTTCAAAAGCCCCGGCAAAAGAGCCTATGCCTCCAAGCACACCGGGAACTTTCGTACTCTTTACAAGGGGTTTGATGTTTTCTACAAAACTATTTCCCGCGTCTATATCTACACCTGCATCTTTATAAGAAATTTGACTCATTATTTTGACTCCGAATCTTGTGGTAAATCACATTTTTTTGAAATAATACAAAGTGGACAGAAGTTAGCTAAACCTGCTATTAAAGGGAGTATTCCAAGATAAAACCAATAGTTGCCTGTGAGAAATCCTATACCAATAAGCACAAGTCCGAGAACTATGCGAATTGGTCTGCAAGTTTTTCTAATTTTGTTATAATCCATTCTATACCTTTAAGTTTTTATAAATATTGTGTAATTATAGCGATATTAAGTAAAATTAATCCAAATATGCTAAAATCACTTTTAATTAATAAGGCTAAGTGCCACAAGAGGAATTTTAAGAATGAAAGATTTTATATATAACGAGATGATGGTACATGTAAGCCTATGTACGCATAAAGAACCAAGCAATGTTTTAATTATCAGTTCAAACTCAGCGGGCTTAGTGTCAGAAATACAGAAATATAAAAATGACGATATTAGCTGTGATGTTATTTCAGCAGATATGAATCTACTTCGTGAAGTTGCAGATGACAAATATGATGTAATCATCTCAGAGCTTGCAACAGATGCCGCTGTTTTAGCACATTTTAACCGTGTACTTAAAGAAGATGGACTTTTAGTTACGACACATCCCTCTTTGGATGATGTTTCGGAAAATAAAAAAATTATGCAAATTTTAGGGAAATATGCAAAAATAATTATGCCATATAATCTAGGAAACGGTGAAACGGCTCTTTTGGCATCAAAAGCGTATCATCCAACGGCTGATATTATACTACAAAGAACAGATTTACTCGATGGGTTAGAGTATTATAACTGTGATGTACATCCTGCGGCTTTTGCTACGGGGAACAATGTAAGAAAAGAGTATTTGGGCGTTATTAAAAACTAATGGCTTATGAGTATGCTATTGCATTAACCGGCGGTATTGCTACGGGAAAAAGTACGGTAGCTTCACTTTTAGCGCTCAATGGAATGCGAGTAATTGATGCAGATACGATTTCGTATGAAATTCTTGATGCTTCAGTAGAGTGGGTGAGAGAAACTTTTGGCAATGAGTATATTAACGGCGTAAAAGTTGACCGTGCAAAGCTTGGCAGCACTATTTTTTCTCATCCTGAGGCAAAAAAAACATTAGAAAGTTTTTTGCACCCAAAAATAAAAGCCGAGATTGAAAAACGCAGTGAAAAGCAGGACAGTTTTAAATTTCCTTATCTTATAGATATACCGCTTTTTTTTGAAAATGCAAATTATGATATAAAAGAGAGTGTTGTCGTTTATACCCCTGCAGATATTCAACTGGAGCGTTTTATGAAGCGTAACGGTTACTCGAAAGAGGAATCATTAAAGCGGATTGCTTCGCAAATGCCAATTGATGAGAAAAAAGAGAAAGCGACATGGATAATAGACAATGCAAAGAACCTCAAGCATCTGCAAAATGAAGTAGAGCAGTTCGTAGAGAAGATAAAGGAGATATACAAAAAATGAAAATAAGTAAATACAGTGCAAACGGTAATGATTTTGTAATATTTCACGATAATAAAAAAGAAGAGCGTTATGAACTGGCAAAAATATTGTGTCACCGTCAAGAGGGCATCGGTGCAGATGGGCTTATAGTCATTGTGCCCCATGAAGAGTATGATTTTGAATGGGAATTTTATAATTCTGATGGAAGTCATGCTGATATGTGTGGTAATGGAAGCCGCGCTTGTGCACATTATGCCTATAATCATAAGCTAGCACCTGCTACAATGCAGTTTATGACAGGTGCCGGTCTGATAGGGGCTAAAGTCGAAGAAAACACTCCTATAAGTGCTATGGTCGAGAGTGACCTGACGCCTCCTGAAATACTTGAAACTGATATAGAATTTGGCGGACATTCTTGGTGGCTGATAAATACAGGTGTGCCGCATTTGGTACGATACACTGACAATATAAAAGAGTTTGATATAGAAGAAGCACGAGAACTTCGGTATGTGTATAATGCAAATGTAAATATAATGTATGTGCAAAACGGTAATTTGAGAGTTCGTACCTATGAACGTGGCGTAGAAGATGAGACCTTAGCTTGTGGCACAGGCATGGCTGCTTGTTTTTATAGAGCTTTTAAAGAAGAAAAAGTGCATAATAACATAGAAGTTTACCCGATAAGTGGTGATACGCTTTATTTGGGTGTTAATGATACAACGATTACTTTTAAAGGTCGTGTGAAAAGGACTTTTGAAACGGAGTGGGAAGCGTAAGGCTTTTGCGTCCCAATGTTTAATTTGAGCAGCTTTTTTGGAACCCGTACTTTAGTGCGGGCTTTGTGGCTTTGAAGACTAAGGCCTAGGTTAAAACCTAGGTTCCAAGAGTCAGAAAAGCGTTACATGTAAGCTTCTAAGGTTATCCGAAAAAGCTACTTTAGCAGACTCTTTGTTACAGTCCTGCTGCTTCTACAATCTTTGCCTGATGATCGGCTATGAGTGGCTCGATGATTTCATCGAGTAGTCCGCCACTCATAATTTCATTGAGTCTGTACAGTGTTAAGTTAATTCTATGATCACTCATACGGTTTTGCGGATAATTATAGGTTCTAATTCTTCCACTTCTATCACCTGTGCCGACTTGTGTGGCACGAGCTTTACTATCTTTTGCTTGAGCCTCTTGCATCTCTAAATCATAGAGTCTAGCTTTGAGCACTTTCATCGCTTTTTCTCGGTTTTTGTGTTGTGATTTTTGGTCTTGATTGGTCACGACTAAGCCTGATGGTAAGTGTGTAATTCTAACAGCAGAATCGGTAGTATTTACCGACTGCCCACCACAACCGCTTGAACGCATAACATCAATTTTTAAATCATTTTCATTGATTTGGACTTCAACATCATCCACTTCCGGCATTACAGCGACTGTAATGGCAGAAGTATGTACGCGACCTTGACTTTCTGTTTGTGGAACACGCTGTACACGATGTGTGCCACCTTCGTATTTCAACCTACTATAAACCTGCTCACCTTTTATAAGTGCAATGACCTCTTTATAGCCGCCTGCATCAGATGGCGAACTGCTCATAAGCTCTATTTTCCAACCTTTTACATCAGCATAACGTGTATAAGCATCAAATAAATCTCCAACAAAGATTGCCGCTTCATCACCACCTGCACCTGCACGAAGTTCTACTATGATATTTCTATCATCATTAGGATCTTTGGGCAATAAAAGCATTTTTATATCTTCTTGTATGCTCGATACTTGCGGTTCAAGTTCTTTGAGTTCTTCTTTTGCCATCTCTCCCATTTCAGGATCAGAGAGCATCTCTTTTGAATCACTGATTTCTTCTATAAGTGCTTTGTATTCTTTTGCTTTTTCAACAATAGGTAAAAGTGATGATTGTTCTTTTGAGAGTTCTGTCATTCTTTTGATGTCAGAGGTGATGTCAGGTGAACTTAGCAATTCGCTAAGTTCGTTATAGCGGGTGATAAACGGTGTAAGTTTATCTGCTAACATTTGATGCTAGCCTTATATTGCGTTTACAGTTTTGTGTAGACGGCTTACTTTTCTAGCAGCAGTCTCTTTTTTTAAGATACCTTTGCTTACAAATGTGTGAATTTGTTTGTTAGCAACTTTAAATGCTGCCTGTGCTTCTTCTTTGTTACCAGCTTCAACTGCTGAACTAACTGCTTTTACGATATTTTTAAGACGAGTTCTATAGAAACGATTTCGTTCAGTACGAACGAGTGTTTGACGAATTCTCTTAATTGATGACTTGTGATTTGCCATTAATGAGTCCTTTTTGGAATTTAAGTGCGAAATATTACCTTAAAAATAATTAAAATTAAGTTAAAGGGTGGTAGAATATGCAGAATTTGTGAAATAAGCATTTGATAAGTTTCACAAAAAGAGAGCAAATCCTCCCTTTGGTCTGAGTCTCTTTTTGTAAATCTTATAAAATGCACGGCAAATTGAATATTTTTTTGCGGAGTGAATATGAAACTATTTGGAACGGATGGTGTAAGAGGTGAGGCAGGTTCTTTTTTGAGTGCTTCGGTTGCTATGAAGGTGGCTATGGCTGCGGGAATATACTTAAAGTCATCTGCTGTGACGAATAGAATACTTGTTGGTAAAGATACGCGTAGAAGCGGTTATATGATAGAAAATGCTATTGTAAGTGGTTTGACCGCTGTGGGGTATGATGTTATAGAGGTGGGTCCTATGCCGACGCCTGCTATAGCATATATAACAGAAAATATGCGATGTGATGCAGGAATAATGATTTCTGCTTCACATAACTCTTTTGAAGACAACGGGATTAAGTTTTTTAATGCGCGCGGAGACAAATTTTCGTGTGAAATAGAAAAAGAGATAGAAAATATATATTTTAACGATGCGCTTCTTGACAAATCTCAGGTTACAGGCAAGGCGATAGGAAAAGCAAAACGGATTGATGATGTAATCGGGCGATATATAGTACAGTTGAAAAATTCTTTTCCCGTGCATATGACATTGCAGGGTATGCGTATAGTTTTAGATACGGCGAATGGAGCGGCATATAAAGTCGGTCCGACTGTTTTAGAGGAACTTGGTGCAGAAGTGATTGTACTCCATGACAAACCAAACGGATTTAATATTAATGACGACTGCGGTGCTTTGCATACAAAAGATTTGTGTAATTGTGTTGTAAAGTATAGAGCAGATTTAGGGATAGCACTTGATGGTGATGCTGACAGACTTGTTGTTGTAGATGAAAAAGGTGAAGTTGTAGATGGCGATCAGCTTTTGGGTGCGCTTGGAGTGCATTTACATGAACAACACAAACTTAAAGGTGGCGGTATTGTTACAACTGTTATGAGTAATCAGGGTTTAGAAGATTATTTGAAAGAACATAGTCTTGAGTTATTTCGTTCGGATGTTGGCGATAAACATGTCTTAGAAATTATGAAACAACAAGGCATTAATTTCGGAGGTGAGCAGAGTGGGCATATCATTATAAATGATTATGCAAAAACAGGAGATGGACTTGTGGCTGCACTTCAAGTGCTTGCTTTGTTGATAGATGAAAAACAGTCGGCATCTGAACTTTTGCGTCCTTTTTTATTATACCCGCAAAAGTTAGTGAACTTACATGTAAAGACAAAAAAGCCTTTGAGTGACATAGCTACATTAGATGAAAAATTACTGGCCTTAGAAAAAGAGGGTATTGGGCATTTGATTCGTTACTCGGGAACAGAAAATAAGCTTAGAATTCTTTTGGAGTGTAAAGAACGGGAGCTTATGAATGAAAAGATGGATGAAATGGTAGACTTTTTTACGAAAGCTTTGAATGAATAATAATAATAATAAAATGTTGCGTTTGTCCGCAATTTTGCTGTTTAGCTTGGCAGGTGTGTTTATAATTGATCAAAATATTAAGGCTTTATTTGTTGAAGGGTTTCGCTATTATACAGATTGCATAGATTTGATACTTGTCTATAACAAAGGGGTAGCCTTTTCCATGTTTTCTTTTTTAGACGAGTATTTAAAATACATTCAACTTTTGCTTGTGAGTGCAGTGTTTATTTATATATTATATCTCAAAAAAGTATGCTATGCCTTGCCTGGAGGCATACTCCTTGGGGGCGCTTTTTCAAATATTTATGACAGATTTATTCATGAGGGTGTTGTCGATATGGTCTATTGGCATTGCGGATTTAACTTTGCTGTTTTTAATTTTGCAGATGTTATGATAGATTGTGCCGTTTTATGGATACTAATTTTAAATTTTAGACCAAATTTATGCAAAAATTAATCGTAAAAAAAGCACATTTTTGGTATGATTGCTCAAAATAATAGTGTGTATATTATGCTAACAATACAAATAAAAGGAAATTGATGGAAATCAAATCAAACAAAATTAATGGTGCAAATGCTCAAATTGAAGCTACAATCTCTATAGATGAGGTCAATGCAAATATAGAAAAAATCGCTAAAGAACTTTCTAAAACTGCTAATGTTCAAGGTTTTCGTAAAGGAAAAGTTCCTGTTACAATCATCAAAAAGCAATACGGTCAAAAACTTGTTGAAGATGCTGAAGCGGAAGCACTTCGTGAGGTTCTTGCGAAAGGCTTAAAAGAGTTAAACATTGACAACGCATCTTTGATTGGTGAGCCGACTATTTCTAAATTTGATAAGAGTGATGACAAAATTGAAGTTGCTGTAAAAGTTGCTATGCGTCCTCAAATAGATGTAACTGATGTAAAATCTTTGGTTCCTGATTTTAAAAAATCTGAGGTAATTGAGAAAGAGATTAAAGATAGAATTAAAGAGATAGCTGAAAATCAAGCACCTTTAGTTGACATTACGCGTAACCGTAAAATGAAAGAGGGTGATACTGCTGTTATTGATTTTGAAGGTTTTGTAGATGGAGAAGCTTTTGAAGGCGGTGCTGCAGAAAACTTTGAACTTAAACTTGGTTCTGGACAGTTTATTCCCGGTTTTGAAGACCAATTAATCGGCGTAAAAAGAGATGAAGAAGTTACTATCAATGTAACTTTCCCTGAAAATTATGGTCCAGATACACTTGCAGGCAAAGATGCTGAGTTTAAAGTAAAAGTAAACGGCGTTAAAGTCAAAGAAGAAGTTGTCATTGATGATGAGTTGGCAAAAAAACTGCTTCCTGGTGAAGAAGATGTAACACTTGAAAAGCTCGAAGAAGAAATAAAAAAAGCGCTTGAGCAGGAAAAAACTGCAAAACTTTACAATGATGAGTTAAAACCAAAACTTCTTGAAGCATTAGTAGAGAAAATTAACTTTGACTTACCAGAATTTGTTGTTGATCAAGAAATTGATATGGCAGTGAATAAAAAAGCATCACAGATGAGTGAAGATGAAATTAAAGAGCTTCGTGAAAATCCTGAAAAACTTGAAGAGCTTCGTGAAGGTTTTCGTGAAGATGCAGAGAAAAGTGTAAAAGCGACATTTATTATAGACGCTTTAGCACAAGAACTTGACATAAAAGTTGAAGAACAAGAAGTTATGCAAACGATTTACTTTGAAGCGATGCAAACAGGTCAAGACCCTCAAAAAGCGTATGAGCACTATAAAGAAGCCGGATACCTTCCTGCCATTCAAATGTCAATGGTTGAAGATAAAGTTTTAACTACACTTTTAAATGAAAAAGCAGAAGCATAAATTATGAGTTATATCCCTTATGTAGTTGAAAAAACAGGACGAGGCGAACGCTCTTATGATATTTTTTCGCGTCTTTTAAAGGACAGAATAGTGATGCTTAGCGGAGAGGTAAATGATGCTGTTGCTTCGACTATAGTTGCGCAGTTTTTGTTTCTTGAAGCAGAAGACCCTGAAAAAGACATCTATTTTTACATCAACTCACCGGGTGGAGTTGTAACTGCAGGAATGGCTATTTTTGATACGATGAATTACATTCGTCCGCATGTTGCTACTATTTGTATAGGGCAAGCTGCATCTATGGGTGCTTTTTTACTTTCAAGCGGAGAAAAAGGCAAACGATATGCGCTGCCTCATGCAAGAATTATGATACATCAACCTCTTGGGGGTGCTCAAGGTCAAGCAACAGACATAGCGATTCAAGCAGAAGAAATTCTTCGTATGAAAAAAGAACTCAACGGAATTTTGGCTAAAAATACGGGTCAGAGTATGAAAACTATTGAAAAAGACACAGACCGCGATAACTTTATGAGTGCTGCTGAGGCGAAAGATTACGGCATGATTGATGAAGTTTTAGTCAAAAACGACAAAGAGTAAGGGGTTAATATGGCAGGTATTATGAAAACAAAAAAAAATCTCAATGGGTCTAATGTAAAATCAGAAACAAAACAATCTGCCATAAAAAGTTTGGATATTGACAGTTCTTCAAGTGATATTGAAATATATACAAAAGAGGTAATGAACGCTCTCATACTAGATAATGTACCGCCTACTCCAAATAATTTTTCACTCTATTTTGACAGACTTTTAGAAGACAAGAGCGAAAACCTTCGCAGACAGATTCATTCAATTTTAGAACTTGAAGAGAATAATGATGATGAGAATACTATTCTTTTAGAACAAAACCTCAAGCAAGGTTTTTCTTCCATTAAAAGTATATTGACTGTGACTGCTAACCTTTATAAAAATATGTCTTTGATGACAAAAATTTTAGAAAAAAGAAAAAAAGAATTAAGCAACACACCGGAAGTCAAAGCAGCATTGAATGTTATTGATGTTTTAGAGGGGGATGTTTCCAAGCTCAATTCAATTTTGAAAACGCAAAGTTCTCAAATGAAAAATATCTATGATGATACGGCTAAAATTGTTAAGAGTGTTGAAAATGAGACCATATTTGACAATAAATTTGGTGTTTACAATAAGCGCTATTTGTTGACTAAAATTGAGCAGGAAATTGGGCTTATAAAAGAGTTTAAACATAAAAGTTCGCTGATTATGATAGAACTTTCTCGTGAGCTTAAAAAAAGTGTACATAATGACAAAGCCATCATTTTAATGACAAGAACAATCGCTAGGCTTCTTTTAAAAACATCAAGACGAAGCGATATTGTTTCTCATTATGGCAACGGTGTTTTTGCAATGCTTTTGAAACATACAGATATAGAGAGTGCTAAAAAAGCAAGTGAAAGATTGTCTGATTTAGTTTCAAACTCAAACTTTTTTCTAGCAGACAGAGAGATTCAGTTGAAAATTTCCATTGGGGTAACAGATATTGACTCTAAACATTCCGTTGAAGAGATTGTAGTGAGTGCAATGGATGGCATACAAAAAGCGTATGAACAAAAAAGTATAGATTATGCTGTTTCGTTACGATCATAAATTAGGAAATATTTTTAGAAGATGAAGTTAAATATAGTTGAATATCCAGACAAAAGATTGCGGAAAAAATCTAAAGAAGTAAAAGAATTTGATGCCTCTTTACATAGACTCTTAGATGCAATGCACCCTTTTATGTTAGAAACAAATGGCATAGGACTTGCGGCAATTCAAGTAGATTACCCTATACGGGCTCTTATTCTAAATATACCAGATGAAGATGGTGAACAACCTCTGGAAAATTTACTTGAGATTATTAATCCTGTCATGACATATAAAAGCGGAGAGACAACATATCAAGAAGGTTGCCTGAGCGTTCCCCAGTTTTATGAAGATGTAAAGCGTTTTGATACTATTGTCATTAATTATCAAGATAGGTACGGCAATACTAAAACACTGGACACAGATGGACTTTTAGCGATTGCGATTCAACATGAAATGGACCATTTAGAAGGCATACTTTTTATAGATAAACTTTCTTATGCCCGTCGTAAAAAATTTGAAAAAGAGTATAAACGAATGCAAAAAGAGAGAAAACACTCCAAATAATATGGCAAAATGCCATTTTATTGCTTACATGTAAAGGAATCAGCTATTATATAATCAACTAAAGTAAGGTTGATTCTATGAAAAAAGTTCTCTGTGCAACATATGAAGGAATTGATGCCAAGGTTGTTGATGTAGAATCAACGCTAACAAAAGGGCTTCCATCTTTTTCTATTGTGGGAATGGCTTCTACAGCTATAACCGAATCGAAAGAACGAGTAAAGTCTGCTCTATTGAGCAATGATTTTTCTTTTCCTCCTAAAAGAATCACTTTTTTACTGGCTCCTTCTGAACTTGCAAAATCTGGTTCACAGTTTGATTTGAGCATGGCTGTTCTTATTTTATTAAATGAAAGTGATGCTGATTTGAGCAACTGGTTTGTATTTGGCGAATTAGGGCTTGATGGCAGTGTGAAAGAAAATATACAGTTATACCCTTTGATTCTTTCACTTGCAAACCAAGGTTTAATATCTCAGGCAATTGTTCCTTTTGAATCTCTCCAAAAACTTTCAAAAATTCCACATGTCTCTTTTTATGGCGTAAAAACATTCAATGAAGCAGTAGAAATATTGAAACATCAGGAATCTGCATCGCCAAATATGAAGCAAAGTGAGATTGCTTATCCTTTTTATGAGATTGATGCACAAAAATATTATTATGTGAAAGAGTATACGGAAGATTTTCTAGATGTCAAAGGGCAGGATATTGCTAAGAGAGCAGCATTGATTGCAGCAGCAGGGTTTCATAATATAATTTTAGAAGGCAGTCCTGGATGCGGTAAAAGTATGATAGCAAATAGGTTGCGTTATATTCTTCCACCCATGACTGTGAGTGAAATTTTGGATGTAGCAAAATTGGTAGTTCTAGAAGGATATGAACCGGAGTTCAAACCACATAGAGTACTTAAAAATCCACATCACAGTTCAACCCCAGCTAGTATTTTCGGTGGTGGTAGCCATAAGGCAAAAATAGGAGAAGTAGGACTTGCAAATAACGGAATACTGTTTTTTGATGAACTTCCCCATTTTTCAAAGTCAGTTTTAGAATCATTACGAGAGCCAATGCAAGATGCAAAAATAAGAATTTCAAGAGTAAATTCTAAAGTAGAGTATCCTGCAAAATTTTTATTTGTAGGGGCTATGAATCCTTGTCCTTGTGGTAATTTACTTGATGAGCAAAAAGAGTGTAGATGCAATGATTTAGAAATTCAAAAATATAAAAATAGACTTTCTGAACCATTTCTAGATAGAATAGATTTACATGTAACGATGCAAAATGTACATGCAGATGACAGGGCAAGTTACTCATCAAAAGAGATGCATAAGATGGTGGTAGAAGCACATATTTTTTGCAAAAAGCGTGGACAGAGAGAGTTTAATGCGAATTTGCAAGATAAAGATTTAGAAACATTTTGTAAGATGGATGAAGTAGCAAATGACACTTTACAAATGGCAATACATAGATTTTCACTTTCGTTTAGAAGTATTAAAAAGATACAAAAAGTTGCGCGAACAATAGCTGATTTGGATAAATCAAAAGTCATCAAAAAAGAGCACATACTTGAAGCACTCTCTTATAGAAGAAGATAGTTGTTTTTAGAGGTGCCCTTCAATGCCATTAAGTTAAGAAAAAAACTGAAAAGCTACTTAACTTAACTTAATGGTATGGGAGGCGTCCTTAAGAGACTTTACCAACTTCATAAAATTTTCTTAGCCATGTATCGAGTGGATTTATGATTCTATATATAGCAGGAACGACAAGCAGTGTTAAAATCATTGAGCTTATTAACCCTCCAATAATAGAGAGTGCCATAGGGGCTTTAGTCTCACTTCCAAGACCATCACCAAAGGCAAGAGGTAGCATCGCAAACACCATGGCAAAAGTTGTCATAAGAATAGGACGCAATCTTTTTTCTCCTGCTTCAAGGAGTGCTTCATCAGCATTTTTTCCATTTTTAATAGCCATATTGGCAAAGTCTACAAGTAAGACGGCATTTTTACCAACCATACCCATAAGTAACATAAATCCAATCATAACAAAAAGAGAAAAATGAAGATGGCTTATATAGAGGGCAAGCATTACCCCGATTATACTCAGAGGCAATGCAAACATAATGATGATTGGCTGAATAAGAGATTCATACAAAATTGCTAAAATAATAAACATTAAAATGACAGAGAGCCCGATGGCAACGCCAAAGGCTTTTGCTGTTTTTCCCATCTCTTCTGCAAATCCGGTAAATCGATAGGATACATTTGCGGGAAGAAGTTGTTTTATTTTTGCTTGTGTATAATGCACGGCACCACCTAAGTCTAATCCAAATAGGTCTGCATATATGGTAACTTGTCTTTGTCTGTCATAATGGTAAATTGTAGCCTGAGAGGCTCCTTTTTTGATATGTATTAAGCCATCAAGAAAAACAAGATCACCATTTTTTGCACGAAGTTGAATTTTCTTTAAATCGTTGAGTGATTTTCTATGTGCATCATCAAATCTAAGCGTAATATTGTACTGTTTTCCATTTTCTTCAAAGTGTGAAATTTCTATATCGCTTGAAAATGCTGTGGCGATGGCAGAGGCGATTTGTGAGGCACTGATGCCTAAGCGATTTGCATTGTCTCGTAATATATGGATGTCATATTGAGGTTTAGGCTCATCTAGGTTGGTGTCAATATCTACAAATCCTTTTTTTGCTTTTAGATAGGCAACAAGGTTATCTTTTGCTTTTTGCAAGGATTTAAAAGAATCAGATTTGAGAACTATTTGGTACGGAACACTCACCCCTGCACCTTTTATATTTGGAATAGCAGCTGCTGTTATGAACATCTCTTTACTGTAAGGTTTCAAAATATTTCTAGTGTTTTGAATGATTTGTTCTTGACGCAGTTTTCTTGAACTTTTTGGTGTTAATTTTACATAAATGAGCGCTTTGTTTTTTTCTTTGGCTGCATCATAAGCTACACTTAATGTTGTAAAAACAACATTTCTATTTTTTTTGATACTCTTTTCTATTTTTTTTGATTCTCGTATCATCTCTTGCAAAGAGATACCTGGATGCGCTTTTAATTTTACCGCAAATTCTGCTTTATCTTCTTTGGGAATAAAGTCCATACCTATTTTAGGAAAAAGTGCTAAAGAGCCGATAAAGATGGCAATGACAAAAAGAAGAGTAGAGACTTTAAATCGGAGGACTATTTTTAACAATTTTGTGTAAAATTTATCTATGCTTACAAAGAGAGGCTCTGTCATTGTGTAGAGTTTACTTTCATCTTTGTGTAATATTCTCGCACTAAAACTAGGAATAAAACTCAGAGCAATCGTATAGGAAATAATAATGGCAAAACCGACTGTCATTGCAAAGCTTTCAAAAAATTTCCCAACAATGCCACTCATATTTGAAACTGGTAAAAATACAGAAAGTAGCATAGCAGAGATGGCTAAAATGGCAAAAGCCATCTCTTTTGTTCCTTCGTAGGCAGCTTCAAATTTGCCCATGCCTGCTTCCATCTTTTTGTAGATATTTTCTATCACGACAATGGCATCATCAATAATAATACCAATAGCAAGCGTCAGACCGATAAGCGTCATTTTATTTAAATCAAATCCCATAAAATTCATCAATGCAAATGTGCCTAAAATAGAAGTAGGAATGGAAAGGGCAGAAACTAAAGTAATAGTAAAATTACGCAAGAATATAAAAATTATGATTGCGGCAAGAATTGCTCCATAGATTAAATCAAACTTTACATCTTCAAGAGAATTTATAATAAAGGGTGTAGTGTCTTGGAGTGTTTGTACTCCAAATCTCTTTCCTGCCATTTTTTGTAATATTGGTATAATCTTTTTTACACGCTTTACTATTTCAATCGTATTTGTCCCTGAGATTTTTTGAATCTCTATCATAACTCCAGGTGTACCGTTGTACGAAGAGTAACTGCTCGCGTCGCTAAGTGTATCTTTAACACTTGCTACATCTTTTAATCTGATATTATTTTTTATTTGTATATTTTGAAGATCTTGTACAGTTGGTGCATCTGCTTGTACTTTTAATATGTATTCATTTTTGTCAGTTATGAGTTTTCCACCACCTATTTTGACATTTTCATTTTCTATGCTATTCTTTAGTTCAAGTATTGTTATGCCGTATTTATTCAAGGCATCTATACTAGGAAATATTTTTATTTCTCTGTCTCTGTATCCTATAATATTGACACCGCCAACACCGATGATTTCTTGTAGAGCAGGTTTCGCTTTTTCATCTGCAAAAAGCATTAAATTTTTGAGTGTGCCATTTTTAGCGGTAAGAAAAACATTTATGATGGGAGCTCCACCAATGTCAAGCTTACTTACAAGCGGTGCTCTTGCATCACGAGGCAGTTCTACTGCTGATACTTTGTCTCGGACATCATTGGTAGCTTCATCAATATTTCTCTCTAAAAAGAATTTAACCGTAATGATACTAATACCATCTGAACTTGTTGAGGTAATGCTGTCAACACCGCCGATTTGTGAAATGGCTTCTTCGATTTTGTCCGTAACTTGAGACTCTATAGTCGTAGGCTCTGCACCGGGATAAATTGTTTTGATGGTAACAATTGGAAAATCAATATTGGGATACAATGCCGAGGGCATACTTTTAAAACTCAAAAGACCGAATATCACTAAGGTTAAAACATACATAAGTGTTGTAATCGGTCTATTTATAGCTAATTTATACATTAAAAATCCCTATTTTTTTGAGTGAGTGATAATAAAACCATCACCAAAGAGCCCGGGAAGAAAATCTCTTGCCATGACCTCTGCTTTTATTTTTCTGTCTTTCATATTTGCTCTTGGATAAATTTTATAAATAATACCGCTGTATTTTGCATTGTCACCATCAATACTGTACTCATATTTATCACCGATTTTGACTTGTTGTCTATTTTTCTGGTCAAATTGCAGTAATAGTTTTCTTTTTGTTTTACTTTGGATTTTAAAAGCGGTGCGTAACATTAAGCCACTAACGGCATCGCCCACTTCTATTTTTTTGTCGTAAATAACACCGGCAAAAGGAGCTTTTAAAAAGGTTTTGTTGTACAGTGCTCGTTGATAGGCAAGTTGATTTTTGGCACTTTCATAGCGACTTGCCACTGTATCAAACTTTGCTTCATCAATCAAGTCTTTAATTTTTAATTGTCTCTCATAATCTTTTTTTGCATACTTGTATGTTGTTTTGGCAACATCAAGCATTGCCTTAATATCACTGTTTTCAAGCTGGGCTAGTAACTCATCTTTTTTAACTCTACTGCCGACATCAACATAAATTTTATTAATGATACCGCTTGCAATAAAAGCAATATTTGCATCTTTTTGAGCTTGTACCGTAAAAGTAGCATAGACTTGGGCTGCATGTATGAGACTAACAAACACTAACAGTGTTATAACTATTTTTTTCATTATTTGAGTTCCTCTTGTATATTTTTTCCGCTATAGTAGTAATAACTTGCATAAGCAATTTCTAAATCATTTAGACTGCTTTCATAAAGTGCTTTTGAGCTTGTCTTTTTTGTTAAACTATCAAGATAAACAATATAATCTACTATGCCTGCATTGTATTTTTTTTCTATGGTGACAAAAGCACTTTGTGCGGCATTGAGTGCACTTTTTGCACTTTTAATTTTAAGTTTTGCAGTTTTTATTCTTGCTTTTGCAAGTGCAAATTGGATGTTTTGCTCTTTTTCTTGATAAGCAATTTGAGATTGAAGTGCTTGTGCGTTAAGTATGAGTGCTTCTTTGTTTTTGCGAATTTGTCCAAAGTCAAAAAGTCTCAAGTTAAGTGTGAGTAGCAATGTGTTTTGTTTATTTAATGGCATGGCATTGAGTTGTATCAGTTTTGGATCAAGTCGACTATATTCATAGTAATTATATTTGTCTTGAAGACTTATATTTGGGTAGTAAGCACTCTGCAGTGCATTGGCAGAAAACTTAAGAGCACTTTTTTGTGCAATAGCAGCTTTTGTGGTATCTAATGTCTCGTACTTTGAAGTGAGTACTTTTTTAAAGCTTGCATCCCCAAGTGATGTGATTTTTTCCCCAACCTTTAGTGCTAAAAGTGATTTTAAAGAGAAAATCTGAAATGTTATAGTTTGAATATCATACATATTTGTGTCAAAATCTGCTTGAACGCGCTCTACATCGTCAAGTGTTGCCATTTTTACTTCATAAAAGCTTTTGATTCTTTTGAGTTGTGCTTGCAACGCATTTTTTGCTTCTTCTTTTGCGTTGAGTGAAGCTTGAAGGCTTTTGATTGTAAAAAAATCATGTGTAATGTCAAGTGCTAGTGATTTTTTGTATGCCTGTTTATCAAAGTTCTGAGCACTAAGCGTGGATTTCTTTTCATGAATTTGTGCTTCTCGTTTGCCCCCATCATAAATATTAAGAGAAAGCGAGGCATAAGCATTGTATGTGTCACCGGCACCAAAAGGGGATGTTTGATCGTCTCGTTTATAAACACCACCAATGTCTACGATTGGAAAATAACTGCTTTTTTTGGCATCAAGTTCTTTCTGTATTGCTTGTGCTTGATATGTTTTTGTCACAATAATGTCATTATTTTTTGTAGAATAAGCTAATAATTCTTTGAGTGTCTGCGCCGATAATAAAGCAGGTATTAGGAAAAGGAGAACGATAGGTAGGAATTTCATTATTTCACCTCTATGAGTGCAAAGATTGTATCTATATTTGTGTTGAGCTCTTTTTGTAAATCATCAATACTATTTGTTGTGCTACTTGCTATAAAAAGCCCTTCAATAAGAGCGAAGATGCCTTTTGCAATATGAATAGATTCTGGAATGATTTCTCCATTGTCTATGCCATCTTGGATTATTTCACACATCCAGTTAAAATAACGCGTAAAACACTCACTCTGATATGTTTTCATCTTCTCATTTGGTGTTGTTAAGTTGATAGAAATAAAATCTTTATATATTTCGCGTAATTCACTTGTTGTATCACTATAAAAAAATTCAGCAAAAATTTTAATTTTCTCTTTTGTCTTACATGTAGAGAGGAGTTTTTGTTTTTTGTACTCATCATATTCACTCAGCATAATGTTTAAGAGTTCAAAGACAATTTCTTCTTTATTAAGAAAATAATCATAAAGACTTCCTTTGCTTATGCCAGCATTAGAAGCAATTTTTGAAATAGTTAAGTCCTTGAGAGAATTTTGTACAAACAAATCTTTAGATGCAAGTGCTATATCTCTCTTCTTTTGGACTTTATCGACAACTATCGCCATAGTATTCTCCTTTTATTAATGACCGACCATCAGTCATTAATAAAATTTTACTCCTTTTTGACTTAAAGTTAAATTATTGATAACTTTTATATAAGCTTGAACAGTTATAATTTTTTTACAACTTAAAGGAGTCCGAAATAGTGAAATATATTATTGTATTGTTGTTAGCATGTGTAATGCTCTTTTACTATGTGATACAAGAAAAAAAAATGGAAAAAGAGGCAGCGCAAAAGCAAAGTGTACAAAAAGTTATATCAAAAAGTACAAGTGAAAAAAAGGTACATTTAACACCGAAGAAGAAAAATTTTATACACCTTGTGTTACCGGCTATAGATAATACATATAAACGTCTTGAAGCAAGATATTATAAAATCTCGCAAGATATGAAAAACCATACAAATCAAGAAGAGATACAACGACTTAAAAAGAAGTATAATGCAAAAAGTGATGAGGATTTATTGGCGAGATTAAAACCACATCCTGTGAGTATTGTTTTGGCACAAGCAGCGATGGAAAGTTCATGGGCAACATCAAGATTTACTAAAGAAGCAAATAATATTTTTGGGATGTGGAGTGTTAATGAAAATGAACCGCGTATTGCAGCGGGAGAAACCAGAGATGGTAATAGAACTATTTGGCTGAAAAAATTTGAGACTATAGATGATGCAGTGCAGGCATACTATGATATGATAGCACGAGGAGGGGCATATCAAAGATTAAGAGTATTGCGTATGCAGTATGATAATCCTTATAAAATAACTCCTGGATTAGATAAATATTCTGAAATGGGTGCAGACTACGGAAATATAGTGAATAAGCTTATTAAGTATAACCAATTCACCAAATATGACAAGCATTAGACATTGTAATAGGTCGCCTCAGAATGGTATACAACCAATGCTGAGGTTGATTGTTCTGGATGAATCTGAAATGTTTCACTGAGCTCTATACCAAATTCTTCAGGCTTTAAGAGATTAAACAAAGGACGGTTCAGTTCTAAATCTGGGCAAGCTGCATAGCCAAACGAGTAACGACTTCCCTGATATCTGTTCATGCGTACATCTGCAAGTTTGTTTCCTTCATCTTTTGCAATGTTTAAATCAAGGCGTACTTGTTTGTGGGCTATTTCTGCACATGCTTCGGCAAGTTCAACACCAAGACCATGAAATTGATAATACTCTGTATAGTCGCCTCTATCGTATATTTCACGTTCCGCATCACTGATTTTGCTACCGGCACTCACACATGTAAGGGCAATGAGATCATGCCTGTCATTATGAAAAAAGTCACTCAATGCACGGTGCGGTTTTTTTCTCTGACGAGGAAAATTAAAGACCTCTTCAGCCCTTCCTATGATGTGTTCAAGTGGTTCACGGTTGACATCTTCTTCTGTAAACCAGCCTTCACTTTCGTCAAATATAAGCAATGAGGTATCATCACTTCTACATGGCCAGTAGCCATAGAGTATGGTCGGCTCAAACAGTTTTTCATCTATAAAACGTTTTTTGAGTTTTTCATAGGCAGGCCAAACAACTTCATCAAGTTGCTTTTGGTATGCTTCTTTGCTCATACCTTTTGAAGAGTATCCCCAACGCGATTTGAAAAGTAGTTTGTGATTTATCCACTCAAAAGCCATCTCGATTTGTTGCTGTGTAAGCGTAATCTTTCGTCTCCCCCAAAATGGTGGTGTAGGCACAGGTACATCACGCGAAGGCATTTTAATCTCTTCAAAGGGTGGAATAATGTACTCTTTTTTCTCCTTCCTCTCAATCTCTGGAGCATCAGGGTGAAGGTTTGTATCAAAATTTCCAGCCTCTATGCGGCTCATTGCCGTTACACCGTCAAAAGCATCTTTACAGTAAAAGATAGGACCATCATAAGCAGGACGGCAAAAATCATCAATAAAAGCTCTTGTAAGTGCCGCACCACCAAGAAGAACAGGAATTTTAATGCCTTTTTCTTGTAAAGTAGTTAGATTTTGAAGCATAACTTGCGTTGATTTTACCAATAATCCGCTCATTCCAAGCGCCTGTGCTTCTGACTTTTCAAGAGTTTCAAGAAAATTATCAAGTTCTACTTTTATCCCAAGATTGATGACTTTGTAGCCATTGTTTGAGAGAATAATATCAACAAGATTTTTTCCAACATCATGCACATCTCCCTTTACAGTTCCTAAAATAAGAGTTGTGTCAACTGCCTTTTCTACTTTTGGCAGATAAGGTTTGAGATGATCTACAGTTTTTTTCATAGTTTCTGCAGATTGTAGCACGAAAGGAAGTTGCATTTGCCCTGAACCAAAGAGTTCGCCAACAACTTTCATAGCGTCAATTAAAATTTCATTGACAATTACTTCGGGTTTAATTTTATGACGAGCTTCTTCTACAAGAGGAATCATTCTCTCTTTGTCCCCGTCCATAAGAAGTTTTGCTATTTTTTCTTCATCGCTCATTTTCAAGTATTCTTCATCTACTGCATCGTTATCTACCGCTTCTTTAGAAGAAAAATGTTCTATAAAGGTAAAAAGAGCTTCTCCGTTTGGCTTGCGGTTAAAGATTAAATCATCACAAATTTCTTGATCTTGCTTAGAAATTTTATTTAATGGAATTATGTGCTTTACATTGATGATGACTGAAGTAAGTCCGGCTTCTACACAGTGATGTAAAAACATAGAATTTAAATACGGTCTTGCATCTTTATCGAGTCCAAAAGAGATATTTGAAAGTCCTAAAATTGCACCGACTTCTGGGTGTTTTTGACGGAGTTTGCGAATAGCTTCTATAGTGTTGATGCCCGCATCAAAATACTCTTCATCCCCAGAGCCTAAAGTAAAAGTCAATACATCAAAAACTAAATCTTCTTTTTTGATGCCATGTCTGTTGGTTGCAAGGTCAATAATTCTATCTGCCACTTTAAGTTTTTCTTCAATAGTCTTTGCCATGCCCACTTCATCAATTGTCAAACAAACAAGACTTGCCCCGAATTTTTTGGCTAATTGGCATACTGCATCAAATTTTGGTTCTCCATCTTCGAGGTTGACTGAGTTGAGTATTGGTTTGCCTCCGATGTGTTTAAGAGCAGTTTCAAGACCTTTTGTTTGAGTAGAATCAGGCATAAGGGGGAGCGCAATTTTTTGGGCGTACATTGCCATGACTTCTGTCATATCTTTTGTTTCATCTCGTCCTGCAAAACCTACATTAACATCAAGAACATGAGCTCCTGCCCGTACCTGTTGTTGCGCAACAGAGAGCGTTCCTTCATAATCTTCAGCAAGTAAAAGTTCACGGAAAGCTTTTGAACCAGTTGCATTTGAGCGTTCCCCTACAAGGAGTGGTGCAGGCTCTTGCATGAGGGGGACAGTGTTAAAAAGAGATGCGATAGAATTTATTTGAGAACCTGAAGGTGCTTTTGGTGTAACGGTCATTACTTTATCAACCAAGGCACGAATATGTTGTGGTGTTGTTCCACAACAGCCTCCTAAAAAGCTGACTCCGTCATACGCTAAAAATTTTTCTTGTTGGACAACAAATTCATCTGGTCCCATCGGGTAATATGTATACCCTCCACGATTTTGTGGGAGACCTGCATTGGCGTGTATGCTTATAGGTTTTGCCCAGAGTTCACTGAGTGTTTTTACATGTTTAAGCACTTGCTCTGGTCCTGTTCCACAGTTGAATCCAAGAGAGAGGATGTCAAAAGGTTCCATTATGGTAGCAATAGTTTCGGCATCTGTTCCTATAAGCATTGTTCCACTGAGTTCAATCGTTACGGAGACCATAATGGGAATGTCAACTTCTTTTTGCCTACAAGCTTCTTGTATGGCATGTAAAGCAGCCTTTATTTGAAGAGGGTCTTGTGCTGTTTCAATGAGAAAAACATCTACACCTCCGTCAATCAGTGCTATACAAAATTCTGTATACCCTGCGTGCATTTTATCATAAGTGATATGTCCTAAAGATGGGAGTTTTGTTCCCGGACCTATAGAACCAAGACAAAAACGAGGATGTTCTGGTGTTGAGAACGCTTCACATTGCTTTTTTACGAGCTCTGTACCTGCTCGTGTTAGCTCATACGCACGATGACCAATATTATATTCATCTAAAACCCAAGAGAATGACCCAAAAGTATTGGTAGTGATGAAATCAGCTCCAGCAGTAAGATAGGCTTGAAAAATATCATTCATAATGTCGGGAGCTGTGACATTAAGGAGTTCATTGCATCCCTCATTTCCTTCCCACGCTTCTAGTGGAATTTGCTCATCACGCTGTTGCAACTGTGTACCCATGGCACCGTCTATAATGAGTGGACGCTTTTTGATAGTTTCTAAGATGTATTGTTTTGTTGTCATAAAATCAAATCTTCTTTAGTTAAGTGTTTTATTATTTTAGCATTATTGGATGTAAAATTTGCTGTATTCATGGTATAAATTTTATTTTTTAAGAAATAACTTTAATAAATTGACGAAATAATGGTAAAATCTATTGACTTAAATCGTCAAAATAGTGTATAATGACGATGAAAATAAACAATAAGAGAGGTTTAACCGTTAAATGACAATCGTTTATATACGCCCAGATAAATTATTTTTATCTGCTCATGAGCAATTACAATATATAAATTCTTATGCAGTTGCTAATAATTTAGTTATTGATGATGAATTTGTTGATTATACCTCGCAAAGTAAGCGTTTAGATGAAAGAAAGAAGGTGACATCTTATTTTCAGTCTAAAGAACAAGCAACTCTATTAATTTATGATGTTTGGGTGTTATCAACAAGCATGGAAGATTTAATTCAAATGATAAGTTGCTTATTGAAGAATAAATACACAGTACACATTATAAAACATTCTGTTATAATCTCACAAGATAGTAGCGCAATGCTTATTTTAGGACTTATGGATCAGTTACGCCAAAAACTGAGAAATGATGCAAAACGAGTGATAGGTAGACCAAAGGGAAGTAGATCAAATTCTAAATTTGATGTCTATTTAAATGAAATCATAGAGTATATCAGAGCAAAAAAAAGTGTCAGTGAAATGGCACGCCTCTTACATGTAAGTAGAAGTTCTCTTAAAGACTATATTGAATCAAGAGAATTAAGACAGATTGCTTTTGGTTCACTGGTTTCACATACACAAGAAGATGCAGAAGAACAGGTTATTAGCACAATAATCTGTCCAAATTAATTTATAGGAGAAAATGAAAATGAGTAAAGAAAAAAAAGGTATAGACATACCAAGCCCATGGAGAATTAAAAGATATTATGTTTATGCATTGGCAACAATTATTGCTTTAGTGCTTCCTTGGATACATATAAATGGGCATCAATTTTTTATGTTGAGTTTTGATAAATTGAAACTAGATTTAGCTTTTATACAGTTTGATATGCAAGAGATGTATTTAATGCCATTTATTTTAATGTTAATGTTTATTGGTATTTTTGGTATGACAGTGATGGGTGGTCGTGTTTTTTGTGGATGGGTCTGTCCACAAACAATTTTTCGTGTCATTTATCGTGATTTAATAGAAACAAAATTGTTGCATTTGCGTAAGCGTATCGGAAATAAACAGCAAGACCCAGATATGTCTAAGGCTGAAAATAAAGTAAAAAAAGTTATTGCTATCTTAATTTGGACAATATTAGCACTGATTGCCGGAGCTGATTTTATGTGGTACTTTATTCCACCGGAAACATTTTTTCAATATCTAGGTAATCCGGGTGAACATATGACAATGATAGGTTTTGTTGTTGGTATTGCCCTCTTTTTAATTTATGACATCGTATTTTTAAAAGAAAACTTTTGTATTTATGTTTGTCCGTATTCTCGTGTTCAATCAGTTTTATATGATGAGCATACAGTTATGGCACTTTATGATGAATATCGTGGTGGGAAAATTTATGAAGATGACCATGGGGTACATAAAAAACTTGTGAACAAACAAAAAGAGTTACAGGCAATAGATCCAAATGCTGAGTGTACAACTTGTGAGAAGTGTGTAACAGTTTGTCCGACACATATTGATATCCGTCAAGGACTTCAACTTGAGTGTATTAACTGTTTGGAGTGTGTGGATGCATGTACAACGGTAATGGGAAAACTTGGTAAACCTTCTCTTGTTACATGGTCTAGTGATTATGAAATAGTTGAGAGAAAAGGAAAAACACAATATTTCCGTCCAAAAATCATAGCTTATATGGTTTTACTTGTGGGTATCATGCTCGCACTTGCTTATATGAGTACAACAAAAGAGCATATGCTTTTAAATATTAATAAAGAGACAAGACTTTATTCTGTGAAGCATCTTTCAAATAATAAATTTGCTGTTGAGAACTCTTATATTTTCTTATTGCAAAATACAGAGAATAAGCCGATGAAGTTTTTCTTTGAAGTCATTCCACCAAAAGGAATGGAAGGTAAGATTGAAATTATAAAACCATTAAAACCGTTTAGGGTGATTCCAGGTCTTAAAAAGAAAAAAATCGTAACATTAAAAACAACGAAAATGTTAGTTGATGATAACAGAAAAGATACAATTATTCCTATCACTATTCATGCGTATGCATTAGATAAAGATGGAAAACCGAGTAAAGTTGTCTCAGTCATTAGGCATACAATTTTTGTATTTCCAAAAGAGAGTATTCTCCTTCAAGAAAAATAAATAAAAAACTACACTTTTTCAGTGTAGTTTTACTATAAATATAAATTTCGCTATAATTCGTTTTTATTATAAAGAAATTTAAAATTAAAGGTAATTATTTATGGCATTCTCTAAAGAAAATAGAAAAGGTACCATTTCGGGTATCATCTTCGTTGCAATTTTTGCAGCAGCAGCAACTTCAGTCGCACAAATTTCATTTATTCATAATCTTGGAATTTCTCCACTTGTAATCGGTATTGTTTTAGGTATATTTTATGCAAATACATTGCATCAGCATATTCCAAGCGCATGGGGAACAGGTATTACTTTCTCAGGAAAAAAGATTCTGCGTTTTGCAATCGTTGTTTATGGTTTTAGAATTACATTCCAACAAATAATGGATGTAGGACTCAGTGGCTTCACCGTATCAGTCATCATGCTTTCAACAACATTTTTACTCGGTACATATTTAGGTGTCAAAGCATTTAAGATGGATAGAGATACATCTATGCTAACGGCTGCAGGTGGTGCAGTGTGTGGTGCAGCAGCAGTTCTTGCTACTGAACCAGTTTTAAAAGCAGAAGGTTATAAAACGGCAGTTGCAGTTTCTATGGTTGTTCTTTTTGGAACAATTTCAATGTTCTTATATCCTGTGCTTTATGCATCAATCATTGAACCGGCAACGGGATTTTTACACATGACTCCTGAACAATTTGGTATCTATACGGGCGGTACTATTCATGAAGTTGCGCAGGTTGTAGCAGTTCCTGCTTCAATCCCTAGTGTTACGATTCATGATGTGATTGCTGGTGCAAATGGTGTGGCTCTTTCACCTGCACAATTGCATACACAAATGGCGAACTCAGCAGTTATCGTTAAAATGACACGGGTTATTTTGATTGCCCCTATGTTGATTGTTTTAGGTATTTACCTTTCAATGCAGGCGAAAAAAAGTGGTAACAGTGGAGATAAATTACAGCTTGTTATACCTTGGTTTGCCGTTTACTTCATCGGTGTTGCAGGATTAAACTCTCTTATTGAGATCTATTTAAGTGGTACAGCACAAAGTACAGCGGATAGTGTCCATCATATTATTCAACATTTTATCAATCCGATTGATACATTTTTACTAACAATGGCTATGACAGCCCTTGGTATGGGAACAATCTTTTCTAAATTTAAAGGACTTGGTCTTGCACCGATTTATACAGCAGGAAGTATGTTTATTTGGCTCGTAGTTGGTGGATTTGTAGTCACTAAACTTGTAACTGCCGTTTTATAGT
>Ga0256840_1000982_pt1 | contig 27894 bp, 21 predicted proteins | sample 355202metaG_FD_185969 | JGI IMG/M metagenome (GOLD analysis project Ga0256840, IMG submission 185969) | Hydrothermal vent microbial communities from Mid Atlantic Ridge, Atlantic Ocean - 355-202 | ecosystem: Environmental > Aquatic > Marine > Hydrothermal vents | place: Atlantic Ocean: Mid... | reverse complement strand
AAATGAAAATAATGCAATGAATCATAGAATTCATGGCAATGGAACCACCATATTTAACGAACAAGGAATAGCATTAGATTTTAGAATAGAATCCGATACAAGACAATATATGTTTATGGTTGATGGTAGTGATAATCTTGTTAGAATTGGTAATCGTAATACTGGTGGAACTCCAGAACAAGGGAATACAAGATTAGTTAATGGTATAACAACAACAGTAGATTATGTAGCCGATTTTCAGAGAAGCAGTTCCAATAATGGTACGGCAGTAGGTATAGGAAGTACCGAGTTTCTTTTAGACGCTGGTAACTTATATGTAATGTTACATGGTAGGCTTTTACCATTTACAGATGCAGCACATTCTTTAGGAACATCTAATTGGAGATGGTCTGCTTTATGGGCAACTGATGGAACAATAAACACTAGTGATTTAAGACAAAAGAAAAACATAAAACCTCTTTCTTACGGGTTAGATGATTTAATGAAAATAGAAACGATAACTTTTAAGTGGAAAAATATGGCAAACAAAGATACTAAAATAGGATTTTCTGCACAAAATTTATTAGAAGTGTTACCAGAGGTAGTAAAAACTCATGAATTAGTAACCGTAGATGAAGAAACTGGCAGAGAAGAATTAAGACCCGTAGGAAATTTAGGAGTCTATTATTCCGATATTATTCCAGTAACCGTAAAAGCAATACAAGAATTAAAAAACGAAGTAGACTCTCTTAAAGAAGAGAACAAAACTTTAAAACAACAACTCTCTGTCATTAAACAATTAGAACAACGTTTAAAAACATTAGAAAGTAAAAACTAATATTTATATGAAACAGCTATTTTTAATCGTATTATTTAGTACTATTACTACTTATGCACAAGTAGGAATAGGAACAACCAATCCAGATAATTCTGCGCAATTAGACATTACAGCAACCAACAAAGGTTTATTAATACCAAGAGTGTCTCTTTTAAATATTAACAATACATCGCCTATAACCACACCAGCTCAAGGTCTTTTAGTATATAATACCAATTCTAGCATCGGAAGTGGAAATGGCATTGGTTTTTATTATTTTGAAGGAACATCGTGGAAAAAATTAAGTACTTCAGTAAATACAAACAACACACTAAACCAAGCATACAACGAAGGTGGTCTAGGGTCAGGTAGAATTATTACGGCAAATAATGGCGATGTGCAAATAAAAGGTTCTTTTGGATTAACAGTAAAAAATAATATTAAGGTTGGTTATTCTATATTTCACGACGGAGATAATGGCAATAATATCGCATTTACACCAGATAATATGAAGCTTTCTGCTGGATATAAAAATTATGTAGAAATAAACAATACCAATAAAGAAATTATTTTTAATGAAACAGGTGCTTTACAAGATTTTAGAATTGAAGTTCCAACCAATCCACACTTATTTTTTGTAGATGCAAGTTCAAAAAAAATTGGTATTAAAAATCCTACGCCAGATGCAGAATTAGATGTTAATGGAACCATAGACGTTGTAGATAATGCAGGAGCAACAATTAACATTGGAGGTGTTAATTTTAATGAAGATACCATCTCAGTTTCAAGAACGACATCTACCTCTGGTTCAGTAATAAATGCAGAACTAACGACTACAAATTCTGCAGGAACTCGTTCCGTTATCAAAACATATAATAACTTATCGAAAATAAATGTAGATATTAATAGAAATGATGCTGGAGGTAAATATTATGGAGCTAAAATCACTAAAAACAATCTCGCTTCTATATCGACATCTGGTCTTGAAATAGATTTATCCACAAATGGTTTTGCAGCCCATAATGCGACACATTACGGCATAAGAACAAATTTAAGATATAATAATGGGTTAGGTACTATTTATGGCCATAAAATAAATATACTAGGAACAGGTAACGCTGTAAAATATGGGCTTTATACAAAAATATCTGAATCTGCTGGCGGAATACACTATGGTGTTTTTTCTGATGTTAGAAAAAATACAGGATTTGCAGGTTATTTTATTGGACGCACCTCGTTTGGTGCGAGTACCTCTAGATATATCATGCCACTAGCAGATGGTACAGCCAATCAAGTAATGGCAACAAATGGTTTGGGACAAGTAAATTTTGTAGATAGTAGTACTTTTGGAACAGATACACAAAACACCCTAGACCAAGCCTACGACGAAGGTGGCGCAGGTGCAGGAAAAACTATTACCGCAGATAACGGCGCAGTCGATATAGCTGGAGCTGATGGCTTTCAGGTAACTGGAACACAAGGTTCAGGTGCAACAATTGCATTATCAGGAGCTGGAACACGCATGTTTTTTAATCCGAGAAAAGCAGCTTTTAGAGCAGGAAAAGTATTAGGTGTCCCTTATGACCAATATTGGGACAACACACAGGTTGGAGATTATTCGTTTGCAAGTGGATTAAATACTCTTGCCCAAGGAGAGGCATCTGTATCTATGGGACATTATAATAAATCGCTAGGTTTTTACTCCACCTCATTTGGATCTTATGCATTTGCAATTGGTGATATGTCTGTTGCGCTAGGAAATTACGCAAAAGCAGAAGGATGGTCTTCTTTTGCTACTGGAAATCATTCGTTTGCTAAAGCTCCATCATCTGCTGTTTTTGGTACTAAAAATAATACCAATGGCTTTTCGTCAACCGTAGTAGGTATGTATAATGATGCTATTGTTACTGTTCAGAATGCCGTTACTAACACAACGCCACTATTTATTGTTGGTAATGGTAATGATAATGCAACAAGAAGTAATGCTTTAACCATTTATAAAAATGGTAAAATGAATATTAACGATGCGTACGATATGCCTCTTACAGATGGTACCGCAAATCAAATAATGAAAACCAATGGTGCTGGTGTAGTTAGTTTTGTAAATCCCAATACCATTTTTACTGATAGCAACACGCAAAATACATTAGACCAAGCTTATGATGAAGGTGGTCTTGGTGCAGGAAGAGCCATTAACACAACACACGGTGCGGTTTTATTAAATGGTAATGATGGTTTAGAAGTACGTGGTGCAAGTGCTGGAATTAGTATTTCGAATACCACAGAAAACGAAAGTGGCATCCATTTTAGAGATAGCGGAAATACAAGTCAATATGCAGACATAAATTATGATAATAGTAATTCTAACAACTCGCTTAATTTGTATGTAAATAGTGCCACAGCGTTAATGACATTAGATGATAATCAAAGAGTAGGTATAGGTACAACCTCACCAAGCCAAAAACTATCAGTAACCGGAACTGCAAATTTAAATGAAGGAATTACACAAGGTGTTGCCCTCCGTGTAAATGGCACCGAAGCACTTTGGTTTAACGGCTCACGATTTAGTTGGGGATTTGGAGGTACTGAAAACTATTTTGCCGATAAAGTAGGTATTGGTACAAACAGTTCTATTTATAAATTAGACGTTGCAGATACCCAAAATACTAATTATGTAGCCCAAATCTATAATAAAAGTACCAATCTCAATGCAGACGGTTTACGAATTAGATTAAAAGCTACAAACCCTAACACCGCCAATTATTTTATTGGTTTTTATAATGGAAGTAATGTACAAAGAGGACGAATTACTGGTAATGGAACAGGTGTAACGTATAACACGGCTTCAGACAGACGATTAAAAACAAATATTGTAGATATAAATAACGCACTTCAAATAATCAATAAAATACAACCTCGAAAATATGAATTTAAAGCAAATCTCGGTGTAGAAGAATATGGCTTTATAGCACAAGAATTACAAATTGTGTATCCACAAGTAGTAAGTGGTAACTCAAATGGAAATGTAAAAACAGATCCAATGATGGTAGACTACGGTAGATTAACACCAATACTTGCAGCTGGTATTAAAGAATTAAATAATAAAGTAAAAAAGTTAGAAGCCGATAATAATAATTTAAAACAATTACTTGCTAAATACACTTCCTTAGAAATACGTATAAACAACATAGAAAACAAATTAAACACTAAAAATTAAAACTAAAATTATGAAAAAAACAGTACTCCTTTTATTATTATCCTTTACTATAAACAGCTTTGCACAACCTGCAAATGACACTTGTGCAAATGCCGAAGTAATAACTGTTACCACTACAAGTAGTACCAATATTACTTTCGATACTACTACTGCCGTTTCTAATAATGAAATTGGTTGTTCAGGAACAACAACTACCGATTATGTAGATATCTGGTACGAATTTACCATGCCTGTAAATGGAAACATCTATATTGATGGAAGTATTTCTTGGAATAATTTTCAACTTTTAGATGCTTGTAATGGTACAGAGTTATTTTGTATTAATGGTAGTGGACTCTTTTACAATCTTACTGCTGGAACTACTTATAAATTAAGAGTATATCGCAATACAAGTAATGCCGCAAGCGCCTATCAAGATTTTAATATTAGAGCGTATGATCTATCTACAAATGATACGTGTACTACTGCAATGCCTATTTCTATATCTACTGCAGCAGCATTAACTGTAGATTTTGAATTAGGAGGGGCACAAATAACAAACGAAATTAATTGCGCTAATACTTTTACTAATGATTACGTAAGTGCTTGGTATGAATTTACCATGCCTGTAAATGGAAATGTTTATGTAGATGCATCTATTGCTTGGAATCGTTTTCAACTTTTTGATATGTGCAATGGAACGGAACTATCTTGCTTTAATAATAGTGGTATTTTTTCTAGTTTAACTGCTGGTACAACATATAAATTAAAACTATACCGATATCATAATTATGCTACATCTACCTATAACAATTTTACCATTCAAGCATTTGACCAAGCAACAAATGATGATTGTGCTAATGCAGAAATTTTAACTGTTAGTACAGCAACATCAATAACAGTACCTTTTGAATTAAGAACCGCAACCTCCAATAATGAAATAGGTTGCTCTGGTTCAACAGCAGATTATTCTGACATTTGGTACGAATTTACCATGCCTGTAAATGGAAATATTTATATAGATGGTAGCATTTCATGGAATAATTTTCAATTGCTTGATACCTGTAATGGCAATGCATTATTTTGCCTATCTAACGATGGCTATTTCTATGCTTTAACAGCAGGAACAACTTATAAACTACGTGTCTTTCGACAAAATAGCCAAATAGCTTCAACATATAGAGAATTTAGTATTCAAGCATTTAATCAAACAGTAAATGATGATTGTGCAAATGCAGAAGTAGTTACAGTTACCGATACATCTGCAACAAATGTAGATTTTGAATTAAGAGGTGCGCAAACAAATAACGAAGAAAGTTGTTCTGGCTCAACAACAGCTGATTATATGGATTTATGGTATGAGTTTACCATGCCTGTAAATGGAAATATTCTTATTGATGGTAGTATTTCTTGGAATAATTTTCAAATCTTAGATGCCTGTAATGGAAACGAAGTTCTTTGCACCTCAAATACTGGTATTGCATATTCGCTAACTGCTGGGAACACTTATAAAATAAGAGTATACAGAGCAAATGGCAGTGCTGCAAATACCTATAACAATTTTACGATTCAAGCATTTTCGCAAATAATAAATGAAGATTGTGCAAATACGGAAACAATTACACTTACAACAGGAACGGCAGTAAATACTGATTTTGAATTGGTTGGCGCTCAATCAAATAACGAAATTGGTTGCTCTGGAGATACACCAGCAAACTACCACGATGCTTGGTATGAATTTACCATGCCTGTACAAGGAAATGTTTATGTAAACGGTTTTCTTAACTGGAATAAATTTCAATTATTTGATACTTGTAATGGCAATGAATTATTTTGCTTTTCAAGTTCGGGATATTTTAATGGTTTAAATGGTGGTACAACCTATAAACTTAGAGTTTATAGAACCAATGTATATGCTCCTGCTGCATTTAAACGCTTTACCATGCAAGTTATAAGCACTTTATCTACGGAGAACAATTCCTTTTTAAATGATAATTTAATTCTTAGCAATACAAATAACAGTAGTATTTTAATTACTTCTAGAAATAGCAAACTTGTTAAAAAAATAAGTATATACACCATTTTAGGAAAAAAAGTAGTTGATAAAACACCTAATCAATCTGTGTTTGAAATCCGTACACCAAATATAAAATCTGGAAGCATATTATTTATTAAAGCACAACTAGAAAATAACGAAATAATTACCGAAAAATTTTTATACGAACAGAAATAGGCATTATACCAATTTGATTTTAAGATGCGCCAAAAGAATCCAAATATTTTTCATACAATCTTAAAATCAAATTGGTATTAACCTTAGTTCGAGCATCGCTTCATATATGTTAGCAATATATGAAATATACATACAGGTTAATAAATCTTAACGAAAAGTCTTTCTTGAATCATAAAATACAGATTTTAAACTTTGTTCGGATTGTTTTTTTTAAAAATTTTACGACAAACTATCTTCATTAGAATCTGTATTCTTAAAAAAGAAAATTGCAGTTAATATACTCACTAAAAACACCAAAGCTCCAAACTGATGTAAAACGCCCAATACAACAGGCACACTATACAAAATGGTAAAAACACCTAATAAAAACTGTACACTAATAGCTATAATTAAAAAGCGAATGGCATTTTTTTGGTAAATAGATAAAAAACTTTTTAAGGATTTTATAACAATATAAAATACGACTAACAATACAATTACAGCAACCCAACGATGTATAAATTGAATGGTATATGGGTTCTCTATTAAAGAAATAAATCCTGTTTCTTGAAAAGCATCTGTAATTAAATTTGGCATCCACTCCGCTCCCATTTTTGGATAGGTAGGATAAAATTTTCCTGCTTTTAAACCTGCGATAAATGCACCGTAAATGATTTGTAAACTTGTAAAAAACAATAAAATTCTAGACCATTTAAAAATACGTTTTGTTTCTTTGGTCGAAATTTCTTTTTTTGGAAATAATAAACCCATCGCAATCCAATATATATAGGAAAATAAAAGTAATGCCAAAACTAAATGTGCTGCTAATCTAAAATGACTCACATTTGGATTATCTACCAGACCACTTTTTACCATATACCAACCTACCAATCCTTGTAATCCTCCAAGAAAGAAAATTACAATTAAATTATTGCGTAATTTTTTGGTTTTAATTTTCTTTTTTATTACAAAATAAAGAAATGGAATTAAAAATACAAAGCCTATTATTCTACCTATAAGTCGATGCAAATATTCCCAAAAAAAGATCTCTTTAAACTCTTCTAAAGTAAAATGATAATTCTTTTTTATGTATTCTGGAGAAGTTTTGTATTTGGTAAATTCTTCTTGCCATTGCATCTCATTTAATGGAGGAATGGTTCCTGTAACTGGTTTCCATGTTACCATAGAAAGTCCAGAATGTGTTAATCTAGTTATTCCGCCAATTAAAACCATAGTTGCTACTAATGCACAACCAATCAATAACCATTTTGCAATTTGTCTGTCGTTTTTAGAAATAGAATATACCACTTAGTCGAATCTTTTTTCTTTTAATTCAAAATCATTTCCTAAATACACTTTACGTACCATTTCATCTGCTGCCAACTCTTTTGGCGTTCCTTCCTTTAAGATACCTCCTTCAAACATTAAATATGTTCTGTCTGTAATAGCCAGTGTTGCTTGTACATCGTGATCGGTAATTAAAATACCAATATTTCTATTTTTTAATTGTGCTACAATGCTTTGAATGTCGTTTACTGCTATCGGATCTACGCCTGCAAAGGGTTCGTCTAATAAAATAAATTTTGGGTCTGATGCTAAACAACGTGCTATTTCTGTTCTTCTTCGTTCTCCTCCTGAAAGTAAATCTCCTCTGTTTTTACGTACGTGTCCTAAACTAAATTCTTCGATTAGTGATTCTAATTTTATCTTTTGTTCTTTTTTTGAAAGGCTTGTAAATTGCAATACCGATAATATATTGTCTTCTACGGATAATTTTCTAAATACCGATGCTTCTTGTGCCAAATACCCTACTCCTTTTTGTGCTCTTTTGTACATGGAATCGTTAGTAATTTCTTCTTCATTTAAAAAAATCTTTCCTGTATTTGGTTTTACCATTCCAACAATCATATAAAAAGAGGTTGTTTTTCCTGCTCCATTTGGTCCTAATAGACCAATTATTTCTCCTTGTTCTACGGCAACAGAAATTCCTTTTACCACCTTTCTTTTACCATAAATTTTTTCAATATTTTCGGCTCTTAAAATCATATTTTGCTTTTTTTAGTTTTATGGTAAATAAAATAGGAACTCTTTCCTATTATGGAGTGCTAAAATATGAAAAATTAACTTTTTGCAAGTGCTGCTTTTTGCTTTTTAACGATTCTTTTAGATATTACAATTCCAAATTCATATAAAACTAGCATTGGTATTGCAACTATTATCAAACTTAATATGTCTCCTGGTGTTATTATTGCTGCTAACACTAAAATAATAATTAAAGAATATTTTCTGTTATTTTTTAAAAATTCTGGTGTTACCAATCCTAATTTAGTTAAAAAATAGATTATTATTGGTAATTCGAATAAAAATCCTGACGATAAAACCGCTGTTTTTACGATAGTTATATACGATCCTAACTTAAAATTTCTCTGTATCGTGTTACTTACGGAATAATTTCCGAAAAAATTAATCGTTAATGGTGCCAAAATATAATATCCAAAAAGTATTCCTAAAAAAAATAAAAAGGATGAGAATATTATAAAACTCTTTGCATGTTTTTGTTCTTCTTTATACAATGCTGGTTTTAAAAATTTCCAAATTTCATAAATTATATATGGAAATGCTAAAATAAATCCAAAGGTTAGTGACATCCATATATGTGCAGAAAATTGTTCTGCCATTTTTAAACTTTGGATATTAAAAGTGGTTTCTTCAATACATAATCCATCCGAATGGAATATTTTTGACAAACTACAAAGTGCTCTATATGTAATGAAATTAGGGTCTTGAAATACTAAAATTATTTTATTAAAAATAAAATTTTTTAGCATAAAAGCTACAATTCCGAATCCAAAAATAGCTCCTACCGAACGAATAAGCATCCATCGTAGCTCTTCTAGATGATTTAAAAATGACATTTCTTTTGATTGCTTACTCATTAATTTTTTTATTTACTATTATCTTATCTCTATTTTTTGATGTACTATACAATAAGGCTTGTACAATTTTTTTTGCATAATTATGAACTTTTGGATCTATCTCTTCGTATTTTTTTAACCGAACATCTTATTGTCCAACTCAAAAAAAAATCTTGCATGGCTTCATACCCATAATCTGTTTTTCCTTCTTCGTTATAATTAAAAAAGTGAGGCAATTCCATTTTTTTTATAAATATTAAATTCTATTTAACCGTATCCACAACCTTCTTTTTCATTGATTTTATTTCCGATTCTAATTTTTTAATTTTTAAAGAATCTAATTCTGCTTCTAGTTTTTTAATTTTATCTTTTGCCGATTGTTCTAAGGTATCTTTACTAATTTTCGATACATCTGTTGGTACAGTATCCTTTTGAATTCGTACATCTATATTTTGTTCGTTATCTTTTAACTCTGTAATCTCCATGTTATTTTTAAAAAATTCAGAATCTACCTCACTACTTTTCCATACGCTAAAGAGTTGTTTTTCTATGGTAGTATTCCATTGCTCTGGTTTTTTTACATCTACCCAAATTACATCTCTGTATTCTACATCTACAATGGCGACATCTGGCGTTGAGGATCCGTCAAATTTTTTGCTATCTTCTCGTTTTGCTGCTATGGTTGAAACGACAAACATGCGTCTTTTTCCTGCTATATCCTTTATATATGGTCTAAATTCTACTGGTTTATTTAATGTCCAATCGTATTCTTTTTTAGATTCCATTACTTTTAATGGCATTGCAGATACTCCTGCCAATCCTTCTTTATTTTTAGAATGATTGTAATACATCATGTTTTTATTTCCATCTGCTGGTATAAATACGCTATACGACAAACTGGTTCGCTCTTCTCCTATTGGTTCTAATCCAAACCAATGATACAAACCATTATATGCTTTTTCATTTATACCTTCAAAATTAAAATCGGTTACAAATGGTTGCTGATTTTGATCGTCTTTTAAATCTGGTATTTTTACAGATGTATGCATTTTCCATGGTAATGGATCGGTAAATCCTCCTAAAAATTTTAAGGATTCTGCTTGTAATCTAGATACTTTTTCGGATAGTGTATTTTGTTTTAATAGAAATGGATATTTTTTCATTTCCGATGCACTTATATAGGTTCCTTTTCCAAAAAGTAAACGCTCAAAATAATCTTTTGTATTATGCGCTCCGTTTTCTATAACCATTACTCCTCCAAATATTGGATATGGAAACAAAAAGCCTTTCCATTTTATTAAACTTACTACTTGCACCCATTTTCCTGCATCGTCTTTCATATAAAAGACTTCTTCTGGTTCTAAATTAAGATATTGCCACGGATTAAATTTTTGTACTACTGCGTTATATGTATTTCTACTAAACGATAGTGATTCTCCTATAGAAAAAGTTACTTTTATTCGGTTATCTCCTGCAAATCTTGGAAATGCTGTTGTACTTGGTACTGCAAAAATTTCTTCGGTATTATCGCTTACTCTTTGCCACATATACTCTTTTGCTGGTTGCACTGCCATTGTCCATTTATTCTCTCCATCTATTCTTACTAATTGTGGTGGAGATACTTCTTCGGTTTCTCCTACCGATTCGTATGCCATTGTTACAATATTATTATATGGTTGGATTCGTTCGTTTCGTGTTAATGGTAGTTTTGTTATCTCTGTTAGTTCTAAATTTTTAAAGATATTATACTTTTGCATAAAAGCATACATTCCTGTTCTTGCGCCAACAAAATATAGTATTCCAAAAAATAAGACCATCATTATTAGTGTAATAAATCTTCCTGAATTACTATCGGATTTTCTTATTTTCCTTAAGGATAATAGGAGTACTAATAGTATTAATAATATAATAAATATGTATTTTCGAACAAACAATAAATACGGTTGAAAATCATCTCGCATTATAAATAATGTTGTAAATAAGATTAAGAAAAATACGGTTACTAATATTTTACTTTTCCTACTTCTATTCCAAATTCTCTTTAACATGTTTTTGATTTTTTATTTTTTAATCTTTAAAATACTATTTCCTGTTAGCAAATGTACATTTTTTGTTATCTTTTCTATACTCCAATTCCACCATTTTAATTCTAGTAGTGTTTTTATTTTTTCTTCCGAAAATCGCTTCTTTAATTCTTTTGCTGGATTTCCTCCCACAATACTATATGCTGCTACATCTTTTACAACATTTGCGTTTGCTGCTATTATTGCTCCATCGCCTATTTTTACTCCTGACATTATCGTCGCATTATATCCTATCCAAACGTCGTTTCCTATTATGGTATCTCCTTTTGTTGGATATTTTTTTTCATGCATGGCATCTTTCCAATCTTTACCAAATATTGCAAATGGATAACTTGTTATGGCTTCTGTTAGATGATTCGCGCCATTCATTATAAATGTTACATTGGATGCTATCATACAAAATTTCCCTATAATTAATTTGTCGCCAATAAAATTAAAATGATATTTTACATTTTTTTCAAAATTAGCGACCTCTTCAAAATCATCGTAATAGGTATAGTCGCCTACTTCTATATTTGGATTGGTTATTATATTTTTTAAAAAACACAATCTATCATAGTTCTCTAATGGAAATTTTATATCTTTATCTGGGATATTCATATCTATAATTATTATATTTCTTTTTTTACGCAAATATTTTTTTGTCTTTCTTATTTCTTGCCTCTTACATCTTATCCCTTTTTCACAACAATCCTTTTTCTTTTAATCGATCTCTTCCACTCTTTTTTGGTGTTTCGTCTTTCTTCTTTAATTTGGTTGTTTCTTTTGTTTCTATATTTTCTTTTTCTGTGTTTTCAAATTTATCTTCGATACTTTCTTTTATACTTTTTGCAGTTTCTTTTGCGTCTTCTGCAATTTCTTTGATAAGTCCTTTTCCTTTTTCTAAAGTTTCGTCTATTAAATGGTTACTGTCTTCTATTTTATTATTTGCCATAACGATTAAAGATGCAAAGTAGGTTCCTACAATGGTTCCTACTATTGTTGTTGCAAAATATTTTGGACTAAATATATTAATTGGTGTCAAAAAATTTAGAATTAGAAACGCAATTAAAAAGGATAATACTACATATACGAATCGCATTAAAAATGGTTGTTGGAATAAGAACCCTTTTTTATCTGTCTTTTTCATTTGTAACTCTCTAGCATGTGTTATTTTATTTGCTAGGCGATACAAATAGTTGTTTTTAGATTCTCTCCAGTATACTAATATCCCAAACATTACTGCTATGGTAAATATGATAATTTCTAATGTCATTTTATTTTGTTTTTTGTTGTTTCTTGTAAAGAACGCAACGTTATTTTTTACTTTTCATCTTCTTCCCTCTTCCCTCTTCCCTCTTCCCTCTTCCTTCTTTCTTGCTTCTCGCTTCTTCATTCTTCCTCATTCTTTCTTGCTTCTTGCTTCTTGCTTCTTCATTCTTTCTTCTTGCTTCTTGCTTCTTGCTTCTTCATTCTTTCTTCTTGCTTCTTGCTTCTTGCTTGCTTCTTGCTTCTTGCTTCTTGCTTCTTCCTTGCTTCTTGCCTCTTCCTTCTTACTTCTTTCTTGCCTCTTATCTCTTCTCTCTTGTCTCTACCTTCTTTCTTGCCTCTTCTTTCTTTCTTCTTATCTATTCTCTAAAATATAATCTATCACCCATTCTTTGTAGGATTCATTCCAATCTTTATAATTTTTATAAAAGGTGTTTTTATCATATTTAAACATCATAAATGGATCTTTTGGTGCTATTTTTACTAGTAATTTCCATATAAGTTCTTTTTCTTCATCTAACAATGATGAATGTGGTTCGTACATGGCTTCTAAAATATCCTCGTAGATAAAGGTAGTTATTTTTACACTATTATCGACATCTGATTTTTCTACATATCGTTCTACACACATCAAATATTTTTTTGCATCTATATCTAGTTTATTCAAATAGTTTTTAAACAGGTTCACATTGCTTAATATATCTTGCATTGGATGTGCTGTTTCGCTAAATAATTGTGAAAAAAGATGTTTTTTAATTCGTTTATAGCGTTCTGTTTTTATTATTTGATCTAAATCGTACTCTATAACGATATAGTCTTTTAATTTTGCTAATAATTCATTGTCATCTTTGTGAAATATGATGACATCATAGGTTGAATTTTTTATGGCTTTATTTCGCCATTCTTTAGATTCGAATACCAATATTGAGCTTGGAAAATCTTTAAACACAAACACGCCTCCAAATGCTTTGGTGTAAAACGAGTTTGTCTCATAAATTAGTGGTTCTAAGTTTAAATTTCGATTTCGTAAATCGCCATATTTTTTTACTGATGTCAATATTTTTTTATGTAATTTTTCATCTACAAAATTATTTTTTTTATGAAATGTATTTACCAATTCTCGTTGTTCTTCTTGAATGACATTCAAATCATTTATTAAGTTAAAATAAATTTTTATGTCTTTGTAATTTAACAAATCAAAGGTTTCATAAAACACATCTATTCCTTGATTAAAATCAATACATAATGCAGATTCTTTTGTAATATCATTAATTTCTTCTTCATAATTTTCAAAAATTAATGCCATCAATTCTTTATCAAAACTATGAAATGGTTCGTATATCCATTTTCCTTTTTGCAATGGCGATATGATTATTGCATGTGGATTTGCATCGCCATTATTCAAATAATATTTTTCTCCTTTTTCTGTTGCTATTTCTGGACTCCATCCTTTTCCATCTATCGTAAAATTCGTTAATTTTGTAGGTAATAATCCCAATAATTTTAAGCATTTATTATAGCGTTCTACTAAAAACCCTGATATTTCTATGGCATTTGGTTGGTATAATTTTGCTTGTTTTAGTTTTTTCATTATTCTTTTATTATGGACTTAAATTCTGCTGAATTATGTAAAAAATCTTTATTTTGAAGTTTATTCATTTCATGAAACTTAATTTATTATGCTTTAAACTGTTTTTCTGCTGCCAATCTAATATTCATTTCTTTTATTCTTTGATCTACTTTTCGTTTAAAGTCTACATCTGCAATAATTGCCATATTATCTAAGTATCTTATTACTTCTTGTCTTCTAATATCTGAGAAATCTAATCCTTTCATATTCTGGCGCATTACGTCTTGTAACATTGTAAATTTTGTATCGTAATCTTTTCTTAAAAATAGTTCTGGATTATCTAACCAATTGTCTGGTAAATCAAAGTCTGTCAATCGCATAGATACTGCTTTTTGAATGTTACGAATATCTCTTGATGAGAAAAATGGAAATGTTTTTTGAATTTCCTTGTACAGTTCTGCATAAAACAAATGTTGCTTGTCTTTGTATTGCGCTTCTACATTTTCGTATATATCTAAAACTCGTTGTTCTGTTGGTTTTTCGGTATGTTTTAGTATTTCTCCCAAATTTTTTGCTAAACCTTGTTCACTTAACCATTTGTAATCTGGGTTTTCCATATTTACAAAATCTGGTAAGGTTTTATCTAATTTTCGCCACCATATATAATCTTGGTCTAAGAAATCTGGAATCGTTCTTGCGCCATCTATTTTAAACCTTCCTTGTATTCTTGATATTACTGCTTTATCTAACATTTCGGGGAGATTGGTAAATAATCCTACGGAAGAATTTCCATAATTTACGGCATAAGCTCCTTCGGTATATCGTAGAAATACTCCTATTACTTCTTTTACTCCTGCCGATACTCCTTGTGCTGTTCTTTCTTGTAAATTATTTTCTGCATCGTCTATTGGTGCAAATATTAGTTTGGTTGGATCTTGTAATGGTTTCATCCATTTTACCATTTTTTCTGCCGATCCTCCTTGAAATGTAGAAATTAGTGTATCTGGCATTGGATGAAACAAAAATGGAATCTCTAATTCGTCTGCATATTCTTTTAGTTTGGTTGCTATGGCTGCTATTAGCATCGATTTTCCTGTTCCTGGTATTCCATAACCCATAAATACGGGCATAAATCCGCCAAGTTCTTGAAATGGGTTTTTCTTTGCTTTAAAATCGTATGCCAACATTCTTTCGATTAATCGTTTTGCAAAGTGTTTTGCATCTCTATTTCCAACAATTTGTTCGAATTGTATCTTATTAAATTCAACACTTTTTACATTATCATTAAAAATTGTTTCCCATCCAGATACTGCAAATTCAGATTTTTCTAGTTTATAGGTTCTATCTTCTAATGTTTCGGTATAGTCTAATGCTGCTTTTCGCTGATTTATTTCATCTATTAATGCTTCAAAATACACTACGGTAAAATCAATTACATCTTGCTCTGATTTTATAACATCTGGATGATTTAGATATCTATCGTAATAAAACAAGGCACATGAAACTCCTTTTAATGGTGATAATAAGGACAGTTCTGGTATTCCTGCAAATTTATTTTTCATTACAGATAAGTCATCAGACGATTCGTCTTTTAATTCGAATAGTGCATAATATGCTAATCCAAATAACATATATGCTGTTGCTGTTTGCATTTTAGATTCAAATTCTCGTTTTTGCGAATCTGCCAAGGCAGATTTTCTTTCGTTTAATGCAGAAAATCCTGACGCATCGTTATAATTATCTTTTAACCAAATTCCAATAGCAATTGCTTCTTGAATATTTAGCAAGGTTTTATTCAGTTTTAATGGTATTGCTAATGAGTTTGGCAACAATCGTTTTTTTAATTTTAAGATGGTTTTAGATACCGAAGTTGTTTCTACTATCGACGATCCTGATGTTGCTTTAGATAAATATAATAGAATACTTTCTTGCTCTTTTCCTGTTTTCCCTTCTTTACTTTTAGCTCTTGAGCCTTGTTCCCATTGTATGGATTTTAAATACGAAGATGCTTCGTCTCTTAATTTTTCTAATTCGGTTAATTTTATTGGGAATGTTGTATTATGTTCCATTTAAGTGGATTTATTTTTTGTTTATTTATGTATATTATATTCTTTGGTTACAGAGACTTCTAGATTTTACATTTTCTGAATTTAGATTCTGTTCTTTTGCTAAAATTAATTTTACAGTCTACAAAAATAAAAATAGCAGTTGTTTTTCATATAATTTATCTAATAATAGGTAGTTTGTTCTATGCTTTTGTTACATTTTTTTGCTTTTTCACACAAAGCATGTAGAGTTATTATCTGTTTATTTTATCTTTAGCCTTATGTTTTTTTACCATCAATTAATGTAATGTACTATCAATTAACCGTAAAAATTCTAGTCTGGTTTCTACATTTTTAAATGCTCCTCTAAATCCAGATGTTGTCGTTACCGAATTTTGTTTTTGTACGCCACGCATCATCATACACATGTGTGATGCTTCTATCACAACTGCAACTCCTTGTGGTTTTAATACTTTATCAATTACATTTACGATTTGATCGGTTAATCGTTCTTGCACTTGTAATCTTCTTGCAAATGCATCTACTATTCTTGGTATTTTACTCAATCCTACTATTTTTCCATTTGGTATATATGCGATATGTGCTTTTCCAAAAAATGGTAAAATGTGATGCTCACATAATGAATAGAGTTCTATATCTTTTACAATTACCATTTCGGAATAATCTTCGTTAAACAATGCTGATCTTAATATCTCTTCTGCATCTATGTCATATCCTTGTGTTAAAAACTGCATTGCTTTAGATGCTCTTTCTGGTGTTTTCAATAAACCTTCTCTTGTTGGATCTTCTCCTACTTCGCTTAAAATAGATAGGTATTTTTCTTGTATTTCTTTTGTTGTTTCTAAATTATATTCTTCAAATTTTTGATAACCCATAGTACTTGTTTTATTTACTTTATTTCAATCTATAAAAATACTATTTTTTTTGCTTATTTAATTGTATTTTTTTATTTCGTATATCATTCTAAAATATAGACGATGCTTTAATTTTCTTATTATTTGTAAATAAAATTTGTTTTTTGACTAAATTAATTCAATTCAATTTCAAAATGCGCTAAATAGATTTGAAATATTTTTATGTTTTACAATCTTGAAATCAAGCTCGTTTTGCAAAAAATAAAATGAAAATTCCAAAAGGTTTAGATAATTTTATAATTGAAACATGAGAAGATTTAGCTTTTAATTTAAAAATTATTAAATTTATCGACGTAATGGAAGAATTACCTTGCGAATTAACAAATCTAATAAAAAAATAAAATTTATTCCATGAATAATACTACGATAAATCCAAAAGCAATTCAATTTTTAAACCGTTTAAAAAAAAATAATAATAGGGATTGGTTTCATGCTCATAAAGAAGAGTATAAAATTTTAGAAACGGATGTTAAAAACTTCTATAATGGTATTAACTTAGGTCTACAAAAAACCGATCAAATTGATACTTTAAAAATGTTTCGAATTTATAGAGATGTTCGATTTTCTAAAGATAAAACGCCGTATAACCTACACTTTTCTGGCTATTTTGGTAGAGCTACTGCTAAACTAAGAGGTTCTTATTATCTTCGTATTAAATCAAATGCAACTATGATTGGTTGTGGTTTTTGGAATCCTAACAAAGAAGATTTAAAACGTATTCGGAAAGAATTTGAATTGGATGATACTGAAATTAGAGAAATAATTAACAATCCTTATTTCAAAAAAGTTTGGGGTAAACTCGTCGGAGATGAAGTAAAAACTGCACCTCGTGGTTTTGACAAAGAGCACAAAGCGATAGATCTTATTAAAAAGAAACAATTCTTATTTATGAGAGAATTTACGGATAAAGAAATGCTTTCTAATAATTTTCAAAAACTAGTTGTTGATTCGTTTAAAGCCATTAGACCTTTTTTTGATTACATGAGCGACATTTTAACGACCGATTTGAATGGTGTTTCTATTTTTGATGATTAATCTAAAATTTGTAAAATAAATCCTACAAAATTTATCGAACAAAACCGAAATTAATTCAGAATAATTTTTTTTGTTAATACTCCTTTATTCGTTTTAATACTTGCAAAATAAATTCCTGAAGGCAAATGTTTCACATTTACTTTATTTTTTGTTGCATATTGCACTTTCTCTCCTACGATAGAGTATATGGTTACTGCTTCAAAATCTAAATTTGTAGTCTTTATAAATAATTCTTCTTGTACTGGATTTGGATAAATTCGAATACTTTTTTCTAATACATAATCGTTTGTACTTAGATAAATTCCCCAAAGATCTTCGGCATCTTGTCCTCCCCAAATTCTTGTTGCTAAATATGGATTGTCTATAAATGGATTTCGGTTTCCTTGTCCATACTGATTTGATGTTAATTCTAAATAATTATTTCTGTTCTTCTCGTAATTTGAAACAGGATCATCTGCGTTCCATTGTAACAATAGCGCAACCATATTATTGTCATTTGCTACGGTTGTTCCTGACGTTACATTGGTAGGTAGACATCTATTTCCATAACGCAAATACATATACATCATCATACGTGCCACATCTCCTTTCCATTCGTCTCCTGGATACCAATTAGACCCGACGATACCTGAGTTTCCAGAACCTGTTGCAAATTTTTTACTACTTCTTTGTCCATTTCGACCAACATCACATGCTCTTAAATGATGTGCATCTGCTCCTGGCCCTGAAGTTCCTAAATTTGGAGTTCCTAATCCTTTTGGATAGGTATGTTCTCTATTCCATTCGCAAGTTTGTCCTCCTCCAAAATTGTTTTTATTTCGTAATCTATGGTCATTGTCAGAACCTGAATTTGCTGGACAAATACCATTTGAGAACCCATATAATAACAATACATTTGTATTTTGCCCTGGTTCTAAATCAATAATTTTTAGTGCCTCCCTCGCTTCATTATAGGATAAATTATTTGTGTGTGTACTTATAATTTTTGTTGCCAATGCATTTTTTAAAGGAATTCCTGTAAGTGTTAAATTTACATCATTATAATATGCTTCTTGTGCAATAATTGTTGTACTACTTATTAAATAAAGTATAAATATTATTTTGTTCATTTTGTTGTTCGTTTATTTTTATTATTCTATACGTTCTAAAAGTGCCATATAAAAACCATCATAACCTGTTTGGTTAGGCGATATTTTACTTTCGGATACAAAGGCATACTCTTTATGTTTTTCTAAGAATTTTTTTACTTGTTCTTCGTTTTCTGATGGAAAAATAGAACAAGTTGCATAGACTAGCTTTCCTCCTACTTTTACTAATTTAGAATAACTATCTAATATTTCTGCCTGTGTATTTTTTATATTTTCTAAAAATTCTGGTTGTAATTTCCATTTTGCATCTGGATTTCGCTTTAAAACTCCTAAACCACTACAAGGTGCGTCTATTAAAACTCGATCTGCTGAGCCTCGTATTTTTTTTATGGTTTTAGAATTTAAAATTGGTCTAACTTCTACATTATGCACTCCATTTCGTTTTGCTCTACGTTTTAATTCTTTTAATTTATTTGCATAAATATCTAGCGCTATTATTTGTCCTTTATTTCGCATCAAAGATGCTAGATGTAACGATTTTCCTCCTGCTCCTGCACATGCGTCAATAACTCTCATTCCTTCGGTTACTTCTAAATATGGTGCTACTAGTTGAGAAGATGCATCTTGCACTTCGAAATGTCCTTTTTTGAAAACTTCGGTTGTAAAAACATTCTTTCGAACAACCAACTCTAAAGCATTTGGATATTTTTTTAAAGGTATTGTTTCTATTCCTTCAGCCAACAAATCCTTTTGTAGTTTTATCTTATTTGTTTTTAAAGTATTTACACGCAAAATTACTTTGGCTTGTTGGTTTAACGCATGGATTTCATCGTCCCATTTTTCTCCTAATTCAAAAACACCTAGCGCATCTAACCAATCTGGTATAGATTCTTTAAATTTTCGAACTTTTAGTAATTCGTCAAAACGTCCTTTTATTTTTCGGACTGGCGTATCTATGAATTGCTTCCAATCTGGTAATGTATATCCTTTTAATACGGCAAAAACTGCAAAATTTTTCCATAAATTCTCTGCTGTATAATGCTCTTTTGTTCCTGCAATTTCGTTGTATAAACGTTTCCATCGCACCATTTCATAAATGGTTTCTGCTATAAACTTTCTATCTCTAGAACCCCAACGTTTATCTCTTTTTAATACTTTTTCTACAACTTTTGATGCGTACCTATCTTCATTAAAAATTAATTTTAACGAATCTATTACTGCAAATACTAAAGTTCGATGTAATCTTTTATCTTCCAAATCTTCTTTAAAAATGTGCATGCAAAAATAGTGAATCTATTTGATTTAAGAAGCAATGATGAAAAGGAATATCGCTTTATTTAAAAAATAACAACACGCCAACAACTACAAATTATTTCTCTTCTAAAATTTCCATTTCTTCTAAATCCTCCAATATCATTTTAATTACAAATTTTGAAAGGAGACTAGCAATTCCTTTTTTAATCGGTTTTGTAAGACCTCCTGCAACCCATGATTTTACAGAATCGCCTATTCGTTGAAACCAATTTCTTTTAAATGCGGTATGTATCCATTCATCTGAAATTGGTGTTTTTTCTTTATCATTAGATGGTTTACTAATACTTTCTAATCCTTTATCTAATATCTTTTTAAATCGATTAAACATGGCATCTTTTAATGCGAAGAGTCTTTTTGGATTGTATTTTGGTTTTTCTTGATAAGTATATACATATCTATCTTCTCCAGATTCCTTATTTTCAAGAATTAAGTTTAAATCTGGAATTATTGGCAAATAAATTCTGGTATCTCCTTTTCTTTTTATTTTAAATTTTGCAACCATTTCTGGTGTCCAATCTTGATGTATTGGATGTACATTATCATGTTCTGGATCGTATGGAAAACTTCCAAAATATTGCACGAAATTTCGTGCATTATTTCTCCCTAAAAAGAAATCATGTACTCTAAATTTAATATCTAAAAATCCGCCAAACGCATTAAATGCTGCACTTGTAAGTGGATTTTTATCTCTGCCTCTATATTCTCCTTCTTTATTTGTATAATGTTTTCTTGGATATATTACTCCTTTAAAAAAGCCAACAGAATATTGGTCTAACATTTCTGTTCGTTTTACTTTTGACTGATTCCATAAGGTTTTAATAATTGCAGGAATAACTCCTATTAAATCTTTTGGCTTTTTATATTCTCGTTTTATATCATCATTATCTGGAAATGGATCAATCATTATCAATCCGTAGTTTTGATATATTTTTCCTTCTTTATGAAATTTACTTTTTAAAATACTTCCCACTTCTCGATATGGTTCGTTATTAATAACTCCTCCATCAATAGTTAAACTCTCAAAATTTGGAGGTAAATTATTTAATTCTATTTCTTCTCGTATATCTGGATTTTCTGTTCCGAAATCTCCAAAAATAGTTCTTCTCAATACCGATTTAATATAATTATTACTAAATTGTTTGTTATCAAAATCTCTATATGCTAGACCTACAGGAAATGCTCCTGTCGAAATGGTAGACAATTTAATTTTATCGGAATAGCTTTGTTTAAAAGGATTAAACCATAAATAATGATCTTCATTTACTGGATTTCCTGCATTTAATTTAAAGTGCGATACTAAATAATGTTCAAAAGTATTATGCTTTGGAGATGTTTTCATTTTTCTAGCAATCTCTGTTTTAAAATCAACAGATAACGGAATTCCTCTAAGTAAAGTGTGCGATAATAATATTTCTAAGTCTTTGGAAATAAATTTAGGCAATCTATTTTCTAAAAAAAGTGGAAAATCTACATTATCATCCACAAAATCTATCGCTTTTGAAGCAATTGCATCAATTACTTTACTATTAAATAGAGAAACTAAATTTTCATCCAAATCATCGGTTTCCCATAATTTATCAAATGTTTTTCCTTTTACATTATCATCTAAATGCACCCAACTATTGTAAAGTATATTCAAATTTTCCATCGGATTTTTTGGAATTTTCTTTACTGGTTTAATATCTCCTTTTATGGCGTACATCGCTGTCATTATTGTGGTCATTCCTCCTGCCGATGTTCCTCCCATCGCATCAATAATAACTTTATTTTTAGGAACTAAATCCATATCTATCCCTACAACATTTCCTTCTTTCGCTCTTTCCCAAAGATCTAAAATCTCAAAGAGATAATCTATAACTCCTGCAGTATAACAACCTGCAGATACTGCTCCTGCCATAGTTAATCCTAAATGAAATGTTTTTTTGTCGTCTGCCATAATTTACTTTTAAAATGTTTTAGTATTAACCCGCACAAGCTAAAAAATAATACACAATAATAAGAGGGGAAAAATCCCTTTTTTTTTAACAAATTAGCAATATATACCAACTCAAGATCAAAATACGCTATAAATTATTTATCTTTTTACGTCTTACTGCACTTTAAATTTAAACCATAACTATGCTTGAAATTTCAAGGTTGTAAAACATAAAAATAGTTCAAATCTATTTAGCGCATTTTAAAATTAAATTGGTATTATTTAAACTTAGACGCTTAACCTAAGTTTTTTTTATACTTTTACTTCCTAATTAAACGATAAAAATGAAAATTACCTTTTTAGGTCATGCAAGTTTAGCTATTGAGGTAAATGGAAAACACCTCATTATTGATCCTTATATTTCTGCAAATGAAAAAGCAAAACATATAAAAATTAAGCACTTAAAAGCAGATTATATATTATTAACTCATGCACATTTAGATCATATCTTAGATGCAGAACACATTGCTAAAAATACAAATGCGTTATTAATATCAAATTACGAAATTGTTTCTCATTACGAACATCTTGGAATTAAAGGGCATCCTATGAATCATGGCGGATCTTGGCAATTTGATTTTGGTAAATTAACCATGACAAGTGCAATACATTCTAGTTCCTTTAAAGACGGTTCGTATGCTGGAAATCCTGCTGGATTTATTTTAGAAACAAACAAAGGCTCTATTTATATCGCTGGAGATACTGCACTTACTATGGATATGAAATTAATTCCATTACAATGCAAACTAGATTTAGCTATATTGCCAATTGGCGATAATTTCACTATGGGAATTGATTCCGCAATAATTGCATCCGATTTTGTAAATTGCAACAAAATTTTAGGCTATCATTACGATACTTTTGGTTATATTAAAATTAATCATGAGGAGGCAAAGAGTAAATTCAGTAAAAAAGATAAAGACTTAATACTTTTAAAAATTGGAGAAAGTATAAGCATTTAAAGAAATAAAAAATGAACTATATATTATTTGATGGTACCGTAAGAGACAGCTTACTTCCGTTTACCTATACCAGACCTGTTGCAGACATTAGAATTGGTATTTTAACTATTCGTGAAAAATGGGAACACTACATAGGTCTTACAACTACCACACTCACAGAAGAGTATCTTGAAGAAAAATTTCCGATGGTAGAAATGGAAACAAATATTATGATTAACGCCTCTTTTTTACCAACTAAAAAAATAGTAAAACAAATAAAAAATCTAACGGAGAATCAAGCTATTTTTAAAGGTAGTGAAATCCTCGCTTTTTACACTACGGACACACAAAAAGAAGTTAATTTTGACAACTACGAAATTTTAACTTGTGTCGATAGTTTTATACAAATTAAGAATACTTGGGATATTTTTTCTCTAAATAGTATTGCCATTCAAGCAGATTTTAAATTACTTACCGAAGGCAGAAAATCTCAAGAAATACCAAAAACCGTACAATGCATAAATAAAGAAAATATCTTTTTAGAAGAAGGCGTTACCATTAATTTTGCAATGCTCAACGCGTCAAAAGGTCCCATATATATCGGTAATAATACCGAAATAATGGAGGGATGTATGGTAAGAGGTCCATTTGCGTTATGTGATAATTCCATATTAAAAATGGGCGCAAAAATTTATGGAGGAACAACCATAGGTCCATATAGTAAAGTTGGCGGAGAGGTTAACAATTCCGTTTTTCTAGGATATGGCAACAAAGCACATGATGGTTATTTAGGCAATTCGGTAATTGGTGCATGGTGCAATTTAGGAGCAGATACCAATAATTCTAATCTAAAAAATAATTATGCCGAAGTTAAATTATGGAGTTACGAAACCGAACGTTTTTCCAAAACTGGTTTGCAGTTCTGCGGATTAATGCTCGGCGACCATTCTAAGTGTGGTATAAACACCATGTTTAATACTGGAACTGTTATAGGCGTAAGTGCAAATCTTTTTGGAAGCAATTTTCCTCGAAACTTCATACCTTCTTTTTCTTGGGGAGGACATACTGGTTTTACAACCTATCAAATAAAAAAAGTGATTGAAGTTGCTCGTATTGTTATGCAGCGTAAAAATTTAGAATTTGACGAAAAAGAACAAAAAATATTAGAACATATCTTTGAAATAACCTCTAAATATAGAAATTACTAAATATTATTTATTCATGAAAAAAGTAAATTTTAAACCTCTTATTCTTTTTTTTATAAGCTTTATTATTGCTTTTTCCTTTTATGCACAAGTAATACCAACAAAAAAAAACAATCTTTGGGGCGCAGTTACTATAAATGGCATTATTAAAATACCTCTAAAATATAAAAGCATCGATTTTTATAGTGACAAATATCTTTTAGCAATCCATAACAAAAATAAAAAAGGTTTATTTTCGATAGATGGCACTCCTATTTTAAATGCAGAATTTGATGCTATAATACCTATAAAAAATAACTATTTTCAAGTTTTTAATAATGGTAAAACTGGTATTGTAAAAACTGGAAACAAAACAATTATTCCAATCTTATACGAAAGTATAATTTATGATGTTTTAAATAATTATTTTATTGTTTCTAAAAATAATAAATACGGTATTTTAGATAGTGATAATATTAAAATCATCTCATTACTATACGATAATATTACCGTATATAACAACAGGTTTTATCTTTTTAAAAAAGACAACCTATTTGCAATAGCCGACAATCTAGAAAATACCAATAATCTGCATTATTTTAATGACTTAACTGTGGCTTTTAACAATGTGGCTTTGGTAAAAAAAGAAAATCTTTGGGGTTTAGAAAATCTTAATGGAAAAACGTTACTTTCAACAAAGTATGAAATCATAAAACCATTTTATAAAAAATTTCTTTTGGTAAAAAAAGATAAAAAATTTGGTATCTTTAATACTAATGGAATACAAATTACGCCTTTTGCCTATAATAATCCTTTTTATAGTTTAGATAACAATCGTATTTGGACAAAAAAAGAAAATGTATGGACATCAATAAATCTTACTAATTCTAAAGAACAATTATTGCCCTTTGAAAAATTATTAGACACCACAAAAAACTTTTTTAGAGTCCTTAAAAACAATCGTGTTGTTCTAATAAACAAAAATGAAGAACTCCTTTTTTTAAATAATGAATTTCAAGATATAATTCCAATTAACGATAGTATTTTTAAAGTGCTAAAAAATAGAAAATGGGGAATTTTTACAAAAAAAAAATCAACCTTACTTCCTATTATATATGATAAAATTGAACTATTAAAACCAATTCAAAAAGATGTTATTTTAGATTTACGCTACGATATTAAAACGGACACCTTGCAAACTAAAAATAAATCTCTCTATTTTTTAGTAGAAAAAAAAGCAAAAAAAGGCATCTTTAATTTTAGTGGAAAAGAAATAATTGCTGCTGTTTATGATAATATACAATTGCAAAACAATACTTTTATAACTACGCTAAACTTAAAAAAAGGAGCAATTGATAGTAACGGAATTGAAATTTTGAAACCTATTTATTCAAAAATTCAAAGTAGTAAATTTAATCTAGATTTCGTATATCTAAAAAATAACAGTACTAAAATTAAGTTTCTTAATAAAAAACCTATTTTATTAGATATGGATGTTTCTTTTGTAGCATGGTCGTCTAAAAAAGAACATTTTTTTGCTTCTAAAAAGAATTTAAAAGGTCTAATAAATAGCAATAATCAAATAATAATTCCTTTTAAACACAAACGTCTGTATGATTTAGATGAAAATTTCTATATTGGTATTACAAATTTAGGTGCGCGACTTTTTAATAAAGAAGGGACGTTAATTAGTACCGACTATTACTCTAATATCAAAGTTTTATATCTTAAAAACAAAGTGCTATTTTCTGTTAGTAAAAACCTTAAAAATGGTGTGATTGACGCTAATGGTCATACTGTAATTCCGTTTGATAATTACAATCTAAAATTTACAGAACATGCTCTTTTTAGAGCAGAAAAAAATAACGGAAAATTATTAGGCTATTTTGATTTTTTTGGCAGGAAATTTTTCTGATAATTATTTCTAAACTTTTACGGTTTTCAGTAATTAACATCGAAGTTGTTTTTTTATCTTTAAAAAAAAGACTTTGATTAAAAGAACTTTATTTTTCGGGCACAAATGTGCTCTTACAACCAAATACGAACAGCTGGTAATTAAACTAACTGATAGAGAAACTACTGTGCCAATTGAAGATATTGGTTTTATTGTAATAGAAAATCAAGAAATCTATATATCTATACCAACAATATCAAAACTGTCTGCCAATAATGTAAGTGTTATATTTTGTGATAATAAACACATGCCACAAAGTATGCTGTTAAGTCTCGATGCACATCACATACAACAAGAAATATTTAGAAACCAAATAAATGCATCTGAACCTTTAAAGAAAAATTTATGGCAACAGGTTATTAAGCAAAAAATTAAAAATCAGGAAAAACATCTTGAATTAGTTGGTATACATAACTCACCTCTATCCTATTATGCTCAAAAAGTTTTGAGTGGCGATACCGATAATCGAGAGGGAGCAGCAGCTGCATATTATTGGAAACATCTATTTAACTTTAACTTTAAGCGAGAACGATATGGTAATTATCCCAATTTATTTTTAAATTATGGATATATTATTTTAAGAGCTGCTATTGCAAGAGCTTTATCTGGTAGTGGACTTCTTACAACCTTAGGAATACATCATCATAATAAATATAATGCTTTTTGTTTAGCAGATGATATTATGGAACCTTTTAGACCTTTAGTAGATGCTAAAGTTATACAAATAATGAAAAAATACAACGAACAAAAATTAACTACATCTATTAAAACTGAATTATTGAGTATACTTACCGAAACCGTGTATTTTGAGAATAAAAAAAGTCCTTTAATGGTGGGTTTATCTACAACTACAAGTTCTTTACAACAGTGCTTTATGGGAGAAACGAGAAAATTAATTTATCCAAAATTATGGAATTAAATGGGTATCGAATTATGTGGTTATTTGTATTTTTTGATTTACCAACAGAAACTAAAAAAGACAGACGAAATGCACAACAATTTCGTAAAAACTTACTAAAAAATGGCTTTACCATGATGCAGTTTTCTGTGTATATGCGTCATTGTGCTAGTAGTGAAGCTGCAGACACACATGAAAAACGAATAAGAAACATATTACCTCCATTTGGTAAAGTTAGTATTTTAAGAATTACGGACAAACAATATGGTAATATTATGAATTTTTGGGGTAAAGTTGCAAAGCCTAAAGCCCCTCCTCCAATGCAGCTAGAATTATTTTAGAAATAAAAAAATGCTCCAAATAAAGCTATTATGTCTTTAAAAGGAGCATTTTTTATAACGATATTTCTAGTTAAAAACATGATTATCAGAAGTTAACACAACAACTATATCGTCTTTTCTAATCTTTAATCAAACCACAACTTTGAGGCTTTAGATATTGATT
>Ga0256840_1000981_pt1 | contig 27931 bp, 21 predicted proteins | sample 355202metaG_FD_185969 | JGI IMG/M metagenome (GOLD analysis project Ga0256840, IMG submission 185969) | Hydrothermal vent microbial communities from Mid Atlantic Ridge, Atlantic Ocean - 355-202 | ecosystem: Environmental > Aquatic > Marine > Hydrothermal vents | place: Atlantic Ocean: Mid... | reverse complement strand
TTATAACCCATTTTATCACTGTAAGTATAGCTTAACCTGATATTACCTAAATGGTCGGTATAATTGTAAACGTATTGAAAATACGGTGTGTTACTGCCGTAATTATACACGGCTTTTACATAACCTTCTGTTGTTGGGAAAAACTCTAATTTACCTTGTAAATATTGAAAGCCTTCTTTGTAGGTTGTAAATATATGAAAGTTGTTATTAAACACATCTTTTTTTAGTTTAATACCCATAGCATCATAGGTAAAAGAGATTTTACGGTTGTTGCTAAAATTTATTTCAACCGGTAAGTTTAAGTGGTTGTACTTAATATTGGTAATCTCTTTATTTTGGTCTTGGGTCATATTGCCGTATTGATCGTAATTGTAATCATCTTGCGTGTCACTTGCTATACTGCCGTTTGCATCGTCTTTAAATCCTTGCGGACTGTTAGACAAATCTACAACTTTTTTTAATTGGTTAGGGTTATTTTGGTCATAAAAATACATTAAATTATCAATTGCAGGGGTATAAGTAGGACTCTCATAGCCTCCGTTTCGGTTTAAAGATAAAATATTTCCGTTTTTATCGTAAGTAAGACTTTCATTGTAAGTATTAGTAATACCTGTACTCGTGTTTTTGTAAATTGCGTTGGTTAATCTGTTTAGACCGTCATAAGAATAACTGTATTTTCGCATTTGATTGTCATTGGTGGTTTTCCAATATGTTTCTGAGATATTTCCGTTGTATAATGGTGTGGCATCATTCGAAGGATTTTGGTATTTAATGTTAAAATCGAATAAATCGTTATCATCGTTATGATCATAGTTTATGTCTGTAAGCCAACCTCTAATATTATATTGGTAATCAATTGTTTGTAGTGGTAGGCTTGCAGACCTTCCAACTTTTTTGCTTTTTAATTCACCTAATTCTTTGTATTGATTTGTGGCTAAGTTAATTTCTGTATTATTATTTGTTTTATGCGTATGACTTAAAAGTCGTCCTTGTGGTGTATAGCTAAAGTTTTCGGTAGTAGTTAACAAATCTGTACCTGAGTTTCGTTTGTGTTCGGTTATGGTTTGTGTTGTTTTTCCTTCAAAATCAATATTGTTTTTTATATGCGTAAATCCGCCGTTTGGATATTCAACTCCGGTAAATACCGCACTGTTTAACCTATCATTTTTATAAAACGTATAGCCTAATTTTCCTTGATATTGGTTGCTGTTTTCTAAAATTCTTATCCACGAACCGGTTAATAAACTTTTGCAATTGTTGTTATTTCCGTTACGTATGCTTTGTCCTAAAATCGAATTTGGTAGATTTGGAGCATTATGGTAATTGTAATCATCATAGTAATTTATGGTTAAAATGTGGTAATTTTGTTTAGGGAATGAGGTGTTTGTGTATGAAAAAGTAATGCCCGAAACCGTATTTGTATTTGTAAATCGTTCTTCCGATAAGGTTGTTATAGTATCTTCGGTATTTATTTGATTTTCTAAATTAAAACGATTAGTTTCGTTTATGGTTGCTTGTTTCCAAGCTGTAATTATTGGCCTGTTAAAAGCATCGTATTTTGTAAATAACCAACCTGTTTGTCCGTTAGTATCGTTAAACGGAGATGCAGTTGGTCCGCCTGCTCTAACACGGTCTAATTTATCATATACGATATATTCCCATTGTTTAGAAGGTATTTTTTTGGCAACAGGTCTGTTTCTGTAATCGTATTTGTATTGAAAACACAAACTGTTTAATATGCTATTGTTAATGTTTTGTTCTGCTGCTAACGGAGGAATTACATAAGTTAAGTTGTTGTAATCGTCATAAACGTAATAGGTATCAAAAGTATCTGTGTTGGCAACGATTCGTTTTAAAACAACTCTACCTAATTTGTCTTTAAATTCTTGGGTTTGATTGCCCGAAGCAATATTGTTATTTTCATCAACAATGATATTTTTATAAAGTTGATTGGGTTGATAATAGCCTTCTTGCCTAAAATTAGAGGGGTCATAGGTTTTTGTATTGCTATTGTAGGTAAGGTCAAAGGTGAAAAATTTTACTTCGTTTGCTGTGTTGGTTTGGTAATCAAATTTTATTTCGTGGCCGCTACCTAAGGCCCAATCATCACCGGGAGCTGCTTGTTTTGTTATTCGATTAAGTGGTGAAGGTTCAAATTCGGTTTCCGAAAAAGGATTTTGTGTTGCAGGATAATCGTGATTACCGTCATAAAAATTTAACACATCATTTTCCGAAATGTTTTGAAAATCTAAACTTGTTGAGCCATTTGTTATAGGCAGGTATTTTTTTGCTTCTCTACCATAAGCATCGTATTCTATGTGTTGTATAATGTTTAACCCGCTTGCAGATTGTTGCTGTTGTATAACTTGTTTTGGTCTACCCAGACCGTCGTAATAAGTTATTTGTACGGTTTTATCTGTATCGGAAACGGTTGGTAAATCGGCTTGTTGAACCGGGATTTTATAGGTAGTTGCTTTAATCCAATTTTGATCGTTGCTTTGTGCGAAAAAATGCAAACCAATAAATAAGGACAATAATAAAAAAAGTATTTTGGTTTTCATAGTAAAAATTTATTGGTTAATTTTTATTACTTTGGCACTGTTTGTTTCAATATTGGTTTTTACCTGAATAATATATGTGCCATCTGCATAAGGTGTTAAATTTATCGGAATAATTCGTTTACCTGAAATTTTAAAGTGTTGTAAAATTTTACCGGTATAATCCAATACCAATACTTCTCCGTTTTTGTAATCGTTTCCTAATACGATTTGCGTATAATCTCTTGTTGGATTAGGTATGGCTTCAAGAGGCAATTTTTTGGGTTTTGTTTTGTCTTTATCCAGTAATTTTACAATATAAAAATTGGCATCGTTTTTCCCTTTTGGTATAATAGGCATATTTGCTCCTATAAGTACATATCCGCCATCTCTAGTTTCGATTGTTCTTTTTAAAACTTCTTTTTTGTTGGTTCCAATAATTTTACGCCATAATTCGTTGCCAAATTTGTCTAGTTTTAGTACTAAGTAATCTTCAGACCCGTTTTTTGGTCTGATTTTTTTATCGGAATATTTTTTTTGGGTACTTGTATAACCGCTTAACAAGAATGTAGAATCTTTATTTTGTATAATATCGGTTAGTACGTCGTTTTTTCCTTGCGAATAATTGTTTTCCCATATAATATTACCGTCTTGATCTATTTTTTTTAAGATAAAATCTGAATTACCTGTTCCGTTTTTAGTTAAATTTTTAAAGTTTCCACCAAGTAAAATGTTTTTATCTTTTGTTATGATTGCCGTAGTTAGTTGATCATCGCTTTCTTGACCGAATGATTTTTGCCATATTTCATTACCGTTTTTATCGGTTTTTATGAGCCACCAATCGGTTAATCCTAAATTTTGTGTGTTTTTACCGTTTCCTAAAGGCGAATTAGAATTGCCTGCTAATAATAGTTCTCCATTTGGTAATTCAATGACTTTTTTAAGTACATCTTTGTATTTTCCGCCAAAAGATTTTTGCCATACTTCATTACCTGACAAGTCTATTTTTACAAGCCAAAAATCATCATTACCTTTATTTTTTCCTTTTTGTAAAATGATATCTTTATTTTCTGTAAATTCTTTTTCATAATCATCGTTTTCGCCGGTGGAGGTGCCTGCAATAAGGTAGCCGTCTTTTGTTTTAATGGCATCGTAAATGTTTTCGCTAGCCATACTGCCTAGTGTTTTTTGCCATTCTATATTGCCTAGAATATCTATTTTTAAAATCCAGATATCTTGCATACCAATATTTTTACTTGTCTTCTGTTCTCCGCTATCTGAATTGCTTATTCCTGCAATGAGATAACCGCCATCATAGGTGTTAACAATACACTTGATGATGTCTGTTTTATTACCACCAATTGTTCTGGACCAATCCAATTTGCCATATTCGCTAATTTTGGTTATAAAAAAGTCGTAGTCTCCTTGACTTTTTTTAACATCGCCTGTGTTATTGGATAAACTACCGCCAACCATAATAAATCCGTAATCTAACGTAGGTATGGCATCATAAAGATAATCTGCGTGCGATCCGCCAAAGGTTTTTTGCCATTGTGTTTGTTGGGCAGTTATGCTAATAGATAGCAATACCAGTATATAAGCTATTTTTTTCATAAGTATAAATTTATGGTCTGTAATGATATTCCGTTTCCTTTAGAATGTTACCAGCACTGTCTTTTACATATTTTAACCGATTAAAATCATCGTATTCGTAATACTGTGTATCGCCTTTAGGATCGGTTATTGTGCTTACTCCTATTAGTGGTTTATAAGTCATGGTTGTTACCATTGTAGTATTTGGTAAGGCATTGCGTAAATTATTTAATAATGTAGATAAACTCGATTCACTACCTGTTGTATAATCAAAATTTAATAAGGCATTTAATTCTGTTTGTGGTAAATCTACATATCTGCTGTTTTCTATTTTTGCTACAGGTTGCGTTTTATTGTAACCCCAAATGTAAGTGGTATAAATGTTAGAATTTGTATGAAATTCTAAAATATTTCCTTTTACATCTCTTTTATCAACAATTGAACCCTCTTCTAAAATTCCAGTTCCTTTTGAATAAGATATACTCTTTTTATCAATAATATTATTTCCAAATGAGTCATAGTTAAATAGTTTAGTATTTAATAATGTACTATTTTTATATTCTTCTATTTTAATAGGTTCATTAATTCTATTTAAAGTATTAAGATTAGATATGTACGGATTACTAGATACTTCGCTATCGAATGGATAATAAATCTTAGTTTTGTATAAATTAGAACCGTCATTTATTATTTTTTCTTTTAGTAATGGATAATTTGCGTCGTAAAGGTTGGTAGTGTTTGTATTTATTTCATTGGTGTTTCTAAAATCTACAATAAACTCCTTACCCAATGAGTATCTTTCAATATTAATTGAGGAGTTTGCAAAAACAGTAAAAAACATTCTTTCCTCATAGCTAGGAGGAGAAGCTTCAATATACACTTTAACAGGATATTCTAAGTTTAAGGAGCTATACAATCTGTATTGATAGCCGTATTCCATTTTTTTTATTAGCTCATTATTCTCATTATAAATATATTTTTTTAATATTTTCCCTCTCTTAATATCATTATCTATATAGTTTAAACTAGGGAATGAGCTATTATTAATTAAAAAATTTTGGCAAGTATTTGAAATGCTAGTATATCTATTTTCATGCTGATTTGGGTACATAGAGGGACTACTATAAATGTATTCGGTTTTACCATTACCAATTTTTCTCTCAATAATTCTAGAATAACCTATAAAATTGCCATTGGTTAATTCAAAACCACTTTTAGCTTTATCGAATGTTGTTAATTGATTAAAATTAGTCGTTGAAGGGAACGCAAATGTTGGTATATTATTTACTGATCCAGAAGACATACCATTATCTAATATATACGAATACTCTAAAAATGTATCATGTCCATTGCCATCATTTAAATGCTGTTTTTTTATTCTAGCAATTCCTGAAGTATAGTTGTGGTTAAAAAAATTGAATGATGAATTTTCATACTCAAAGCTAGAATATCCTCCTGTTGGATAGGTTATTCGATTTAGTAATGCTGTTAAGGAATAGTTGTTTGATTCTAAACTATAGCCACTAATCACATTTGTTGTTGTCATATCTAGTCTGTTAAATGGTAGAAAGGTATAGTTTCCTTGATTCGAATAGCAAAACAATTGAGGTCTAGGTCCTTGTTGAGTAAAATTATCGTTTAAGAGATATGTTATTCCATTGTTATTATAATATCCTAAAAAATCTCTTTGTAATGATAATCTTCTTGGAAGAGGTGTGTTATATTCATAGTCTAGATTGTAAACTCCCAAAATGTCATCATTTGTGTTTAAAATTTCTACATTTGTTAATTTTAATCTTTTGCAATCTGGATCACTGCATCCTTCTTTTGATATAAAATAATCATAACTTAATCTATATTTTTTGATAATATTTTCATTTTTATCTTTAATTATAATTTCAGTTAGAGCATTCTCTCCAATTGCATCTAATCTTTGCATATTGTATAAAAATTCTACCTGACCATTATCCCAAATTATTTTTTGAATCCGTTTTATTTTTGGATATTTGATAAGGGTTTTAGTATTATAAATAATATTTTCTCCATAATTCATAAAATCATAAATACAACTTTGATATGAAGAAAGGGGAGATCTTGTTTTCATATTAAGTACTGGGTCTACAACATCTCTTTGGTAAGTGGTATATTCAAATTGAACAGATTTGTTAGTTGTAGTATCAAAAATTGAAGATATATTCCATGAGGTAACTCTTACATCATAATCAAGATATTCAGAATAAGTAAGATATAAATTGAGAGGTCTATCTACAGGTAAATTGCGAGATTCAACTATGTTTTTTTCACTAAAATTATATATTAATCCACCTTTTGAAATATTAAAATCTAAGAATTCTTTTTTTTTCCAATTCAAATAAAATGTTCCAGGAGAATTATAATATTGATCTGGATTACCATCTTCATTACCATTGAAGCCAAAAACAGGAAGGTTGATTAAGTGCCTTTTATTTGAAATTAATTTAGTTCCATCTTTAGTTAAAAAAATCCCATCATAGTATCTATCAATGTGTGGAGTGCTATAATCATCACCATGAGTTTTTAAATAAAATTTATTGCTTATATTTGGAGCATTGATGTGATAGAAATCTGGTGAAGAATCGACTTTATCTACGTCAATCCCATTTTGTGATGATTGCATAGAATATTCTAAAGAAGTCATACCATTTAAATGATCAAAACCTACAAATAATTCTTTAGTTTCATACCCCATAAAAACTCCTTCATAATCATCGTATGTTGGATAATTTTCAGATAGTTTAAAACGATCATCAATGTCTTTTATTTCTCTTGTAATTACTCCGCCTGCGTTTAATTCCCAACCAGACCCTACATTTGAGGGAACAGTTTCTACCTTTATTCCACTTGAATTGTAGTTTAACGCTATAGGTACATTAATGTTTCCAGACTTTATTTCAAAAATAGGTATACTTATATTTATGCGTCCTGTATATAAATTTACTGGAAAAAAATTATATCTTTGAAAAGCCATGACATCTGGTGTTGCTAATAAATTTATTGATGTTGGTTTATCAAAACTAGGAATTTGTGTCTCCTGCCCAAAACCAAAACAATACCAAAAGCCAAAAAATAAAAGTGCAATTTTCTTCATAACGATAATTAAATTTAATTCCAACACAAACATAATAAAAAAAATCAAAATGTAGTATTTTAAGGTTACAAATATTTTTGATTTAAACTGCATTTTGCTGATATGAAAGAATTATCAGCAAATGAAATTAGTTTGATTAAAAACGAATTCCCATACCAAGTTGGTAATCGTATTAAAGAATTACGTAAAAAACAAGGTATTACGCAAACTAAATTAGCTGATTTAACCGATAAAGACCGTCAGTATATCTTTAAAATTGAAAAAGGATTAGTTACCCCTAATATTTCTACTATTAAAATTATTGCCAATGCACTTGACATTTTGTTAAAAGACTTTTTTACTGATTTATAAAAATTTAAAGCCTTAGTATATTTATAAATACAAACTTTATGGCTTTAAAATTCTTCTTATACATCATTATTGTTTTTATATCACTAAAATAATATATATTTGCTTTTATAATGTTACAACTAAAATACTCCAAATTTCAATATGAGGCAGGAACTGACGAAGCAGGTAGAGGTTGCCTTGCCGGTCCTGTGGTTGCGGCAGCAGTTATTTTGCCTGATGATTTTTCGCATCCATTATTAAACGATTCCAAATTATTATCCGAAAAACAACGAAACATCTTAAAACCTGTTATCGAACAAAACGCCGTAGCTTATGCTGTGTGTTTTTTAGATGCCGAAACTATTGATAAAATCAATATTTTACAAGCATCCATTTTAGCAATGCAAAAAGCGATTTTAAAATTATCGGTTAAACCGGAATTTATTGTAGTAGATGGAAATAAATTCCATCCGTTAAACGGCATTCCGCATAAAACAATAATAAAAGGCGATGCCAAATTTATGAATATTGCGGCAGCTTCTATTTTAGCAAAAACGTATCGCGATATGTTTATGGAAAAAATTGCAACAGAATTTCCTAAATATGCCTGGCATAAAAATAAAGGATATCCAACCAAAGAACACCGTAATGCCATAAAATTATACGGCACCACAAAATACCATAGAATGACTTTTAAATTATTGCCAACGCAATTAGAACTTAAATTACCGGAATAAGTGTATTTTAATAATGGTTTAAATATGGTATGTTTGGTACTTTAATGCACTTAATTTTCGGTTTTGCACTATGTTTATTTATTGCTATCATCTTAAATTACACCACTATCTGCCAAATGCACTATATTTTTTGTTGTAGCTCGTTTTTATTTTACCCTTCATTCTAAAAATATGTTTTAACAGCAAATTCAAATTGTTCAATAAATATTTTCTTGAAAATTGTAATATTATTTTGCTCGTAGAATAAAAGCATTGCCTTTTTATAATCAATACTATCAACGGTTCTGAATGATATTGGGCAATATTTATAATTTATCAATATTGCGTTACTTACAATCCTTGCAGTTCGCTTGTTTCCATCAACAAATGGTTGAATATATGAAATCAAAATTAAGGCTAACAAAGCTTTTTCAAAAATGTTCTCTTTTCGATTTATTAAATCGCACATTCCTGTTAAAGCTTCTTTTATTTGAAACTCATTATCAATAGGTTTGTAATTTGTTCCGGAAATCCCAACTCTTCTTTTACGGATATTTCTGTCAACATTGAGTTCCTTTGTTAAAATACTATGAATATCTTCAATTTTAGATATTGTTAAAGGAAATAAATAGTCGGGGTTTTCAACTATAAAATCAATTGCATTTTTGTGATTTAATAACATTACCGCTTCTTCTTTTGTTTTTCCAGATGCGGTTTCATTTTCTTTTAGTAATTTTTCTGTTTCTAAAAGTGAATACGTATTCCCTTCAATCTGTGATGATTTCCAACTCAAATCAATAGCAAGACGTTCTAATTCCTTTTTAAATTCCAAGGTGCTTAATTCCGAAATATTTTTTGTGAACGTTTCTTGAAGTTCGTTTAAATCCTTAATTTCTTTATCAGTAAATAGATTTGTTTTGTGTAGAATGTTACTGATAATCAAAAAATTAAAATTTTCTTTTATTTCTCTTTCGTCAATCTCTTTTTCATAGTATTTTTCAATATCAATCGGTTCAAATAATTTATATTCAGGCGAAAGGTAATATCGAGTTGATTTCCCTTTTCCTATTGAAACAATCAAATTTTCTTGTATTAATTTTGATAATATTCGTTTTATTGTTGCAAGACTTTTTTGTCTTTCAACACCTTCAAAAATCTCTTTTGATGATGAATTGGGATTTTTTTTTAAATATTCTATTATCAAGTACTTATCGTCCACGCCACTTATTTAGCTCACAAAGATAGTGTATTTAGCTCAAATATTATTATCTTTGAGCCGTATTTGTTTCTTAAATGAGCTACAACAACGATATAAAAATAATTTCTAAAAACAGCAATTTGCAAAATGAGCAAATAAATTGGTTGTTAGATGAAAAAGTATATACCAAACCTAAAGATTGGTATTTTTTTCTCAACTACTTTTCATTAAGTATCGGATTGGGGTTTTTAGCAACAGGTATTTTGTTTTTCTTTGCTTACAATTGGCAAGATTTACACAAATTTGTAAAATTAGGGATTTTAGAGTTTTTGGTTGTTGTAACGATTTTGGCAGGATTATATTCGCACAAAAAACCGATTTTATCTAATATTTTAATAACTGTTGCAACACTTTTAACCGGCGTATTATTTGCTGTTTTCGGGCAGATTTACCAAACCGGAGCAAATGCATACGATTTTTTTAAAGGTTGGACATTTGCCGTTTCTTTATGGGTTTTAGTCTCTAATTTTGAACCTTTATGGTTACTTTTTATCGCATTGATTAATATCACTTATTTTATGTTTACCAAGCAAATAGCAACAGATTGGAGCGATAGCACGTATTTTTTAATCTTATTATTATTAAATTTTTCCGTTACCGGAATGGTGTTGTTTTTAAAACAAAAGTTTCAAATTGCTACTTGGTTTATCAAAGTAATAACGGCTTATGCAATCTTAGCAGGAACAATTGCCGTGATATCCGGAATTATGCACCGAAAAAGTGAAAATTTTCTTTTTATTTACATGTTGGTTTTAGGATTTTATCTGCTTTTAAATTGGTATGCTGTAAAACAAAAAAACATCTGGATTATTGCTTTAACCCTAAGTGGTATGATTGCAATTTTCATTTCTTTATTGTTAAAAAGAGCTGCCGATTCGAGTATTTTTTTTCTAACCGGAATTTTTACCGTAATTAGTGTAACGGCACTTATAAAACTAATTTTATTTTTACAAAATAAGTGGTATGATAAAAGATAAAATTTTAAAAATAAAAGAATTATTTCCGGAAACGGAACTAAACGAATCCAAAATAATTAGCATCTATAAAACAGAGCAACAAAATAATTTAAGTGTAACGATTAAAATACTATCAGTTTTTGGTGGTCTTTTTGCAACTTTGGCGTTTATCGCTTTCATCGCTATTTCCGGTATTTGGGATTCTGCTACGGCTTTAGAAATAATCGGATTTACAATTATTGGTTTTGCTCTTTTTTTACATAAAAAAGTAAAAAATTTACTCTTAGATACATTTAGTATTTCGGCTTATTTGGTTGGTGTGGTGCTGGTTGTTTTTGGTTTAAATTCTATGCATATCTCAGAAAATACCATTATTTTTATTGTTTTTCTAATAGGAGTAATCTCACTTATTATTAACCAATCTTATATTTTATCTTTTATTGCTTTTTTGTTGTTGGAAGGGAGCGTTTTGTTTTATTTTCAAGAAAATCACATTAAAGAAATGTTGTCGGTTTTTATTATTGTAAACCTAATATTGACTACTTTTATTTTTTTTAACGAAGCTTTTTTCTATTCCTTAAAAAATAAATTAACCGATTTATATGCTCCGGTTCGCGTAGCTTTTGTTGTTGTTTTACTGTTCAGTATGTCTATTATTTCGATTAAAAATAATGTGATTCTTCCGTTTTTGTATCAAACTTTTTTAAGTCTTGTTGTCGCTTTTTCTTTTCTTTTTGTCGTTTATAAAATAGCCGTTAAGATGCAAATAAAAGATAGGAAATCCGTTTTTATCTTAGTTATTATTGCTTTGTTGATTTCCGGAATTGCTTTTTTTGCATCACAAATTATCGTTGCTTTAACCTTAATTTTATTGTCATATTACGTACATTCTAAAATGCTTTTTGTTTTGAGTATTTTATCCTTTTTATTATTTATCGGATTTTACTATTACAATTTAGATGAAACCTTGTTATATAAATCCATTGTTTTAATGGCTTTAGGCTTGTTGTTTCTCAGTTTTAATATTTTCATTTTAAAGAAAGCCAATGCTTAAAAAATATAAAAAATACATTCTTTTTATCAATTTAATTTTGGTGTTACTTTTTGTAAATTATGCTGTATTTAAAAAGGAACAGACTTTAAAAAAAGGGAATTTTATTCTATTGGAATTAGCTCCTGTTGATCCACGTTCTTTAATGCAAGGCGATTATATGCGTTTGCGATATAAAATTGCACAAATACGTAATTTTAGAGGGGAGCAAGGTGTTTCTGAAATAGAAAAAATACCAAATAAAGGCTATCTTGTTTTACAAAAAAACGCAAATAATATCGGAGAGAAAATCAGGTTACAAAAAAAAATAAATCCTTTATATCAAGGTGAAATACCATTAAAATACCACAAGAATAACCGGCAAATTTATCTTGGTGCCGAATCGTATTTTTTTCAAGAAGGAAATTCCGATAAGTACCAAAAAGCAAAATACGGCGGCTTAAAAATTGATGAAAAAGGAAATTCGGTTTTGGTTGGTTTGTATGATGCGGATTTAAAAAAAATAAACTAATTGTAGAGATTTCTTTCCCTTGATTTTATGAATTAAAATTTCTGTTAAGCTAAAAACATATTTTCTACAACATCTTTATACTTAAAAGCTTTATCGATTACTTTATAATGTAACAATGCATCTTGAATTTTATTAAATTTCTTTTTTGAAATTCGTTTTTTGCTATTCCATTTGGTTATTGAAAGCCACTCTTTTATATCTTCTTCCTTTTGTTTATATCGTTTAGCAAATAAAGATATGATTTCCTTTTCGGCTTTATTTTTTTCTAATTTTCGTATTTCTTTATTAATGATTTTAATGATTTTCTTTATTACTTTTTTGTGTTTTTTTAAGGTTTCTTTCCTTACCAAAATTACAAAACACGGCCAAGGTGTTTTTAAATTACCTATTTCTTTGGCTTTTTTTGCTTCCACAAAAGGTTTTGTAGTAAAGTGTTCCCATAAAAAATAGGTGTTTTTATCGCTGTTGATTTCTGTAATTCCGCCTTCAATATTTTTAACGGTTTTATATGTAAGAGTTTCCGGATCCCAACCGTTATTAAAAGCCAATACTTTTGCCATTAAATGCGAACCGGAGCCAAAACGACTAATAGCAACCGTAGCATTTTTTAGTTCTTTTTCGGAAGTTAAATTGTTGTTTATGCCTGTGTGAATTCCCCATAATAAAGGCGATTCCACATAGATTTTAACCATTTTGCTGTGTTGATTTTGGCTAAGTTCTTTAAAAGCACCTTCGGTTAATACCAGAGCGATGTCGGTTTCATTAGCATCCAAAGCCTTGCACATTGCTCCGGTGCCACCGTGATAATCTTTCCAGATGAGGTTTATCCCTTTTTTAGTAAATTTTTGTTTTTCAATAGCCAGATGCCAAGGCAAGTTAAAATGTTCCGGTACACCGGCAATACGAATGGTTGTTAGTTGCATAATTTTTCTTTTCAAACTACATTATTCTTCTACGCTGTCAATTAATATTTCTAAAATTTCAATGGCTGCTTTTGGTATTTTAGTTCCGGGACCAAAAACACCAACCACACCTTTATCGAATAAAAATTGATAATCTTGTGCCGGAATAACACCTCCGGCAATAACCATAATATCTTCTCTTCCGTATTTTTTTAGTTCCTCTATCACTTGTGGTACCAGTGTTTTATGTCCTGCTGCCAAAGAGGAAACACCTAAGATGTGTACATCGTTTTCTACCGCTTGCTTGGCGGCTTCTTTTGGTGTTTGAAACAATGGCCCAATATCTACATCAAATCCTAAATCGGCAAAACTTGTGGCGACAACTTTTGCACCGCGGTCGTGACCGTCTTGTCCCATTTTTGCTACCATTATTCTTGGTCGGCGACCTTCTAATTCGGCAAATTTATCGGCAAGCTCCTTTGCTTTTTTAAAGGATTTATCGTCTTTTATTTCTTTACTGTACACACCTGAAACGGAATTAATTGTTGCTTTATACCTTCCGAAAACACTTTCTAAGGCATCGGAAATTTCACCCAAAGTAGCACGTTCTCTTGCTGCTTGAACACTCAAATCTAATAAATTTCCGTTACCTGAGGCTGCTGCTTCGGTTAATTTTTTTAAACTTTCTTGAACTTTTTTGTTGTTTCTTTCTTTTTTAACGCGTTGCAGTCGTTCAATTTGTGACTTACGTACTTGTTCGTTGTCGACTTCTAAAATATGTAAAGGGTCTTCTTCTTCTAATTGGTATTTGTTAACGCCAACAATAATATCTTGGCCACTATCAATTCGAGCTTGTTTTTTTGCAGCAGCTTCTTCGATACGTAATTTCGGAATTCCTTTTTCAATTGCTTTTGTCATACCGCCGAGCTCTTCAACTTCTTGAATTAATTTCCAAGCATTATTTGCAATATTTTGCGTTAATTCTTCAATAAAATAACTTCCTGCCCAAGGATCCACGGTTTTGGTTATTTTTGTTTCTTCTTGAATATAGATTTGTGTGTTACGTGCAATTCTTGCCGAAAAATCCGTTGGTAAAGCGATTGCTTCGTCTAAGGCATTTGTATGTAAAGATTGGGTTCCGCCAAAAGCGGCAGCCATTGCTTCGATAGCCGTTCTAGCTACGTTATTAAAAGGATCTTGTTCGGTTAAACTCCAACCACTGGTTTGGCAATGTGTACGCAAAGCCATGGATTTTGGATTGGTTGGATTAAAGGATTTTACAATTTTTGCCCAAAGCATTCTTCCGGCTCTTAGTTTGGCAATTTCGGTAAAATGTTCCATTCCTATTGCCCAAAAAAAGGATAAACGCGGAGCAAATTGATCGATTTTCATACCTGCATTTAATCCGGTTTTTATGTATTCCAAACCGTCGGCCAGAGTATAAGCCAATTCGATTTCAGGAGTTGCTCCTGCTTCTTGCATATGATATCCAGAAATGGAAATACTATTAAATTTAGGCATATTTTTAGCCGTGTATTTAAAAATATCGGCTATTATTTTAATGGAGTGTTTTGGCGGATAAATGTATGTGTTACGTACCATAAATTCTTTTAGCACATCATTTTGAATGGTTCCGGATAAAAGTTCTTGTGCCACGCCTTGTTCTTCGGCAGCTACGATGTAAAAAGCTAAAATTGGTAAAACGGCACCGTTCATTGTCATGGAAACCGACATTTTATCAAGCGGAATTTGGTCAAAAAGAATTTTCATATCTTCTACCGTATCAATAGCTACACCTGCTTTACCAACATCACCTTGTACGCGTTCGTGGTCAGAATCATAACCTCTGTGTGTTGCTAAATCAAAAGCAACCGAAAGTCCTTTTTGTCCGGCTTTTAAATTTCTAAGATAAAAAGCATTGGATTCTTCTGCGGTTGAAAATCCGGCATATTGCCTGATTGTCCATGGTCTTTTTACATACATAGAGGAATATGGTCCGCGTAAATACGGTGTAATTCCGGCAACAAAATTTTCGTGTTTAAAAACCTTTTTTTTGTCCTTTTTGGTTTGAATTTTAATATTTTGAAGCTTTTTTTTCAAAATTATTTTTTTAGTATTTCGATTAGTTTGTTTGGAGTACCTTTTATAATTTCACCCGTTTTGGTGTTTTTTAGCGTAAATTCTTCCGATTTATCGTCGTCTAAAACGACAAAATCAATAGTTCTTTTTTGTATGTATTTAAATTGTTTTTGCCGTTGTTTATTACTTTTTGCGATATCCGGATAAATTTCGGCTTTAATATCGCTTTCGCGGAAGGATTTTAGTAGATTTAACTTGTTTAGTATTGTTTCATCTTGGTAGTTTAATAAGACGACTTTTGGTTTTGGAAGTGTTATTTTTTGAAACAAATCCAGTTCTTCCAGCACGAGGTAAATTCGATCTAAGCCGAAAGAAATACCAATACCGCTTAAATCTTTTAAACCAAAGATAGAGGTTAAATCGTCGTATCTTCCGCCACCACCGATTGAGCCCATTTTTACTTTATTGGTAACAACTTCAAAAATAGCACCGGTGTAGTAATTTAGTCCGCGAGCCAAAGTTACATCAATACTTAGAGTAGCCGATTTTAAACCGAGTTTTTCAATGGTATCTACAATATATTGGAGTTCTTCCACACCTTTTAAACCTTCTTCGGAGCTTTGCAACATTTTACGCAATGCTTGTAAATTCTCTTGATTGGTACCGTTAAAACGGAAAAGAGGTTTTATTTTTTCAATGGCATTTTGTGTAATTCCTTTAGAGAGCATTTCTTTAATAACGCCATCTTCGCCAATTTTATCGAGTTTGTCTAATGCTACTGTAAAATCGATTAATTTCTCTTTTTGTTCGATAATTTCTGCAATTCCCGATAAAATTTTACGGTTGTTTATTTTGATTTCCACTTCGGTTAAACCGAGTTTTGTAAAAACATCATCATAGAGTTGTACAAATTCTACTTCTTGTAATAGCGATTTGCTTCCTACGACATCTGCATCGCATTGATAGAACTCTCTAAAACGTCCTTTTTGCGGTCTATCAGCTCGCCATACAGGTTGTATCTGATAACGTTTAAACGGAAAAGTAATTTCGTTTTGATGTTGTACAACATATCTGGCAAATGGCACTGTGAGGTCGTATCGCAACGCTTTTTCTGCAATGGATTTGGTGATTTTTTTACTGTCTTTTTCAGCTAGCAATTTGCTGTCTGTTTTTTTAAGAAAATCGCCGGAGTTTAATATTTTAAAAATTAATCTATCACCTTCGTCACCATATTTACCCATTAGGGTTTCGTAATTTTCAAAACTTGGTGTTTCAATAGGTTGAAAGCCGTATTTTTCAAAAACGGATTGAATGGTATTAAAGATATATTTTCGTTTGGTAACTTGTTCGGGTGAAAAATCTCTTGTTCCTTTTGGTATGCTTGGTTTTTGTGCCATTATTTGACTTGTAGATTAATTGCTGTTATAAATGCAAATATCTAAAAAAAACCGCTAATATCGATATTATACTAATTTAACATCAAAATTCCTTGTAAATTATTTGTCTTTTCCGGTTTTATTGCACTTTAATTTAAATCATAGCTATTGCTATGCTTGAAATTTGAAGATTGTAAAACAAAAAGTTGCATTTACAAGTTGCATCTACCTAATTTCCATTCTGAGTGTTTCAATATATACGAATATACTAATTTTTTGTAGAATGCAATATGCAAAATTAGAATTTAAGTATGTATATTATTGTAAGATTTTAGAGATAAATTACAACTCCGAAACACCAAATTCTAAAACGGCAATTGGTTTTGTTGGTGCTAAATCATTAAGTTTAGGATAAATTTGTTGTATCATATCAGAAAAATATTCGATTTCGTCATTTTGTGTAAACGGTCCATAGGCCGAAAACCCTAACCAATCGATATAATTATCTCCGGGATAATAGTAGGAAATGCTATTCCATTCTTCTTGTGGTAAACTGTGTGTATCAACGTGAAAAAACCAAGTAATATTGTTGGCGTTATTTGCATTTGCAATATCAATAATATGGCGATAAGCATCGCGGAAACGTTCCGGTCCGTCAGGATAATTTGGGTCGCCGTATTGATTGGTCGTTCCGCCTCCGGCATATTGTCCGTTCCAAGGAAACCAGTTGCCGTTCATTTCGGTGCCAAATTCGCAAAGAATAGGATAATTTAATTGAGCCGCTTTTGTAAACCATTCGTTTAGTTGCGTGTCAAAATCACCATTTAAAATTCGTTGCATCGTGTAGGTTGTGTCTTGTCCGAATTCAGAAAAATCACTTCTTGCCATAAGTCTTACAAAAGGCGTGTTTCCGTTGTTATGAATTATGGTTATATCATCTATTGGAAAGAAAATACCACCAATCCAATTATTAGAAAAATATGCCCAAGCAATTTCTTTACCAACTATATCTTGATAGGCTACAATTCGTTCATCGGAAACAAAATTTTCTTGTCCGCCAAAATCCGGAAAAGCACTGTGGTAAATGTCGTTTTGTAAGGGTTTTAACTTGTTGTTTTCAAATTGGCATTCGGTTTGGTATAAGTTATTTTCTATTCGGTTTTGGAAAGCTTGTGTAGCTTGTGGTGAGGAATCTAAACGGAGGGAAGTTCCTTCCCAGTTTTCGTGCCACCAAGAAATGGCTTTTATTTTTGGATAATTACCACTTTCTATGGCATCAAAAGCATCGTTTATCCATTTTGCTTTAAAATTTTCGGATGTATTATCTTCGTCTTGTGAATTGCAAGCGATAAGAGTAAAAAAAAGTAAAAGTGCCAAGAATTTGTTCATTTTCTGAGGAGGTTTACTAAACAGGAACGTTAATTTGTATTTTTATTGTTTAATTCAATTAATTCAGCTGCAATACTAACTGCAATTTCTTGTGGTGTTTGGCTTTTAATAGCGATTCCTATTGGTGCGTAAACTTGTTTTAATAGTTTGTTATGAATACCGCTTTCGCGGAGTGCTTTAAACATTATTCGTATTTTTTCTTTGCTACCTAAAACGCCAATATAACCGTAATTGAATTGATTTTCGGCAAGTAATTTTTCTAAAATCAATTTGTCATCAGTGTATTTATTGGTCATAATGATAACAATTGAATTTGGTTGATTTGGTATGTATTTTTGAATATCATTATACAGAACAATCTCTTTTCTTGAAGCAAAAGTATTTTGATTATAGGTGTTTAAATCTTTCCGGTTATCAAAAACAATGGTATTAAATTCTAAGAATTTTAAAATTTCGGTAGTTGCTAATCCTACGTGTCCGCTACCTACAATATAGACATTTTTTTTGTTTTTGAGTGGTTCTTGATAGAGCCAATTTTTTTGGTTTTGATATTGAAAAATGGGATTTTTACAAGTTGAATCGAAGTGAAAACTGACATTGTCTTCAGATAAATGTAAATCAACGAGTTGGTTTTCTTGTAAAAATTTTTGAATCGAAGTGATGTGTTTTCCCGAAAGGGTAGAAAAAACCACGGTTTGCTCACCGGAACAAATCATACCTGAACTGTTTGGCGTTTTTGCTTGGTGAATTTGCTTTGTTAAAAGTGAGGAAAATTCACCTTTAAGGAGTCTTTTTTTTGCTTTTTCCACTAATTTATATTCCATTACACCGCCACCTATTGAGCCAAAAATAGAACCGTCTTGGGCTACCATCATTTTAAAACCTTGTCTTCCGGGAGAGCTTCCTTGATTTTGAACAACGATTAATAAACACACTTTTTGGTTGTCTTGTAATTTAGTTAATATGTTGTGCCATAGTTTCATAATTAACCGAATAGTGTTTCACTAAATGCATAATATATTGCCATTAATCCCGAGAAAATAGCACTTGCCAAAAAGCGGTTTTCTAATTTTATTTTGTTCTGAATGATGTAATTTGCAACAAATGAAATAGGAATATTTACTAAAAAAGACCACCAAGCAATTTCGATTAAACGGAGGTTTATATCGTGGTAATTTTGAGAAAATAATTTAATAAAAAACAGATGTCTGGCAATCCATAACGGATTAAAATACAATACTGCCAGAGTGGTTTTTGTAAGTGTTTTTTTTAAACCTTGTAAATGTTGCGTTTTTTTATCTATCCAAATAAATACATTTGGTATTTCAAAGGCATAAATTGTGGCACCAATTAGTGCCATACCTAAAAAACGGATTATTGAGAAATCGTGCAGTAATAATGTGGCAATAGCATCGCCGATACTGTATATAATTGCTCCTTTTAAGATGTTTTTTTTTGTATAAATCATCGCTTTACTTACATTCTTTCGGGAACTTGGATGCCTAATAAACCAAAAGCTGTTTTAATCGTGTCAGCCACTTTTTTGGAAAGCTGTGTTCTGAAAATTTTGGTATCGGTATCTTTTGCATTTAATATGGAAACCGATTGGTAAAAAGAATTGTAATCTTTTACCAAATCATAAGTGTAATTTGCAATTAATGCAGGGCTGTAATTTTTTGCCGCTTGCTGAATGACTTCCGGAAAGTTTTGTAATTGTTTGATTAAATCACGTTCTTTTGGATGTAATTCGGTTGGTATTACCTTTTGGTTTAGATCAAAATCGGCACTGCGTAAAATGGATTGAATTCTAGCGTAAGTATATTGGATAAAAGGTCCGGTATTTCCGTTAAATTCGATGCTTTCTTTTGGGTCAAATAAGATTCGTTTTTTAGGATCTACTTTTAAAATAAAGTATTTTAAAGCACCCATTCCTATAATTTTATAGAGTTTTTCTTTTTCTTCGTTGGTATAACCTTCTAATTTGCCTAATTCTTGTGAAATTTCACGAGCAGTATCGGTCATTTGTTGCATTAAATCATCGGCATCTACAACGGTACCTTCTCTAGATTTCATTTTTCCTTCCGGAAGATCTACCATTCCGTAAGATAAGTGGTATAGATTTTTCGCCCAATCGAATCCTAATTTTTTTAAGATTAGAAATAAGACTTTAAAGTGGTAGTCTTGTTCGTTACCAACGGTATAAACGATGGAATTTACATCAGGATAGTCTTTTATTCTTTGTATTGCCGTACCAATATCTTGGGTGATGTAAACTGCTGTTCCGTCACTACGAAGGACTAATTTTTCATCTAAACCTTCATCGGTTAAATCACACCAAACCGAGCCATCTTCTTTTTTAAAGAAAACGCCTTTTTTTAATCCTTGTTCTATAAATTCTTTTCCTAATAAATAAGTTTGACTTTCGTAATATAAAGCGTCAAAATCGACACCCATTTCTTTGTAGGTAATATCAAATCCGTTGTAAACCCATTGGTTCATTTTTTTCCAAAGAGCAACGGTTTCGGGATCACCTGCTTCCCATTTTTGTAGCATTTCTTGTGCTTTAAGCATTAATGGAGCTTGTTTTTTTGCTTCGCTTTCAGCCATACCTTCGGCGGTTAATCTTGCGATTTCTTTCTTGTATTCTTGGTCAAATTTTACGTAGTAGTTTCCTACTAATTTATCGCCTTTTAAGTTGGTGGATTCGGGTGTTTCTTTATTGCCAAATTCTTTCCAAGCCAACATCGATTTACAAATATGAATACCTCGGTCGTTTATAATTTGGGTTTTATATACTTTTTTTCCGGAAGCTTTAATAATTTCGGCAACAGCGTAACCTAATAAGTTATTTCTTATATGACCTAAATGTAAAGGTTTATTGGTGTTTGGCGAAGAATATTCTACCATAACCGCATCTTTTTCATTTATTGGTTGTTTGCCAAAATCAGGTGTAGTATAGATATTTTGAAAGTTGTTTATAAAATAATTCTTGTCAATTACTAAGTTTAAAAAACCTTTTACAACATTAAAATCAGTTATTAAGTCTTCGTTTTCTTTGATATATTCGCCTATTTTGGTTCCGATTTCTACAGGATTTCCTTTTATATGACGTAATAAAGAAAACACAACAAGTGTGATGTCACCTTCAAAATCTTTTCTGGTTTCTTGAAAATCAACCGAATCAATTTCTGTATTATATAGGTCTTTTACCGCTTTTATTACGGCAGTTTGTAATTGTTCTTTCAAATCCATTTTTTATTCTAATTTGGATTTGCAAAAATAAGATATAATTTTAAGGTATTTGCATACTTTCATTTAAAAACCAATTTTCTTTTAGGTCAATGGTTTTGTCTAGGTAATAAACGGGTTCGGGTTGTTGGAGTTTTAAAAAATCTCCGGTATCCCATTTTTTATTTTTATTTTGGTCGTAAATAACACGAACAATATATTTTTGAGGCACTAATTTTTCGAAAATAGTTTTGGTTTTGTTTACGAGATAATCACTCCTTACAATCTTATTTTTACTGTCTAAAAGTTGTATAATCAATGGCGATTTATTGGTTTTAATGTCTAAGGTAATACTACCGTAATATGCATCCTTTTTAGTTTGAAATCCGATGTTTAAAGTGTCGTTTGCTTGGTTGAAAATGGAAGTGATTCCGTTAGGTAAAACCGTAAGTTTATAGTGGTTTTTAGGAAATTTATTAAATAGAACTTGGAGTTCATTTACTTGTTTTTGATGTAATTTAAAAGTTACCGGAATGCTGTCACTTTGCATAAATTGGAACTGTTCTTTATCGATTTTTTTAAATGGAACATTGCTAGTTATAGTTAAAGAGTCAAAAGGATGTAAAGTTCCTTTGGTGTTTGATTTTAAGATTAGTGAATCCATTTTTTTCTTTAAGGTTTTAACTAAAAAATCTTGTGTTATGGTGTCTTTTGTTATACGAAATTTTATAGAATCGGTTTTTTTGTAATCGTAAAAATAATGGATGGTATCGGTTTGTTTGTCTTTAAAAGTGTAAGTTTTAAAATCGGTTATTTTATTAAAAGGTAATGTATCTATTTTTACAACTTCTATTTTACTGTTTTTGGCATTTCCGGTATAACCGATAAAGAGATGGCCTTTTGCAACTTCGTTAATTTGTTTGACTTTAAATTTAGGTTCTTTTTTAAAGAGGTTAAGTTGTATTTTTTTATCGGTTGGCAATTCAATGACACTATCAATAAAAGCAATTTTTTCGTCTTTTGGCTGGTATTGGTAGTCTTTATTGGTTTCTTTTAATGCGATGATACGATATTTCCCTTTTTTTAAATTGGTAAGATTAAAAGATGTGGAATCCAAAGTATTTGCCACGTAATCGGGTTTTTCATTAAAAACGATAGAGTCTTTAAAACGATTGGCTTTATAAAGTAAAACGGAAACAAAATCTTCTTGTTTCTGATTAAAAGCATCTTTTGTATTTCCGGATAAATTCAAGGTGTCGATTTGTTTTCCGGTTGAAAAAACATATTTAAAATCTTTTAATATGTTGCCTTCGTTATTGTCTTCAATACTGTTTCCAAAATTAAAAACATAAGTCGTGTTTGGTTTTAAAGTATCTTTTATTTTTATGGTAATTCGCTTTGTAGGCAAGCCTTGTGGTGAAATTACAGCAGGATATTTTAAAGGAGGCGATACAACCAATTGTTTTTGTAAGTCTTTTAGTTTTACATATTCATCAAAGTAAATCTTAATTTCTTTTTTGTTAAATTCTGTTGTGTTAAATTTAGGGAAAGTTTGGATTATTATAGGAGCATCTTCATCTTTTGGTCCTCCTGTAGGATTTCCTCTACGAGCACAATTTTGGAGTGTTAAAGCAATCAAAAAATAAAAAAAGAGACGTTTCATTATGTGAATTTTACGCAAATTAACGAATTAAATGCAACATATTTGGTTAATAAATTCAAAAAAATTACAAAGTAAAAGCCATTACGGCAATGCTGATTTGTATGTTTTTTAATTGTGAAAGGCAAGAGTAGCAAGTTTCAATAGTAGCACCTGTGGTAACAATGTCATCTATTAATAAAAAATGTTTGTTGCTAAAATCTTTATAAGGATTAAGTTTAAAAACGGTTTCTTGTTTTTCCATACGAGCAAAGCGGTTTTTTTTGCTTTGTTTTTTTGTGTTTGTTGTTTTTAATAAGAGTTGTGTTTCGTAAGGAATATTTAGTTCTTCACTTAAAGTTTTTCCAAATAAATCCAGCTGGTTGTAACCGCGTTCTTTTAACCGTTTTTTGTGGAGAGGAATCGGAATAATATAATCCAAATTTTTAAAACGATTGCTTTGTTTTATTTCGTTAGCTAACCATTTACCTAAAAAAACACCTATTTCTTGTTGGTTTTTATACTTTAACTGGTGTATTAATTTTTGCACAATTCCTTTTTTGCTGTATAATAATAAAGAAGTTGCTTCTTTTATAGGAATTCTACCTTTAAAAGTTTGTTCTAATGTATTGTTTTTTAAATCTGTATAATGACTTTCCGGGAGGTTAAAAGAACAAGAAGTACAAATGTATTTTTCATTGTCGGTTAACGGATTTTCACAAGTAAAACAAGATTCCGGAAAAAATAAGTTGTATATATCTGATAATAGATGCATATTTGTAAACAATTTTTGATTAAAAATACACATAAAATTCTAACTGCGTGCTAAAACAAATTGCTTTTTTTAAAGAAGCTGTAAAAAACATAAAAACTTCCGGTTCGGTGATGCCGAGTTCTCGATTTTTAATAAAAAAAATGTTGCGGAATATTGATTTTTCCAAAGACTTAATTTTAGTGGAGTTTGGTCCGGCAAATGGTATTATAACTTCCGAAATCCTTAAACGGATGAGTGCAAATTCTAAATTAATATGCTTTGAGATAAATCCGGTTTTTTATCAATTTTTAACTGAAAACATAAAGGATGAACGCGTAATTATTTTACAAGAATCCGCAGAAAATATTAGTCTTGAATTAGAAAAAAAAGGTATCAAAGAAATTGATTTCTGTATCTCCAGTTTGCCATTAGCAATGATGCCAAAAGAGGTTTGTGAGAAAATCATTAAAAATACCATTAAAGTATTAAAACCAAATAGCGGATTTGTACAATACCAATATTCACTACAATATTATAAACCATTAAAAAATCTATTTAATAAGAAGAATATCAGGTTGAATTTTGTATTTCTTAATTTCCCGCCTGCATTTATATACAATTGTGAGAAAAAATGATATATTTGTAAACTTAAAACAATTATTATGACCGACAAAACCAAAAAAACAGTAATAGTAGTGCTCGTTGCATTATTAGCAGGATTAGGAATTTATAGTTTTTTAGATCATAAAAAACAAACCGATGCAATTGATAATTTAACTGTTGAAAAACAGGAAATAATTTCAAACTTAAACCAGTTAAAAGCACAGTATGATGAAGCAATTGCAGAAAACACTTCTTTATCTAGTGAATTAGCAAAAGAAAAACATCAAATTGAAGAATACATTGATTCTTTAAAAAAATTAAAATCTACTAATCGTAAGACTATTTTGTTTTATAAAAATAAAATTCAAGAATTAACCAGAAAAACACAACGTTTAATGGTAGCTAACGATTCTTTGGCGAAAAAAAACAGACTTTTAACACTTGAAAATCAAGATTTGGAAGTACAGAAAGATTCGTTATCTCAAAATTTAGAAAAGCAATATCAAGCAAACGATACATTATTGCAAAAAAATGTGGATTTGTCTTCAAAAGTCGCATTAGCCTCACAAATTAGAGCAAATGGTTATGCTGTTAGTACTTTTGATAAACGCAAAAGTGGTAAATTTAAACCAACAGATAAAGCAAGACGTATAAATACGTTTAAAGTTAGTTTTAATATCAATGAAAATCCCTTGGCTAAAGAACGTGATGTACCGGTTTATGTAGTTGTAAAAGCACCAAGTGGAGACGTTTTAAAAAGTAAAGGTTTTTTTACCGATGCTACCGGTGAGCGTATTGCATTTACCGATAAAACAGATGTTCCGTATCATCAAAGTGCCGTTGTTACTGATGTAATTATTGATGTAGATGATATTAAATTAGAAAAAGGAGCCTATTTAGTTGATGTTTATATTGACGGTAGAAAAGTAAAAACAATAAAAAAAGAACTACTATAACCCTAACTGTTTTTAACAGGAAAAAATTACTAAAAAATGTCTAATGAAAAAGAGGATTTAAAAAATCAGCTTCAGTCAATTAAGGATAATCTTGATAAAAAACTTTCTGAAGCTGTTGCTTCTAATCAAAAAAAATCCCCAAAAAAAAATATAAATTCTACAAAAAGTAGAACATCTAAAAAAAAGAAACCAATTCCTATCAAGGTAGATATGGAAGTGGTTTCTGTTGTTAAAAAAGAAGAAGCTAATAAGAAAAAAATTACTGAAAAACCTAAAAAAGAAAAACAAGAAGAGAAACCAAAAGTTTCATCAAAGAAACCGATAGCTCCTCCTACAAAAGTTAAAAAAGAAAAAAGGAAGAAGAAAAAGAAACTTCCGGTTTTACCAATTATTTTACTGATAATTTTATTAGGTTCTTTGGCTTATATTTATTCGCTTAAAAAAGGCTTAAAAGAAGATGAAAATAAATTTGAAAAGGATAAAGCGGAAGCTATTGATTATAGTGAAGATGTGTATTTTAAAGAGGTAGAAGATGAAGTTGATGATGAAGAAATGCAAGATTTTGCTGTTTATAAAGATGTACCTGAAGTTGTAGCGGAAAATAATTCAAAATCGAAAGTATTAACTGCTTCCGTTGAAAAAAGTATCAATCAACAAATTTCACAAAAAGAGGCTATTCAAAAAAATAATACGGTAACTGCAAATACAGGTATTTCTGAGGCAGCTAAAGAAATAGTTTCTTCTGAATCCGTTAAAACTAACGAGCAAAACACATTAAATTCGCAATCTGTATCGCAACCGAAAACAACTACTTCTTCTGAAATAAAAAAAGATATGGTTTATGCCGATATGATCAGAGTAGTAGGTTTAGAACATAAAGATGGAAATTTTACCTTGCCAAAAAAAGTGAAAAGAACAAATGCTTTTAAAATTAGAATACGCTTAAAGAAAAATCAAATAAGTGATTCCGATAAGGATAATGAAATTATGTTGGTGATAAAAGACAGTAATGGAAAAACGGTTAAAATTGATAGTAAAAAAGTCAATTTTAAAAAACAAAATAGTAAAGTGCTAAATTTAGAATTTTATGAAATTTTTCCGGAACGTTTAAAAACAAATACCAATTATAGTTTTTCCGTTTTTGCAGATAGAAAACTTATTAAAAGCTATCGGAAAAGTATCTAAAATTTCGTAATTATTTGCTATTTTTGCCAAATGGCAAAACAAGAAGATACATTTAAGAAAGTAATTTCGCATGCAAAAGAATATGGATTTATTTTTCCTTCAAGCGAAATTTATGACGGATTAAGTGCCGTTTACGACTACGCACAAAATGGTGTAGAACTTAAGAAAAATATTAGAGAATATTGGTGGAAAGCAATGGTGCAATTACACGAAAATATTGTAGGTATCGATGCCGCAATATTTATGCATCCTACTACTTGGAAAGCTTCCGGACACGTAGATGCTTTTAGCGATCCTCTAATCGATAATAAAGATTCTAAAAAAAGATATCGTGCAGATGTTTTAATTGAAGATTATTGTGCAAAAATCGAAAAGAAGATTGATAAGGAAGTTAAAAAAGCAGAAAAACGCTTTGGAGATGCTTTTAATAAAGAAGAATTTCTTAATACCAATCCGCGTGTTTTAGGATACCAAGAAAAAATAAATGCGATCTTAAAACGAATGGGACAATCACTCGAAAAAGAAGATTTAGCAGATGTAAAAGCTTTAATCGAAGAATTAGGCATTGTTTGTCCGGTTTCAGGTTCTAAAAACTGGACGGATGTAAAGCAATTTAACTTAATGTTTGGTACAAAGCTTGGTGCAGATGCAGCATCTTCAACCGAATTGTATTTAAGACCCGAAACCGCACAAGGTATTTTTGTAAACTTTGCCAATGTGCAAAAAACCGGAAGAATGAAAATTCCTTTTGGTATAGCACAAGCCGGTAAAGCTTTTAGAAATGAGATAGTTGCCAGACAGTTCATTTTTAGAATGCGTGAGTTTGAGCAAATGGAAATGCAATTTTTTGTAAAACCCGGAACCGAAATGGAATGGTACAATAAATGGAAAGAAGAACGCTTAAATTGGCATAAATCTCTTGGTTTGGGTGAAGATAAATACCGTTTTCATGATCACGATAAATTAGCTCATTATGCAAATGCGGCAGCAGATATTGAGTTTAAATTTCCTTTCGGATTTAAAGAGTTGGAAGGAATTCATTCCAGAACAGATTTCGATTTAAAAGCTCATGAAGAATTTTCAGGAAAGAAATTACAATTTTTCGATCACGAAACTAATACCAATTACGTGCCTTATGTAGTAGAGACTTCCGTTGGTTTGGATCGTTTGTTTTTAGCAATTTTTTCAACAGCTTTGCAAGATGAAACTTTAGAAGACGGTTCTACCAGAACAGTTTTAAAAATTCCGTCTATTTTAGCTCCAACTAAAATTGCTGTTTTTCCGTTGCTTAAAAAAGACGGTTTGCCCGAAAAAGCCAAAGAAATTGTAGCTGATTTAAAATACGATTTTATGGTAGCTTATGATGAAAAAGATGCTGTTGGTCGTCGTTACAGAAGACAAGATGCTCTTGGTACACCATTTTGCGTTACCTTAGACCATCAAACTTTAGAAGATAATACCGTTACCATTAGAAATCGCGATACTATGCAACAAGAACGTGTAGCCATTTCTGAAATAGCTGCGATTGTAAATGAGGCAATTTCTTTTAAGAAGTGGATTAATAAATAGTATATCAAATAATAGCAGTAAACTTATTTAGTTTACATAGAACAATTTTGAACCATCCTTATATAGGATGGTTTTTTTGTTGATTTGATGAAATAAGAATTTTACTTCTAATTTTATGAAATTCAGAATTTTACCTGTTTTTTTTTTTTTTTTTTTTTTTAAATATTTTTTT
>Ga0256840_1000980_pt1 | contig 27931 bp, 29 predicted proteins | sample 355202metaG_FD_185969 | JGI IMG/M metagenome (GOLD analysis project Ga0256840, IMG submission 185969) | Hydrothermal vent microbial communities from Mid Atlantic Ridge, Atlantic Ocean - 355-202 | ecosystem: Environmental > Aquatic > Marine > Hydrothermal vents | place: Atlantic Ocean: Mid... | reverse complement strand
AAGAGCTAAAAATAAAGCTAGTTCAGCTTTAAGCTTTGCGTAGAAAACAAAAAAGGGTTATCTAACTAAATAGATAACCCTTTCTTTTGTATGGCGTCCCCAGGGGGGTTCGAACCCCCGTTACCGCCGTGAAAGGGCGGTGTCCTAGGCCTCTAGACGATGGGGACTAAGACTATTAATGTAAATGATATTACTATCACTTTCCAAAGTAACATAAAACAGCTTGTTAACTTCAAGCTGAAAAACTCAATTCCTATGAGTTTTAAATTGGCGTCCCCAGGGGGGTTCGAACCCCCGTTACCGCCGTGAAAGGGCGGTGTCCTAGGCCTCTAGACGATGGGGACCTTGAACTTTTTCAAACTAATTAAACTTGGTGGAGCCAGGCGGGATCGAACCGCCGACCTCAACACTGCCAGTGTTGCGCTCTCCCAATTGAGCTATGGCCCCTTAGTTGAGTCCGATTATTATATACCAATAATTAATCGTGTCTAGCTGTTTTTTCTTTTATATAATTTATTGCTCGTTCAAGACGCTTTAAAGTCTTTTCTCTGCCTAATAAAGATAAAGTGACATCAATAGAGGGTGACATTCCAGTACCACATACCGCAACACGTAAAGGCTGAGCAACTTTACCTAGTTTAAGCTCTAAAGTTTCAGCTGTTTGTAACACTATTTCATGCAGTGCTTCACCTTGCCATTCGTCAACGCCATTAAATGCATCTAATAAGGCTTGCAAAGGCTCGATAGCAGCTAGCTTAAAGTTTTTCTTAGCTGCTTTTTCATCATATTCAGTAAAATCTTGATAAAAATACAGGCTGGCATCAGCCATCTCGACTAATGTTTTACTGCGCTCGCGCTGTGCTTTAACTAAATCTACAAGTGCAGGCCCTTGCGTTGAAGCGTCTATACCACGTTGCTGCATATGCCACTCAAGATGCTTAGCGACTAATTCTGGCTCACTATTCATAATATACTGGTGATTAAGCCATAATAATTTTTCAGTATTAAACGTCGAGGCTGCAACATTCACCTGACTTAGGTCAAATAGTTCAATCATTTCTTCTCGACTAAATATTTCTTGATCACCGTGCGACCAACCTAGTCTGACTAAATAATTTAATAAGGCTTCAGGCAAATAGCCATCATCACGATATTGCATCACACTCACTGCACCATGACGCTTGGATAATCTAGCGCCATCATCACCTAAGATCATTGGTAAATGTGCATAATGCGGTAATTCGGCTCCTAGCGCTTTTAAAATATTTATTTGTCTTGGTGTATTATTCACATGATCATCGCCGCGCACAACATGTGTGATCCCCATATCCATATCATCCACGACTACCGTTAGGTTATAAGTTGGCGTTCCATCCGTACGGGCAATAATTAAGTCATCTAGCTCTTTATTGGCAACAATAATTTTACCTTTAACAAGATCATCAATGACCACCTTACCTTCTTTAGGGTTGCGAAAACGAATAACGCGATTTAATTCAGCCTTATCTTCAGGATTTTCACGACATTTACCGTTATAACGTGGCTTTTCTTTATCTGCCATTTGTTGTTCACGTAAAGCTTCTAACTCTTCTTTAGAACAATAGCAATAATAAGCATCACCTTGATCTAATAGTTGCTGAATAATTTCTTTATAGCGATCGAAGCGCTGCGTTTGATAAAAAGGCCCTTCGTCATAGCCTAAATCTAACCACGCCATACCTTCTAAAATTGCATCAACGGACTTTTGTGTTGAACGCTCTAAATCAGTATCTTCGATACGCAAAACAAAGCTTCCGTTATTTTTTCTGGCATATAACCAAGAAAATAAAGCTGTACGTGCACCGCCTACGTGCAAATAGCCTGTTGGGCTAGGGGCAAATCGTGTTTTTACACTCATATTTCTATTTATTTCTGTCTTAAAAATCGTTTGGAATATTCTACGGGAATTTGTTTCGAGGCTCTTAGGCGCATACTTTTATAATCAAAAGCTATACTGCCCTTTGCCACTTCATTCCTACCTAAAATAGCCAAAGCCGTCCCATGCTTTTGTTTTGCAGCTTTTTCATACCATTCAGTTGCTCTATTATAATCTTGTTTAACACCTAAACCTCGATCATAAAGTGCTGCCATAAACACCTGAGCTTCCACCATGCTTTGGTCAGCTGCTTTACGCATCCAGCGCGCCGATTCTTGTGCGTCTTTATCTACACCGTTTCGACCTAGTTGGTACATGGCACCTATTTTAGCTTGCGCCAATGCATTGCCGCTCTCTGCTTGCTGTTTTATATCAGAAAAAACCCCCGAAAAACTATTTATACTGATCACTAATAAACAACTAGCCATTATTATTTGTACAATTTTCATTACTCTTCTCTTATCTAATTAATCCACAAGCCATTATTTCATGCTTAACATACTTTTATAATGTTACTTTCAAAAAAAAATAAAACTGTTAGAATCGAGACTTATTCTAACGTTTCTAGGAAGATATATGTTTAAGAAAATAATAATCCCTGCTGTATCCATTACAGGCCTAGCTTTATTATCGGGTTGCGCGACGCAACAAGCAACTTCATACCCAAGCTTTACTGCTACTCCCGCCGGACAAAACAACTCAACGGCAGACTTTAAACAAAAAGTCGATACTTTATTTGTTGTCTTAGATGCATCTTCTTCTACAAATGCAGTTTATGACGGCAACTCTTCTGGTGATACAAAATTTGATGTAGAAAAACAAGTTTTACATAATATTAATAAAACCATTCCAAAAAATATTAAACTTTCTTCAGGTTTACGTACTTTTGGTTTTGGCGCTTGTTCAAATGGCCTTGTGCAAGATATTAGCAATTATTCAGTCAACGCACTCCAAGCTAGCCTTGACCAAGCACAGTGTGCTAGTGGTGGCTCGCCAATGGAAAATGCGCTCTCTGCAGCAGCAACTGACCTTGACAAAGCGCCTGGTAATATCGCCCTATTAGTTGTCAGTGATGGCCATCACATATCTTCAAGAGCCTTAACTGCGACACAAGCTTTAGAAGATAAATTTGGCGACCGTTTATGTGTCTACTCTGTTTGGGTCGGCAACCAAGGCGATCAAGATGGCAAAGCACTACTACAAGGCTTATCGGCTATTGCTGGCTGCGGAACTGGCATAACAGCAACAGAATTAAACTCTAGCCCTGCCGTCGCTTCATTTGTTGAAGGTATGTTATTTAATAAAACCGTTCTGGCACCTGTTGTCGCAACCGTTAATAATGATACTGATGGCGATGGTGTTATTAATAGCAGAGATAAATGCCCCGGTACCTCTAAAGGCGCCCGTGTTAATTCAGAAGGTTGCTGGTCATTTAATGAACTTGAATTCGGTTTCGACAAAGCTAAAATTCCTGCAAAATATGCTTCCTTATTTGATAATGCAGTACATATCTTAAAAATAAATCCAAGCATGACAGTGCAAATTGAAGGTCATACCGATAGCCGAGGTCCTGCAAGCTACAACCAAGCTTTATCTGTACGCAGAGCACAGGCGGTTAAAGATCTTTTAGTTAGCAAAGGTATTGATGCAAACCGTATAACAGTCAAGGGTTTTGGTGAATCAAACCCTATCGCAACCAATGATACGGCTGCAGGCCGTGCAGAAAACCGCCGTGTAGGTTTTACTATTACCGGTAGATAGAAACCCAATAGCTCCAACAAAAAGCCCCAGTTACTACTAAAGTAACTGGGGCTTTTTTATGCCTTAAATTCCAAGCTTAATACCAATACCCAAGCCATCTGGCGTAACCTCTCGATCTTTATTTTCCTTATGTGGCGATTCAAAATGAGCATCTAACTCCATATTCAATCTCTCCTCTTTAGGCTCAAAAATTCCTTGAATATCTAATGTATTATCCTTTCTACGCCTAATAACAACAGGCACATACTTTTCTACTGTCCAGTGCAAAGAAAAATCTAAGGCTTTAGCGTCCTCATTATCTTTTGCATTAACACCACTTGCAAACACAGCAAGACTAATCAATAAAGCAGCCAACGCCAAGCTCAACTGCGTAGCAACCTGGCGCTTGTTTTGCGGCTCTTTGCAAAACAAGCGCCAGGTTGCGGAGTCAGATTGCAGCTTCTTGTTAGGCAATTCCTAAGGCGCTTTAACGTACTTGGATAGTTCTTTTTCGTATTCATTGCCATATTTGATGCCATCAATAAATGAAAGTAACTCTTCTCCAGGCTCGAACCACTCTTTTCTCAAATGGAGGTACTTAAATTTATTATGAAGCTTTTTCTCCAAAGCTTTATCTCCTAGCAAAAATCCAAAAAATATCAGTTCTTGACTATTTGCAACCGATAAAGTGTGCAAACGCTTCTTGGGATGTGAGCTAGTAAATCCTATCTTTATATTTTTCAAAATGGATTCTTGTATAAAGTATACGAACCCAGCTCTTTTCTCATAATCGTAGGTCATCTACTTATGCCCACTTGAAAGAACTTTTTCAAAGGTAAGATCATCAATTAGATTTCTAGCTACCATACTCGATCTCTCCGATAGGGCCTAACATCTTTATCTTGTATACGCCATAACAAGCCCCTCTTTTATTTACCCGCGTTAATTACCGTTACTCCTCCCATATAAGGCTGCAATACCTCAGGAATATTTATATCTCCTTCCGCTGTTTGATTATTTTCCATCACAGCAACTAAAGTACGTCCTGCCGCCAAACCTGACCCATTTAAAGTATGAACTAACTCTGGCTTACCCGTCTCAGGGTTACGCCAGCGCGCTTTTAAACGGCGTGCTTGAAAGTCCTTAAAGTTACTACAGGAAGAAATTTCTCTAAAGGTATCTTGGCCTGGTAACCAAACTTCTAAGTCATACGTTTTAGCCGCAGAAAAACCTGTATCGCCTGCGCACAATAAAACTTTACGATACGGTAAATTTAACTTTTGCAAAATAGTCTCTGCATGCGCGGTTAAATCTTCATGTGCTTGTTCAGACTCACTCGCTCTAACCACCTGCACTAATTCAACTTTTTCAAATTGATGCTGACGAATTAAGCCGCGCACATCGCGACCATAAGCTCCCGCCTCGCTACGAAAACACGGCGTATGTGCAACCATTTTCATCGGCATATCCGCATTATCAACAATCTCATTACGCACGATATTCGTTACTGGCACTTCAGCAGTCGGAATTAAATATAAATCTGGATCAGAGCTTACTTTAAATAAATCGTCAGCAAACTTAGGTAGCTGCCCTGTGCCATACAGGCTATCAGCATTAACAATATAAGGCACATAAGTTTCTTCATAGCCATGTTCAGTCGAATGCGTATCAAGCATAAACTGAATCAATGCTCTTTGCAGACGAGCAATATTACCTTTTAAAGCCACGAATCGAGCGCTAGTAATTTTTGCTGCCACTTCAAAATCCATCCCTTTATGTAATGCCCCCAAATCAACATGATCCCTTACTGCAAAATCAAAATTAGGTAACTCACCCCAACGGCTTATTTCAATATTATCATCTTCACTTTTACCCGCTGGCACAGATTCATCAAGAATATTAGGCAGCCTCTCCATCATGCCCTGAATTTGTATTTGCACATCAGCCAATTCAATTTCAGCTTGTTTTAATTGCTCACCAAGCCCTTGTACTTGATCAAGTAAAGGTTGCACATCTTCACCTTTAGCCTTCGCTTGACCAATCGCTTTCGAGCGGGAATTGCGCTCATTTTGTAATTTTTGTGTTTTAACTTGTATCGCTTTACGTTTATTTTCTAAATCAATATAAAAATCAGCATTGAAATCAATAGCACGCCTTTTTAATTGTACTTGCACAGATTCAAGATCTGATCTAAATAATTGCGGGTCTAACATGTTAATTGTTACCTTTTAGTTTAATAGTTGGGATTAAAAAATATCTTAAATATGTGCTGTAACGGGCCAGCTGACAATGTGCTTTAGATCTAACTTGTTCTTCAATAGGGTAATAATTTCATCTATCTTTACTGACTCATCATAAAACTCAATAATGACTGGCAGCTCCAATGACAAGGTCAATAGCGATGAGGTATGTAATTCCCCTGCCTCACCAATCCCTTCAATACCTCGAATCACAGTAACTCCAGCCACTTTTTCTTGCTGTAGAATATCTAGCGTTCGTGTCAAATGCTCATGCCCTTCTAAGGTATACACGCGTGCAATGATAATTTGTCTTTGACTCACAATTGTCTCCCGACTAATAAACTACCCCATAAAGAAAATATACAGACTAAGGTATTGATTAAAAAAACACCTAGCATCACATTTAAATGTGTTTTTATCGAAAACCCTCCTTCAATCAGATACAAAATCAAATACAAACCCGATAAGGCAATAAAAACACCGACTAAAACAACAGCAATAGCCACTTTGTACTCTTCAATCATATCAACTTTCTGCATAAGAATAGTTGCAACAAGACCGATCAAAAAAATACCTATCGCATTAACTGCCATCAGAGCGTAAGGCAATGTCCAGCCAACTCCATGCGCAACGCCACCGGAATACATCAGTAAGGTTCTAGCCACTAGCAAACCAATCCAGACAGCAAATAAACATGCACAAATACTGATTAATATATTTAACAACGCCTTAGATATATTGCCTTGTTCAAGCAAATAAATAGTTTCTAATGAGAAAGTAGAAAACGTCGTGAATGCACCTAGAAAACCAATCAAAATAGCCGCTCGATATTCCATGCTAATGGCAATACGCTGTAAAATCAAAGCTTCAGTTAATAGACCGATAAAAAAAGAACCGATAATATTGACTGCCAATGTGCCGTAAGGAAACCCTCGCCCCAACCACTGATAAACACCCGTTGAAACAAGAAAACGTAGAACTGCACCCGCTGCACCACCAAAAGCAACAGCAATTAATGAATTCATACTAAACCCAATTAAATTTTAATAAAATGCTCACGGTAGTGCTTTAATTCTTCAATTGACTCAATAACATCCTGTAATGCCTCATGCGTCTCTTTTTTCTTGAATGACTCTTTTACTTCAGGTGCCCAACGTGCCGCTAACTCTTTAAGCGTGGATACATCTAAATTTCTATAATGAAAAAATTCTTCTAATTTACGCATACGGCGATATAAAAACCGGCGATCTTGACCAATACTATTCCCGCACATAGGCGACGTAGCAGCAGGCACCCATTGCTTTAAAAATTCAATAGTTTGTTGCTCAGCCTGCGCATCATTAATCGGCGAAGCTTTAACGCGTTCAATCAATCCAGATTTACCATGATGCTCTTGATTCCAGTCATCCATAGCTGCCAGTGCTGCATCATTTTGATGCACAGCCAGTACCGGACCAGTGGCTAACACATTCAAGTATTTATCAGTTACTACCGTTGCGATTTCAATAATCAAATCATTATCCGGATCTAAACCTGTCATTTCTAAGTCAATCCAGATAAGATTTTCCGCATTTTGAGTCATTTACTTAGTCCATATTTTAATTTAAAGTTGCGGTAAATTGTAGCATTGGCTAATCTGTATAGCTAATACTCAACTAAGCCCTTTTTTAACTCTTTAAATCTATCTACAAATGAATACTTTTACTTATATATTTTTAATCGCACTGGTACTTTCTTATTCAGTGCAATTTTGGCTCTCCAAGCGCCAGGCAGACTATGTACTCAAGCATCGTAATCAAGTGCCCGAAGCGTTCACAGAGTCTATCACCTTAGAAGCACACCAAAAAGCAGCCGATTACACCGTAGAAAAAGGTAAACTGGGCGACATAGATAGTGTCATAGGTATTATTTTCTTATTGCTGCTCACTCTTGGTGGTGGCATTAACTTAGTTTTTGACTTTTGGGCAGGATTCGATCTCTCACCTATTACTGCAGGAATTGCTTCATTAGCAAGCATATTCTTCCTTATGTCTTTATTAGAATTACCCACTACTCTGTACCAAACCTTTGTTATAGAGGAGAAATATGGCTTTAACAAAAGCACTATGACTCAATTTATCAAAGATCAACTCATGCAACTGGCTTTAGTTGCTGTCATTGGCCTGCCTTTATTGGCTTTAATTCTATGGGTTATGCAAGCTATAGGTGATACTTGGTGGATCTGGACATGGGCTATTTTGATGAGTTTCTCATTACTGATGAGCTGGCTTTATCCGACTGTTATTGCACCTTTATTTAATGATTTTACTCCTTTAGAAGATGGCACACTCAAAGAGCGCATTAACCAATTATTAGATCGTTGTGGCTTTAGTAGCAATGGTATTTTCATTATGGATGGCTCAAAACGCTCCGGTCATGGAAATGCTTATTTTACGGGTATGGGCAACAATAAACGCATCGTATTTTTTGATACACTGGCCGAATCATTAAATGATGACGAAATGGAAGCTGTGCTGGCACATGAACTTGGCCACTTTAAACGCAAACATGTAATCAAAATGCTGGTTGCTAGTTCGATTATGAGTTTGATTAGCTTAGGCGTACTTGGCTGGTTAATTACTCAAGACTGGTTCTTTACTGGCTTAGGCGTCAATACGGCCTCTAATGCTGCCGCTTTGTTGCTTTTTATGCTTGTTTCACCAGTCTTTACTACCTTTATGACCCCCATTAGCGCCTATTTCCAACGTAAATTTGAATTTGAAGCCGATGATTTTGCGGCGGAACATGCCCAAGCTAGTAAATTAATTAGCGGGTTAGTTAAACTATATAAAGAAAATGCGAGCACTTTAACGCCGGACCCTTTGTTCTCTGCTTTTCATTACAGTCACCCACCTGCTGCAATTCGTATTGCGCATTTAGAGCCTAAATTATAATCACACGCTAAATCGATATCACAAAGGCTACAGAAAATTCGGTTACGCATTTAATACGACATCTGCCCTACGAACTACCAGTCGTCCCGCCTAAATTGCGTAGCCGGGAATTCATCGTATGTTTCTCTGCGATCTTTCTGCTTTTTATAAAGCAGAAAAACCTTACTTAACCCAGCTAACTTAATTCTTATGACAGAACTTTATTCAGGCCTCGTTATTTCACACTTAGGCCAAGGTATCGCAGTTGAAGTTAATAATGAAATCATCCTTTGCCAAACACGCAGAAAACTAGAAACCGTTGCCGCAGGAGATAAAGTTAAGCTTATCATTGTCGCACCAGGACAAGGCCGAATCGAAGAACTTCTCCCGCGCCATTCACTTTTAGAGCGCCCTAACAAAGGCCAGAAAACACGCCCCGTTGCGGCTAATATCGATCAAATTTTTGTCGTTTTTGCTACGGAACCGTACTGTGACTTTTTGCTAATTGATCAGTATCTAGCTATTTGTGAAAACCGCAATATAGATGCCCTACTAATTTTTAACAAAGCAGATTTAATGACATCAACAAGAATTGAAAACGAGCTCGACACTTATACCAAGCTTGGTTATCGATTATTTCGCGTAAGCGCGTTAGACAATATGGGTATAGAGCAATTAAAACAAGCCTTAGCCAATAAAATTAATATCTTCAGTGGCCAGTCAGGAGTAGGAAAATCATCACTAACCAACGCACTTATTCCAGATAAGAACCTCAAAACTAACACTGTTTCTGAAATAACTAAACACGGTAGGCATACAACAACAGCCGCAACCTTATATCATTTACCTGATGGCGGAGATTTAATTGATAGCCCAGGCGTAGCAATTTTTGGTTTAGCAGGGCTTTCTGAAGGTCAATTAGCTTATGGCTTTAGAGAATTCCAAGCCTATTTAGATCAATGTCAATTTAATGACTGCAGCCATGTACAGGATAAAGGCTGCGCAGTACGTGTGGCAGTAGAAAATGGTGTTATTTCTGAAGCACGCTATCAACGCTTTCTAAAATTACGCGAAAAAATGTAACCTTAAACATAAAGGTTTGATGAAATGTACCCTTCACATAAAGCTTGTGGCTTGTAAAGAAACAAGTGAAATACAGAAAAATCAACAGATTTACTTCCCAATATTTCGCTACAATTTCAGGCCTTATTAACAATCGCCCCCTTAATCAAAACAACTCAATATCTGAGTCATCTTTAGTCGACAGCTCTATATCCATATCTTCATAAAAAACTACCTGATTACGCCCCTGTCCTTTAGCATGATATAAAGCCTTGTCCGCGTGATCTAATAAACTTGCTGGTAAGGCATGGCTGTCAATATGAGTCACACCGATACTCACTGTAACACGCCCTACAGTTGGAAAGTTAAATTGAGCAATAGTTTCTCTAAAGCGATCAAAAACGTTTCTAGCAGAGGCCATCTCAACAAGATTTAGAATCACGACAAACTCTTCACCGCCAAAACGAAATAAGAAGTCATTATAACGAAAACTTTTTTCCATAATTTGGCTAAAATGCAGCAATACCTCATCACCATATAAATGTCCAAAAGAGTCATTTACAACCTTAAAGTGATCAATATCTAGCATAGCAATCCAAGAACCTTTATCTTGCATCGCCCCCTTTAATTGATACTCGTGAAAATACTCACAAACCTGAAATAAACGCAGATCAAAAGACTGCCTATTTGGCAAACGTGTTAGTAAATCACGCTCTTTATTGTCATGTAATTGTACTTGATTTGCATAGATAGCTAATAAGCGCCCACACAATTCAATTAATTGCTCAGTAATTTCAGCTTTAAGTAATATTGTTCTATCAGGCCCAATAGAGTTAGGAACATGCAGCAATAGAAACCGCTCACGCTTATACTCAACAACCTGATGGCCGCCAACTACAATCATTGAATTCAATAAATCCGCATACTCATCATGGTGCTCAATTGTTGTAAAATCTACAGGAAAACGGCGTACCACTTTTTCCACAACACTCGTTTTCTCACTCGCCCTAACTTGCCTGCCAGCATATACTTCATAAATAGCTACTTTATAAACACCTTGCAAGGACCCTAGAATACCGTCGATTTCTTTAGTCAAAGCATTGAAATCACTCTGTTTCGTTAAACGTTCGGCCCAAGTAAATACCTGATCTGTAGTCACATTACTTAGCATTGTACTACCCCGCAGGCCATGCCATAGGACGACCACCTAATAAATGTAAGTGCAAATGATAAACCTCTTGCCCACCTTCATTATTACAATTAATAACGGTACGATACCCAGTCTCAGCAATACCTTCTATTGCCGCGATCTGCGTAACAGTCTGCAATAAATATCCGGCAATTTCTTTATCCTGCAAATCATTTAAGGTCGCTATATGCTGTTTAGGAATAACTAAAATATGTGTCGGTGCTTTAGGGTTAATATCTCTAAACGCAAGAACTTGCTCATCTTCGTAAACTATATCAGGCTGAATTTCTCCAGCAACCATTTTGCAAAATAAACAATCTGTCATAGCCCTCCCCTTATTCAATTGAACGACGCCCGCTAAAAGCATGTGCCAAAGTACTACTATCAATAAATTCAAGCTCGCCGCCTACTGGCACTCCATGCGCTAGGCGACTAACCTGCACATGATTAGCTAAAGCCAATTGTGCAATAAAATGCGCAGTCGCTTCACCCTCGACTGTAGAATTAGTTGCCAGAATAAGTTCTGTTACCTGATTAACTGCTAATTGCTGTTCAAGCTGGTCTATGCCAATTTCATCAGGACCAATACCATCTAAAGGCGATAACCGACCATTTAAAACAAAAAACATACCTTGATAGTCTGTCGCCTGATTAATAACCCAAACATCTGCTGGGCTTTCTACTACACAAACTTGGTGTTGATCACGCACAGGACTAGCACAAATACTGCATAATTCATACTCAGTTAAAGTACGACATTTTTTACAATTACCTAACTTATCAGCTGCTACTTGTAATGCTTTAGCTAAATTATCAGCCCCACCTCGATCGCGCTGAAATAAGTGTAATGCCATACGCTGAGCGGACTTAGGACCAACTCCAGGCAAACAACACAAGGCATCAATGACATCAGTTAATAAGCCTTGTCTCTGCATCTTTAGAACGGCATTTTGAAGCCAGGAGGAATAGGCATACCAGCAGTAACATCAGCCATTTTTTCTTTTTTTAATTTAGCAACTTTACGCACAGCATCATTAATCGCCGCAGCAACTAAATCTTCTAGCATTTCTTTGTCATCACCTACTAAAGCATCATCAATAGAGACTTTTCGCACTTCTCTTTTTCCTGTCATTAAAATGCTAACCATACCACCACCGGATTCACCGGTTACTTCCAAGTTTTCAAGTTCAGCCTGAGCTTTCTGCATATCTTCTTGCATCTGCTGAGCTTGCTGCATAATATTGCCGAGTGCGCCCTTCATTAAGTTCTCCTAATCATTATTTTGAACTGGCTCAATTGAGCCTGGAATAATACGAGCATCAAAATTTGCTTTTAATGCCTGTATATTTTCATCATTATCAATAGCATCAACAGCATCCTGTTGACGGTTAATCTTATCTTTTTGTATTTGTACAGCGGGTGTATCAGCAACTACCGCTTCTGTTTTAATCACTAATTTGAGCGGTCGCTTATAATAAGCTTGCACAGCTGCTTGTAATTTTTCTTCTGAGCGAGGGCTTCTAATTTGCGCTTGCTTGGGATCTAAAATCAAGCGACATTGCTGCTCATCGACCCCGTCTAAAATACAATTATTTGCTAATTCGCGCGTTAGCCCGACAATGCTCATAGTCGCCACTATTTCATGCCAAGATAGCTCTTCACCCACCTCTGTGAGCCGAACATTAGCCGTTACTGGCGCCTCTTTATTGGCAATCTTGCTGTCGGTAGGCATTGCCCTAACTTCCGTAGGAGATACCATAGCAGAACGAGACTTTTGCGCAATAGTTGGAGCTATTTTTTGTACATTCGCACTAGTTTTTTGCGGGCTAAACGCAAGCATTCTGAGTAAGATCATCTCAAAGCCTGACTTTGGATCAGGGGATAAACTTAAATCTTTTTGCCCCATTAAGGCAATTTGATAATACAACTGTAGTTTTTCAGCAGAAAATAAGGGACTGAGTTCACGCAATATATCGGCATCATCATCTGCTTCCGCTATAGCTGGCACTTGCTGCACCAGCGCCAAGCGATGTAAAAAATATAACATTTGCTGCAATATACTAGCAAAATCAGGCGTTAATTCAGCCATTTCCTTTACCTTGTGCAGTACACTTGCAGCGTTATTTTCCGCTAAACTACGCAGTAAATCCTCTACTGGTTGCTGAGCAATTGCACCTAGCATATGACTGACCGTTACCGTATGGACTACATCATTACCATAGACAATCGCTTGATCTAATAAACTCAAACCATCACGCATACTACCGTCAGCAGCACGTGCGAGTAAACGCAATGCACTTACTTCAAATTCAATTTTTTCTGCATTAAGAATATAAGCCATTTGCTCACTAATTTGACTAATAGAGAGCCGCTTTAGATTGAATTGCAAACAACGAGATAAAACAGTGGCAGGAATTTTTTGTGGATCAGTGGTCGCTAGTAGAAATTTAACGTGTTCAGGTGGCTCTTCCAAAGTTTTGAGTAAAGCATTGAAACTATGCCCTGAAAGCATATGCACTTCATCAATTAAATAAACTTTATATTTTCCACTATTTGGGGCGTATTGGGCGTTATCTAATAAATCACGCGTATCTTCGACTTTAGTGCGAGAAGCGGCATCAACTTCAATTAAATCAAGAAACCGCCCTTCATCCAGTGCTGTACAGACAGCACAAACTCCACAGGGATTATAATCTTGAAGATTTTCACAGTTGATTGCTTTTGCTAAGATCCGGGCAATAGTTGTTTTTCCTACACCGCGAGTGCCTGTAAATAAATAAGCATGGTGCAGACGATTGTGCCGTAAAGCATTAATCAATGATTGACTAACATGCTCTTGACCAACAATTTCGGTAAAATTATGCGGACGCCATTTCCTAGCGAGAACCTGGTGATTCATGGCTGCGTGGTAGATTTTAGATTGGGCGGCTACCATGCCAGCCACATCTCGGCACACGAATCTTCTGCTACCGTTGCTCCCTTCCGGACCTGGCGGAGTTGACAGAATATCGTTGCGAGAGGACCGACACAGTAACCATAATGTCGACAACCACTAGCGTTGAAGAATTATTATTATGAGTTATCTCCTTTTAAATTTCAAGGAGAAAATCCCTTATTTAAAAAACATCAAAAGTAACAAGCACATAGTTTACCGTACTCGAGATAAAAGCCGTAACAAGTGCTGAATATTGTTTCATTTTCTCTCAATCAACGTGCAAAGCTTAATTCAACACGCCGATTTTTCGCCTGACCTTTTCGGGTGCGATTACTTGCAATAGGCTTCTTCTCACCATAAGCCCGCACAGTCAGTTTATCAGCTGATACACCTTGACTCTCTAAATAACGTTTAACAACCTCACCGCGCTTTTGTGCCACAACCATATTATGCGCTTTACGCCCCATACCATCAGTATGACTGTTAATAATTAGTGCTTTTGTTTGATGCTGCATATACCGTGCAACTAAGTCTAAACGGTGCTTTTCTTTAGCTGTTAAATGTAAACTACCTTTATTAAACCAAAACATTTTTAAAACATCAGGGCCAAAAACATGTATACGAAGAATTTTGTCATTATTTTCTAAATCAGTCACAGAAAGTTTAGACTGTACTGCAATACGTGATTTTTTAAGCCCTTGTTTTACCAGTAAATCAAGAATTTTTTTTGCTCTAGATTTAAATAACCTATCATCAGCCCTACCTACACTTTGCGTATCACTGACTATCACTAGTTTAGTATCTTTCATTACTTGCATATACTGAACTATTTTCTTAATAAGTATAAAATATCGCCGATTTATTCGCTTACTTCCCTCAGAAAAATAAAACACCTTATCCTGTAAAGATGCCATCGCATAAGGCAATAACTGTTGACCGCAAGCAATAAATTGAGAATATGCAGCAGAAAAATTAACCGCGGAAACCGTCACCTTTACTTGTTCAATAGGCTTGTCTTGATAAGTATTTACATAAGTAAAAGTAGGAAATTCAGCACTGAGCAAAACATCAATCATTGCTTCCGCATCAACACCAAAAACCGAAAGATATTTTGATTCAGAACGCTGCTCTATGAAAACTGGGTAGCTTTTTAAATGTGTAAATTCATGCCTCCACGGTGCAGGTAATGCGGATAAATTTGCTTTGCTAACAACAAACCCTGGATTACGTGCTTGATACACACCAAATTGTAATGGCTCTTCTGGACGTAGTGAGAAAAATGCCTCTCCATAATGAGGAATCGCCTGAGTTAAATCGCATGTCGTTTTACTGGACTTATTTTCCCAATAAGCATTTAAAATATCAGCAGAATATTCTACCGCTCCAAGAGGTCGGCATATAACGAATAAATAGGTAAAAAGAAAAGCCAGTAGAAATTTAGACATAGTAATAACCTCTCAGATATTTAGGTTATCGGCCTAACAAAGATTTTATCAAGGGTAATAAATAGATTAATTAAAGCGACTTCCATGCACTTTAATCAATAAAGCCGCCTCTTCGCGACTTAAGCCACAGTCTTTTATCAATTCCTGCTCGCTAGCGCCAGAACGAACTCTTTGAATAACTTTATGGTAAGGCGAAGCTTCTGATTCTTTATGCTCGTAATCACCTAACTTATCAAGCAAATCAGTTATTTGTTCGGCACTCATAGCGATACGCGAATCAACTGTAACAGCTGCAGAGCATAGCCCTGCAATATCTTTAGACATACTATCGATCTGTTCAGCTAAAACTTGATTAATATTTTTTAACTTTCGCTGCTCCCATGCTAGCCACAACAGCCCTAAACCGAGCAAAGAAAAACATAAGACAACAATAATAAGCAAATCAGTATCCATTAAACAATTTTATCCGTATATTGTACGTCATCCACATCGCCATTTCGTACAGCACCTCTTAAATTTAGAACATAAAAAACGGTATAAATGATTGTTTTTAAATTATTAACAGCCTTATAGTTTTATCGGTTATTTCTAGGCTACTGTATTAGCTATGCTTACTTTTTTCTGATTCAGAACCGAGATTCTCATTATTTTAGAATAAATTTTAATCGCTTAGAACATATCTAATGCTTCATTCTCTTCATCGCTTAAAAACTTATTTAGATCCACTAAAATCAATAATTCGTTATCTCTGCTTGTTACACCCTGTATATATTTAGAGCTTTCATCATTGCCGACATTTGGCGCAGTCTCAATATCAGAAGCTCTTAAATCAACGACTTCTGCCACACTATCTACCATAATACCGATAATATGCTGGTCTGTTTCAATAATCACAATACGTGTTGCATCATCCTGATCCTTAGACATCAAGCCAAAGCGGTTACGCGTATCAATCACTGTCACAACATTACCACGCAAATTAATAATGCCTAAAACGTAAGTAGGCGCACCAGGCACTGGAGCAATTTCAGAAACCCTTAAAACTTCCTGCACTTGCATTACATTAATACCGTACTTCTCTTCACCTAAACGAAAAGTCACCCACTGCATGATAGGGTCATTTTGTTTCTCATCACTCATATTCAGTCGCCTAATTATTAAAGTTTAAACATACATTCTAAATCAATAAATGAATTATATACCCAATTCTTCGGATCTTTTCCGTTTAGGTACTAACTCATTAATATCCACAACGACGACCAGCTGCTCAATCACCGTACCAACCAACCAAGGCTTGCTTTTCCTATCAGTACGCCAACGAATTTGTTCCGATGTTAACTTGGCAATGGTCAATAATTCATCACAAGCCAAGCCCCATTGGCCATCTTCGGTCAAAATAACATTAGTAAAGGGCTTCTGTTGATAATCTCTTATTCCTGCTCGACTTTTTCCTTGTATCAAATAGGCCATATTTAATATACCTATTTTTTGCTCTAATTCAGCCTTTAACCCCATAAACCAAAGTGGCTGTTGTGGGATTTTTGTTACTTTGCCATCAAACCTTATGGCTCGTGATAAATCTGTTAATGGCGCAGCTAAAACCAAATTCCCGACTTTAAAAAATAAAGCAGAGAACTCATCTTGAGCATATTTAGGCATAATAGATAATGCCTTGCTCGCCGTAACCACATCAGCCACCAATTCAATTGACGGCTCTTGCGTTTTAACTGTTGCAGCCTGCACCTTAACAGCCGAAGAAACTACTTTTTTAACTTGTCGTTCTTGTTCTTCAATAGCTTCTGTAGATGGAAGTTCAGCAAGCATTGTCGCCAAATAAGAATCCAGCGCAAGCTCTTGCTCTATAAGTTGCTTAACCGCAACAGCGCATACTTTACTCATGACGCAGCGACCTTAGCTAACTTATCTTTCTGCAATAATTCATCCAACAAATTAGAATAACTCGCAACTGCCTTAGACGTAGGATCATGAATAGAGGCAGGAACTCCCATACTACTGGCTTCACGTAATTTAGTGTCAACTGGCACAAAAGAATGCCAAGCATTATCTGGATATTTGTTGCGCAAGAAATTTAAACTCTCAGTACCTGCTTTAGTGCGCTTATCATACATTGTCGGGATAATTTTATAGCCAGGTGCCTGCTTTCTGGACTTATAAACCATTTGAATCGTCCGTACCATTCTGTCTAGGCCTTGTAATGCCAAAAATTCAGTAATGACAGGCACTAATAAGTATTCACAAGCAGCCAGAGCATTAATCATTAACACTCCCAACATAGGTGGGCTATCAATAATGACATAATCATACTCATCAGCCACTTCTGCTAATGCACTAGAAATAACTAAGCCCATGCCTCCCAAAGAAGCAACTTGCCTATCTAGTGTTGCAATAGCCGTTGCTGCAGGCAGAATGGACAGATTTTCAAATTCTGTCTTTATAATATAAGGTCTAGGATTGTAATCTTTAACTTTACGACTGGCATTATGAAATAAATTATAGACACTAGCCTGAGTTTCATCAGGGTTTTGCTTAAAATAACTGCTTAAAGAACCATGAGGATCTAGATCGACTAACAATGTTCTATATCCCCAAGATGACAATAAGCCACCTAGAGTTATTACCGTTGTTGTCTTACCTACCCCACCTTTCTGATTAGAAACTGACCATATTTTCATAATTGACACTCATTTATGAACAGCGAGTTTAAATATTTGCTCACTATAAAGGTAACGACACTATAAAGGCTCATCATCTGCAACAGATAAAAATTTATTCCGCAACTTCCTTTATTTGTGCATTATTTTTCCCACCATACCGAGCAAGCGAATTAGAAATTAAGACCAAAGTAACTCGTCTATTTTTGAAACGCCCTTCCGCTGTTTTATTATCTGCAATTGGATGATTATCTCCATAACCTACTGCAGCTAATCTAGCAGGATTTATGCCATCATTAACTAACTCACGTGCCACACTAACGGCTCGAGCAGATGATAAATCCCAATTAGATGGAAATTCAATGGTTTCTATCGGTATATTGTCTGTATGGCCTTCAACATAAATAATGTTTGATGTGGTTTGTAAAACTTCGCTAATCTTTTTTAATACAGGCGCAGCCTTTGACTGCAGAGCCGCGTCGCCACTAGCAAACAATAGCCCGCTTTTAATCTCAATTTCCACCCACAAGTCATTTTTTTTGACTTCAACTAAATCATCCTCAATAAAGGACTCTAATGCAGATGCAAATTGTTCAGCAATACGCCCTAACCTACGCCGCTCTTCTAATACTTCCTCAGAAATTTCAACATCACGCAATTCCTCGGCCGTAATAAAGTGATCTAATACGATTGGCTCAATAGCGCTTGTAGCAGGCTCACCCAAAGAAATAGGATGTGATGAATCCCCCTCCCCATCCGTTAATTCTGAAGTAGATTGCTTGGCGCCTTTACGTTCAAATGCTTCGATCATTGAATCCGATAACACTCGATACTTACCTACATTCACAGAAGAAATAGCATACATCACTACAAAAAAAGCGAACAGCAGAGTAATAAAATCTGCATAAGAAATTAACCATCGATTATGATCTTCAGGTGGTTCAATATGCCTTTTTCGTCTTCGTGCCATTATTATGACGCCTAGTTAAATCGTTACGTGTAAAAAACCTGACAGTTTTAACTCAATATTACGTGGGTTTTCACCTTCAGCAATCGCTACAATACCGACCATCATCATTTCTCTTGCATTAGACAAAGCATAAGCATGAGCTTTCAATTTTGCCGAAATAGGTAAAAAGGTTAAGTTCGCCAAGCTAACACCATAAATGGTAGAAACAAATGCAGTTGCAATACCGATCCCCAACATACTAGGATCAGAAAGGTTCTGCATAACCTGAATTAACCCCATAACAGAACCTATAATCCCCATCGTAGGTGCATACCCACCCAATGATTCAAAAACCTTAGCAGCCTGAAAATCACTATACTCTTTCGTTTCTAAATCAACTTCCAAGCATTCTCGAATAATTTCAGGTTCATTACCATCCACTAACAATTGCAAACCCTTACGCGCAAAAACTTCCTGCTCATTATCTGCAATAGCCTCTAAGCCCAGCAAACCCTCCTTTCTAGCTAGTAAACTCCAAGCAACAATTTGGCCAATATCACTTGTTAGATTAATTTTTTCCGGTACAAAAACCCATATCATTATTTTTACAGCCCTCAAAATAACTTTAGGTGGGTACTGAAATAAAACGGCCCCCAAAGAGCCACCTAAAACAATCACTAAAGCGGGACCGTTTACTAAAGAAGAAAAACTTCCTCCACCTAATATATTGCCACCAACTATAGCCCCTAGACCAACCAATATACCCAATACACTAAAAACATCCATTAGTTAATTTCTCTAAAAATTTGTATCAACTCAACTAGCGGGCTTATTTTTCCACAAGACTGCCATTCACTACAGCTTTAGGCATACTATAAATAGCCCAACTCACCCCACCTTGAGCCCAAATACGACCTCTCGTTGCTACACTATTAATTCTCAAGAGTTCACTTTTTAGCTAGCATACTTCCTCATCATCCCTGGCACATCTAGAATCAAAGCAATTTGCCCATCCCCAGTAATCGTTGCACCTGCCAAACCATCTAAGCCATGTAATTTAGCACCCAAAGCCTTAATAACAACCTCTTCCTGACCAATTAGCTGATCGACAACAAAACCTATTTGTCGCCCCCCCGAGTTAACGACAACGACATGACCATGACCATTTTTTTTAGCAGAATAATCTACATCACTCACTAGCCAATCACTTAAATAAAATAAAGGTAAGGCTCTATTACGCACCATAATAACCATTTGTCCATCAACTACTTTAGTTGCATTTAAATCTAAATCTAATATCTCCAGTACACTCGCTAAGGGCAATGCAAATGCTTGCCCACCTAATTTAACCATTAACGTAGGCATAATAGCTAAAGTGAGCGGCACTTTAATGATAATAGTACTTCCCATACCTTCTACTGAATCAATCTCAACCGTACCGTTCATTTGAGTAATACGGGTTTTTACAACATCCATACCCACGCCACGCCCAGAAACATCAGAAATTTCTGTTTTAGTAGAAAAACCTGGGGCAAAAATTAAATTAAAACATTCTTTATCATCTAACCTAGCCGCTGACTCCTCATCCATTATCCCTTTAGTAACAGCAATACCTCGCAAATGGTTAGCATTCATGCCTTTACCATCATCTTTAATTCTTAGCTCTATATGGTCGCCTTCTTGCGATGCGGTCAAAATAACCGTACCTTCCCGTTTTTTACCCGCAGCTTCTCGATCTTCAGGAGATTCAATACCATGATCTACTGCATTACGAATTAAATGTACCAAAGGATCAGCTAAGGCTTCAACTAAATTCTTATCAAGGTCTGTTTCTTCTCCTACTAACACTAATGCAATTTCTTTTTTTAAACTACGTGCTAAATCTCTAACAACGCGAGGAAAGCGGCCAAAAACCTTTTTAATTGGTTGCATCCTCGTTTTCATAACGGCTAACTGTAAATCAGCAGTAACAACATCTAAGTTACCGACGGCCTTGACAATATCTTCATCACCTTTTTCCACAGCAAGCGTTTGAAAGCGATTTCTCACCAACACTAACTCACCCACCATATTCATAATATTATCCAAAATATGAGTATCAACACGCACTGTTGTTTCAGCCGGCGGTGCTGTTTTAGTAGGAGATTCTTGCTTTATTTTAGGTTTTGGAGCGGGGGGTGATGCCGCCTTTTCAACCTTTTTAGGTGCTATTTTTTGTGCTGCTTCAACCGCTGTTGACGGCGTAGCATCAGGCTGATCCTCAATTAATTTAGCCTTAAACTTACCTTTACCATGCAAGTTATCCAATAAATCATCAAATTCATCTTCAGTAATATCTCCTGAAGCAGCTGCGACTGGAGGGGGGGGCTCCTCATTAGACGAAGCTACGACTTTTTCTGCATTAAATGAACCCTTGCCATGCAATGCATCTAATAAATCATCAAATTCACCTTCAGTAATTTCATCACTTGCTGGCTCAGACATTTCTCCTTCGGCCAGTCCCAACATCAGCTCAAATTCTTGTTTAACAGCATCAGCAGCATTTTCTGTAACAGGCTCAGAATCATTGGCTATTTGTTCAGCAGTACCCTCCACTGTTACTTCAGCTACTTCTGAAACAGCCTCTTGAGGCACCGTATAAGACTGAAGCTTATCTAGTAACTCCTGCTCAACTGGCTCAGGAAAATTACCCGTACGAACAACTGAAAACATCTCATTCAGGTGATCAGCAACCCGAAGAATAACATCCATCAGTTCCGTATCAACGACTCTCTCACCTTGACGTAAAACATTAAAGACATCCTCTGCCTTATGACAGACACCAACCATGGCATCTAAGGCCAAAAAACCAGCGCCCCCCTTTATCGTATGGAAGCCACGAAAAATAGCATTTAATAACTCACTATCTTCAGGTGAGTTTTCCAACTCAACCAACTGCTCGCCAAGCAACTCCAGAATTTCTCCCGCTTCAACCAAAAAGTCTTGTAAAATTTCGTCATCAAGATCAATTGACATTATTTAGTCCTCAAAAACCTAAGCTTGATAAAAGATCATCAACATCATCTTGGCTGGTTGCCATATCATTCGCCTTATCATTAACGCCTGGGACAACAGGACCTGGCAATTCGAGCTCAGTATCGTCTTCAGTAGCACCTGTTTTCATTTTCCCGCCTGATAAACGGACCAACTCAACCATGCTATGTTCCATTTCCTGCACCAAGTCAATCACTCGTCGAATAATTTGCCCCGTTATATCTTGAAAGCTTTGTGCCATTAAAATATCTGTCAACCCACCTTGCACACTTGCCACTCGCTCTTTGGTTTGAGTAAAATGCACAGTGATTTCCTGACTCATATTTTTAAACTCTTCAAACGGCATATCCTTAGCTAAAAAACGATCCCATTTATTAGATAACTCATTAGCTTGATCGCTCAACTCCTGAGAAATAGGCGTTAAACTCTCAATCACTGCCATCGTTTGATTTGCTGCTTGCTCCGTCATAGCAATCACATAGTGCAAGCGCTCCTTAGCATCAGGAATATCTTTCGAAGTTAACTCCACCATTTTAGAATCAAGTGAAAAACTATTCATGGCATCATGTAATTGGCGTGTCAAACGCCCTACCTCTTGAAACAACACGCTCTCGCGCATACCAGAAATCTGATCTAAAATTTCATCTGCTTTCGTTTCATCATTATCTTCTAAAGCCGCAACTAAATTTTGAGCAAGTAATAGCTGAGGATTTTCTTTTAACTCCATCATCATCTCCTAGGCTCACGCCTTATCAATACGCTCAAAGATCTTTTCAATCTTCTCTTTTAGTGTTCCTGCGGTAAAAGGCTTGATCACATAGCCATTAACCCCAGTTTGGGCAGCTAAAATAATTTGCTCGCGTTTTGCTTCAGCAGTCACCATTAACACGGGTAAATTAACTAATTTAGGATCAGCACGAACGGCCTTTAATAGGTCAATCCCTGTCATACCAGGCATATTCCAGTCGGTGACTAAGAAATCATAATTCCCACCCTGTAACATCGGCAGCGCAGTCTTACCATCATCCGCTTCAAATGTATTTGTAAACCCAAGATCTCTTAATAAATTTCTGACTATACGCCTCATGGTTGAGAAATCATCAACAACCAAAATCTTCATGTTTTTATCCAAGGTCTTTCTCCAACATACTCTTCATTGCAACTTTATCGGCTCAATTAACTAAAACTAAAATATATATTACTCAACTAGACTCATTATTATCATTCCCTTCCAGCCAATCTGCAAGTTTCCCCCTTAACCTGTGCATCGCTTGACTACTTATCTGACTGACTCTGGATTCACTAACACTCAATACTTCACCAATTTCTCTTAAATTTAATTCTTCATCATAATATAAAGAAATAACCAGCTTTTCCCGCTCGGGTAATTGGCCAATAGCTGTCGCTAAAGCCTCTTTAAATTTATCTTGACCAAAAATATCTTCAGGCCCGGCACTATCTTGAACATATCCTTCTATAAAATGATCACCCGTCTGCGCCAACTCTTCAACACTAAAAAAACGACTATTATTTGAGTCTTGTAAAATTTTATTATACTCATCCAAAGAGATGCCCAAGCGCTCTGCTATTTCACTAGCAGTAGCATTCTGTGTCGTTTTACTCTCAACCTCTTTAATTGCTTCAGTCACTTGTCGAGATTTTTTATGCACTGAGCGTGGTGTCCAATCAGAGCGTCGAACCTCATCCAGCATAGAGCCACGAATACGAATACCAGCATAAGTCTCAAAACTTGCACCCTGACTATGGTCATAATTTTTCAGAGCTTCTAATAATCCTAGCATACCAGCTTGAATTAAGTCATCCACCAAAACAGAATCTGGCAACTTACTCAATAAGTGATAGGCAATGCGCTTTACTAACGGTGCATGCTGCATAATCTGAGCATCTACCGCCCCTACGGATTGCACCGAACTATACATTGCTGCACCATTCACGCAGCACTCTCCTGAGTTTCGTATTTAATCATACGTTCGACAAAAAACTCTAAATGACCACCCGTTTGAGAGCGAATTGGCCAACTATTAATACGCTGCGCAACACTTTTAAAAGCTTGCGCAGACTTACTATGCGGAAAAGCCTCAACCACCGCCGTTTGCTTTTGCACTGATTTACGTAAATATTCATCAAAAGGAATCGCGCCAGCATAAGTTAAAGTAACATCTAAATAACGATCCGTTACTTTACTCAATTTATTAAATAAATTCTGCCCTTGTTGTGCAGATTGCACCATATTGGCCAAAATATGAAATTGAAACAATCCATAATCACGATTTAATAGCTTCATAAAGGCGTAGGCATCCGTTAATGAAGTTGGCTCATCACAAACTACCACAATCACTTCTTGGCATGCACGAGCAAAATTAACCACACCGCCAGAAATACCCGCTGCAGTATCAACAATCAACACATCAAGATCTTTATCTAACTCACTAAAGGCATGAACAATGGCTGCTTGTTCAATATTATTGAGTTCTGACATATACTGAATACCTGAAGACGCGGGAATAACCCTTAGCCCTCCTGGGCCAATCTCGGTAATCTCCGCTAAAGTTTTTTGACCTTTTAAAACATGAGATAAATTAAATTTAGGATGCATACCCAATAAAATATCAACATTAGCCAACCCCATATCAGCATCTAATAAAGCTGTTTTACATCCTAGTTTAGACAGTGAGACACCCAAATTAACCGATAAATTTGTTTTACCTACTCCACCTTTGCCGCTCGTTATGGCAATAACTCGCACAGGCTTGACTTGTTTCATTTTTCTTATTCCCGCTGCTTGATCTAATTGCTTATGCATAACCTGCTGCCACCCACCCTTCAAAGCCAAGCATATCATTATAATCTGCTTCGCTCTCTGATTCTGCGATACACTGCTGAATTAATGCACGAGAATTTGCTTTATGAATATCTTCAGGCACTTGCTGCCCATCCGTAATAAAAGCTAATGGTAACTGATGCTCAATTAAAGCAGAAACGGCATTGCCAGTTTCTGCTGTTTCATCCATCTTAGTTAAAATACATGCACTCAGTTGAAATTCAGAAAAAGCACTAATAATTTCATTCATTGCTTTTAATTGTGTTGTTGCGGACATCACTAAATAAGGTGTCACTGAAACATCTGATTCCTGCAAATCCTCTATTTGCTCCAGCATCCGCGTATCTTTCTGACTAACCCCTGCCGTATCAATTAAAATTAAACGTTTATCACTAAAACTATTAATTAAACTACGTAATTCTTCGCCATCAGCAGCGACACGTACCGGCACATCCAAAATACGACCGTAAGTACTTAATTGCTCATGCGCGCCTATACGGTAACTATCCATCGTAATCAAAGCGACTTGGCGGCCCGATCCGTGTTGTAAAATATATTGGGCGGCTAACTTAGCAATTGTCGTCGTTTTACCCACACCTGTTGGCCCCACTAAAGCGACTACACCACCATTTTGTATTATATCATCACTCGTTACCGGCAATACCCTCTGCATCATATCTAGTGCTTTATCCCAGCCCTCATCAGGATCTGATTGATTATCCAAGCGATTAGCAATTTTAATGCTTAACTTTTTCGAAATCCCTATCCCAGCTAAACGGCGTAACAAATCCAAGCGTATAGGGTTACTTTCAGATTGCCCACCCCAACTCGATTCAGATAGGCGAGTGTCCATTGCCGTTCTTAAGTAACGTAATTCCTTGCGCATTTCCAACAGCATATCATTAGAAGCATTCATGACACTTTCTTTGCTTTGTTGAAAAGTCCGTTGTAAACCACTCGCTTGTGTTGTCGGCTCATGATTATGACCTACTTTAGCTTTTTCCACTACTTTCAACTTCGTAAATTGAGTTGATTCCTCAGTGAGTCTACGCTTATTCAGAGCAATTTTCTCTGCATAGCCTACATATTCATCTAATTTTCGGCGTACTGCAGGGCGAACAGTTGACTGAGGCGTTGAACTATCTTTCCTAGCACTACTAACGATATGTAATTTATTTTTCTCTGCTTCAAAATCAGGTAACTTAGTATTTCTTCTAGACACTTCAGCCTTTTTTTGTTGCTGCTGTTTTTGCAAATTATCATGTACCATTTGCTCATCAAAATCTTGAGCAGCAACAATCTCCACACCACCATCAACCGAACGATTAGACATAATAACTGCATCGGCACCCAATTCATCTTTAACCATGCGCATTACTTGACGAATATCAGCTGCAAAAAATCGTTTTATTTTCATCGTGCTTCCTCTTTTAAAACATTATGCACGTTGTCCTACAGTAGAAACCACCTTAATCTTACGATCAGCAGGTATTTCATTGTATGCCAAAACATGTAAACCAGAAATTGAATGCCGGACAAATCGGGATAACCAAGGTCTAATGTAAGACGACACCAATAACACCGCTGCCTGCCCCTCCATTTCCATCTTTTGAGCACTTTCCTCTAGTGATTGGTGCATTTGTTCTGCCAATCCAGGTTCAAGGCCCGCTCCCGACTCTCCTGCCGCTTGTAATGTTTTAAGCAATAACTGTTCCAACTCTTGCTCCAATGTAATAACGGGGATTTCTTTTTCTACACCACTGATTTCTTGGACAATTGAGCGACCAAGACTAACTCTAACTGCTGTCGTTAAAATGTCAGGATCTTGACTCTTCGCGCCATACTCAGCCAAAGTCTCGGCAATACCACGCATATCCCTGATAGCCACCCCTTCTTGTAAAAGATTTTGTAACACTTTAACAAAGACACCCAAAGGCAAAATTTTCGGCACTAAATCTTCAACTAATTTTGGTGCTGATTTACTCAAATTATCCAGTAACTGCTGTGCCTCTTCATAGCCCAACATTTCATGCGCATGAGATTGCAAAATATGACTTAAATGCGTTGCTACAACCGTTCCAGGGTCAACCACGGTATAACCTAAGGTTTGTGCATAATCTTTTTGATTAACATCAATCCAGACGGCCTCTAAACCAAATGCCGGATCTTGACAACTAACCCCCTCTAAAGTACCAAAAACTTGCCCTGGATTAATTGCCATCTCCCTATCCGGCATAATATCAGCTTCACCCACCGTCACCCCCATCAAGGAAATACGGTAAGTCGTTGGATTTAAATCAAGGTTATCGCGAATATGTACAGATGGAATTAAAAAACCTAATTCTTGGGATAGCTTCTTACGCACACCTTTAATACGCGACATTAATTGCCCCCCTTGATTTTTATCCACCAAAGGAATTAACCGATAGCCAACTTCCAAACCAATCATATCCACAGGCATCACATCATCCCAACCTAACTCTTTCATTTCAGGCGCAGCATGTGAGGTTGGTGGTAATAACTCTCTTTGTTCGCGTGCAACTTCAGCCAGTTTAGCTTGCTGAGAAGTCCAATAAGCAATACCGGCTAAGCCTGAAGCAACGATAAGAAAAACTAAATTAGGCATGCCAGGAATAACCCCTAAAATCACCATCACTCCTGCAGTAATATTCAAAGCTTTAGGGTTAGCAAATAACTGCATCGAAATCTGCGAACCCACCGTCTGGTCACTACCACGCACACGGCTAACCACCATGGCTGCTGCCGCAGATAATAGCAAGGAAGGAATTTGTGCAACGAGACCATCGCCAATCGTTAATAACACATACACCCTACCTGCCTCAGCAAAACTCATATCATGCTGGCCCACGCCAATAATCAGACCACCAATAATATTAACCGCTAAAATAATCATCCCTGCAATCGCATCACCCCGAACAAACTTACTAGCACCATCCATTGAGCCATAAAAGTCTGATTCCGCCGCCACCTCAGCAC
>Ga0256840_1000979_pt1 | contig 27966 bp, 25 predicted proteins | sample 355202metaG_FD_185969 | JGI IMG/M metagenome (GOLD analysis project Ga0256840, IMG submission 185969) | Hydrothermal vent microbial communities from Mid Atlantic Ridge, Atlantic Ocean - 355-202 | ecosystem: Environmental > Aquatic > Marine > Hydrothermal vents | place: Atlantic Ocean: Mid... | reverse complement strand
GCTGTCTCGAAACATTCAAAAGATTGGCTGTATAGTACGGGACAGAGAAAGAAAGCTACTCGAAGAACAAAAAAAAGCGGCTTAGGCAAAGATTCAATAGTATGAGAAGCACCCTGACAGGATTGCTAATAGGATAGTATCTACTATGAGTGGATATTTTTTGATTTATTTTGGTTTATGCTTTTTCGGTCAGGCACTATTTAATAACGTAACTTTATGTATGGGGCAAAGAATGATGCTACTTAGACCTATTCACGAATATATAGATAATAAATTTATCTTGTATTCTATTATGAGCCCAGAGTCTCAAAAACGAATGGTTAAAAACTCTGTAGGAACAGGAGTCAAACATTTACGAGTGGGAGATGTTGAAAGTTTTGCTCTTAAAATTTGTTCGCTAGAAGAACAAAAACAAATAGTCCACAGAGTAGAATCCCTATTCACCCTAGCCAACAGCGTAGAAAAACAATACCAGCAAGCCAGACAACGCACCGATAAACTCACCCAATCCCTATTGGCAAAAGCCTTTAGAGGCGAGCTGGTGCCACAAGACCCCAACGACGAACCAGCAGAAAAACTACTCGCCCGTATTCAGGCGGAAAGGGAAAAAATGAAACCGAAAAAAACTCGGAAAAAATCCCGGTAGGAGGGGCTTTAGCCGCGACTGCTCTTGATCTTGGCGCTTGTCTTTCGGTCTCAGTCACGGCTAAACCTCTCCTGCTTTTTGTTGTTTTGGTCGCGATAGTCATCTCGCCACAGAACTTGCTTTGCTATTAACTTGTTATAACCAAGTCAAACCCTAAATTCGCTTAATTCTTATTGGTTTATATCTCTAAAACAGCTCCCAAACAGGCTGGATATTATCAGGCAATGGCACTAACCGCCCCAACTCAACCCATTGATTTGTGGGCGTGTGAAAATCGGAGCCAGCAGAGGCGGCCAATTGATATTGATTGGCAAAAAACAGTGAGCGCCTTATTTCTTCAGCTGAACTTCGCCCTGTCACTACTTCAATTCCTAGGCCGCCCGCTTCTTTAAATGCACAAAGAAAACGTCTCATCCAGCTTGCAGTCAATTTGTAGCGTAAAGGATGGGCGACAACAGGGATGCCGCCAGCCTGGCTAATCCAGTCTACAGCCTCGGATAAATCAGCCCAGACTGTGGAGACAAAAGCTGCTTTTCCTTTGCCTAAATAGCGGTCAAACGCCTGCTGCTGGGTTGCTACATAGTTATTGGCAAGTAAAAAGTTAGCAAAATGGGCGCGTGTGACCATGCCACCTTTGGCCATATCCATTACAGCTTCATAGGCATTTGGGATGCGCTTTTTTTCTAGTTTATATGCTATTTTTTTTGCCCGTTCAGTACGAAGCGTTTGCAGGTCCTTTATGCCAGAAATCAGTACTTCGTTGTTGGGGTCAATGTTAAGGCCGAGGATATGAAAGCATTTGTTTTCCCATGTTGCGGAGATCTCTATTCCGGGGATAAATGAAATATTACTGCTAACAGCGGCTTTGGCGGCTTCTTCCTGTCCATTGATGGTATCGTGGTCTGTTAGCGCAAGTGTGGTTACGCCTTGCAGTTGAGCGCGTTCAATTACTTCCGTTGGCGTCAGTGAGCCGTCAGAGGCAGTGGAGTGACAATGCAAGTCATAGTTATCCGTCATTATTGGTATTCACCATAAAGTTTTGCATACAGACCGTTGTTATTGATTAAAGTTGCATGTTTTCCCTGTTCACATATTCTGCCTTCTTCAAATACATAGACATGATCGGCCTGTTTAACGGCACTGAGGCGGTGAGCAATAATGATCGTGGTTCTGCCACTTAAAAATTTGGCCAGTGCTTTATGCAATTTTTGCTCAGTTTCGGCATCCAAAGCAGAAGTAGCCTCATCCAGGATAACTACACTGGGTTTTGCCACGATCATTCTGGCTATGGCCAGCCGTTGACGCTGGCCGCCGGAAAGTCGCATTCCCTGTCTGCCTACAATAGTATCTAGCCCCTTATCAAGGTCAGCAACAGTCGATTTAAGCTGGGCTATTTCCAGTGCATTCCATAATGCCTGATCAGATGCTTCACGTCCCAGGGTGAGATTTGCTCTGATGCTGTCATTGAATAATGCTGGATGCTGTAAAACTGTGGCGACATGTTCGCGTACGACTTCTAGCCCTATATGTGTAATGGGCTGCTGATTAAAATATATCATTCCTGAATTGGGTGGATATAAGCCTATGATTGTCTGGGCCAAAGTGGATTTTCCGCCTCCGCTTGCTCCCACTAAAGCCACTTTTTCACCTGCAGTGATAGACAGGTTTATGCCGTTTAAAATAGGTTCATCTTCTTTATAGCAGAAATGAAGGTTTTTTATAGTGATAGAAACGGTTTTATCATTGTCAAAAGGGTTTTTAAGGTGAGGGTATTGAGGTTCCTGCTGCAGGACAAATAGAGTATTAATTCTGTTTAATGCGGCTTTAGCTGCAAAAAAGGAATGCTGGATACCTAAAATTTCTTGTACGGGCGCCATCATAAACCAAAGATATCCAAAAACTGCCAGCATTTGGCCTATACTAAGATTTGAGTAGAATACCATCAGCATTGCAGAAGCTCTGAAAATATCAAAGCCAACAAGAAAGACAAGAAAGCTTAGCCGTGTTGCCGCGTCGCTTTTCCAGGCAAAGGCAGTGGAATTGGTTTTAACATTAAGTGCTGATTCAATTAGCTGCTGGCAATAGTGCTTTTCTCTGTTGCTGGCGCGGATCTGATGTATTGCTTCCAGAGTTTCGGTTAGCGATTGCTGAAAAATGCTGTAGGCTGAATTTTCTTTTGCTTTTAGGTCTTTGATTCGGGAACCGATTTTTTTTGCAAAATAAATGACTAGCGGATTTAATAGCAAAATGAACAAGCCTAACTGCCATTGCATCCATAACAGTATGATGGCTGTGCCAATGATGGTGAGACTGGCTATCAGTAACCTGCTGACTGTTGATCCGATAAAGTTATCTAGCGTATCAAGGTCAGTTACCATGTGGGTGACTACTGCGCCAGTGCCAAGGCTTTCATATTCGGACATGGATATGCTTTGCAGCCGTATGATCAGGTCTTTGCGGATGCGAAAAATAATGTCTTTGGCAATATAGGAAAACTGGCGCCCCTGGATAATATTAAAAAAAATGGCAATTAGCCGGAGCAGTAGGCTTGCCAGCAGCACTGTGCCAATATAGACAGTAGGCTGCTGCCATTGGCTGGGAATGAGCAGATTTATTGCGCCGGTAAGTGAACCTGGCTTATTTAAAAGTACTTCGTCCACCAATAATGGCATTAGAAGCGGAACGGGTACGCTGGCCATGGTGGCTAATATTGCAATCCAATGAGCATTAAATAGCTGTTTTTTGTGTTTAAATGCTATTTCATAGATAGTTCTCCATGAATATTCTGTTTGTTGGTGTTTTGAAGAAGAAATCTTGCTGCCAGACACGTTTTTATTTTATATAGACGAAAGTAAGCTAAGAATTATAACGGTCTGATGGCCAATAGGAAAACTGCATTTTTGATTTGATGTAATTATGATAAGAAAATTATTACTTTTTTTTGCTTTAATATGGCCACTGCACGATTCAGTTGCCTCCAGAATGTCTTTGGAGGAACAGCGGCGTGAATTTCTTTTTGCAGAAGAGCTAATTGAACAGGGCAAAGATCCTTCAGCCTTTATTTGGGGAGATGCTTTAAAAAGATACCCTTTGCGCCCCTATATTCAATATTTATGGCTGATAAAAAACCTTGATCAAGCTGAAAGAATCAAACGCTTTTTAGTGGAAAATAAGAGTACGCGCTATGCAGGTCTGTTGAGATACAAGTGGCAGCTGTATTTAGCAAAGCATAAAAAATGGTCTGAATATATTCGTCATTATCAAAAGACTGGCAATACTAAATTGCAATGCTATTACTATGGGGCCAAATACAAAGCCGGTGCAAAAAGAGAAGCTTTAACCGGTGCAAAGAAGCTATGGGTAGTGGGCAAGTCTCAGCCCAATGAATGTGATTTTATTTTTAAAGCTTTGCTGAAGTCAAAGTTTTTTACCAGAGATATGCTGTGGCAGCGATTTGATGCTGCAGTCACAAAAGGTAATTTTTCAGTTGCAAAATACGTTAAGGGGCTGATGAATAAAAAAGACCGGAAAGTTGCACAGCTTTGGCTGGCTGTTCATTCCAACCCTGAACTGATCAATGATCAAAACAAATTGAAAAGCAGACACGCTCAGGCGGGGCTGATTTTTGCTCATGGCATTGATCGGCTGGCAAGAAAGAATCTTGCTGGGGCGATTAGTCTGTGGGATAGACGAAAACACGAATTTACCATAAACCAGGCAACTGTTCGGCGCATTGAACAGCGTCTTGCCATGTCTTTGGCTTACAATCGAGATCCTAATGCATATGCCCGCTTAAGCAAGCTTAGCAAGCCTGATGAAAAAGCAAAAGAATGGAGAGTAAGAACCGCATTAAGGGCGCAAAGCTGGTCGAAAGTTGAAGAGTCAATTGCGAATTTAAGCACAGAATATAAAAAGAAGGAAAAATGGCGCTATTGGCTAGCCAGGGCCTCTGAGAATACTGGTAAGCAAAAAGTTGCTGGCTTTATCTATTCTGGATTAGCTGAAGAGAGAAGTTTTTATGGCTATCTGTCAGCTGAAAAACTGAATAAGGATTATCAGTTGTCTGATAATCCTATTAAGGTCGACCCTGAAGTCTATAAACGATTTAAGAATAAAAAAGATTTTTTGGTTGTTTCTGAATTAATTAACGTTGATAAGAAAGTTGAAGCTGAAAGACAGTGGTGGTATGCAATTAAAAAACTGGATAAAGCACAGATTTTACGGGCCGCTAAGTATGCTCAGGAGCTTGGCTGGAAGAAAGTCGCTATTTTTACCGTGGCAAAAGCGAAGTATTGGGATGATGTAGCGGTACGTTTTCCTCTGGCCTTTAAGGACCAGGTTAAGCAAAATGCTGTTAAACAGAATCTGAATCCGGCTATTATTTTTGGACTTATTCGCCGAGAAAGTGCATTTAATAAGGGCGCCCACTCTCCAGTCGGTGCAAGAGGGCTGATGCAGATTATGCCAAAAACGGGACAGCAGATTGCCAGAGAGCTAAAAGAAAAATGGAAAAACAAAGATGAGCTGTTTAACCCCGTGACTAATGTAAGGTATGGCGCGTATTACTATAAAAAACTGCTGAACCGGTTTAGTGGACATTATGCATTGGCTGCTGCCGCCTATAATGCTGGGCCGCACCGTGTGAAACGCTGGCTGCCAACTGATAGTACAGTGGCAGCCGATATCTGGATTGAAACCATCCCCTTTAAGGAAACTAGAGCCTATGTCTCTGCTGTTTTAACTTATGCATTGATTTATCAAAAACAGTTGAAAGAAAAGGTTTTGACTATGAAGGATTTTATGCGTGATGTTTTGCCTGAAGGGTTAATGGCTTCTAAATCCTGATTTATCATTTTATATCTAAATAAGATGTTGTTAAATAATGTGTTGGGATGGGTTGGTAGGCCTTCCAGTCTTTTCCGAGAAAAGTAAATTCGTTACATCCAGCTCACTAAAAATTTCCGTAGTTAGAATGAGCAAGGTATAATGCGGGTAATTATATAAAGAGTCGCAAGGTATTTGTTTGATGGAAAAGCCACATAGTTTTACGCGTGAAGAGTTACTGGAATCCGGCAGAGGGGAGCTTTATGGCCCCGACAATGCCCAATTGCCACTTCCCCCCATGTTGATGATGGATCGGGTTATAAAAATCACTGATGAAGGCGGTAAGTATGGCAAGGGTGAAATTATTGCCGAACTTGATGTAACACCTGATTTATGGTTTTTTGACTGTCATTTTCAAGGTGACCCCGTTATGCCAGGCTGTTTAGGCTTAGATGCCATGTGGCAGTTAATTGGGTTTTGGCTTTGCTGGGCTGGCGGTCCTGGAAAAGGGCGCGCTTTAGGCTGTGGCGAAGTGAAATTTACAGGGCAGGTGTTGCCTACAGCAAAAAAAGTAACCTATAAATTAGACTTAAAGCGTGTAATTATGCGCAAATTAGTCATGGGAATTGCTGATGCTACGATGGAAGTCGATGGTAAGGTGATTTATCAGGCAACTGATTTAAAAGTTGGATTATTTACTTCTACCCAGGATTTCTAGAGGAATAATGATGAAAAGAGTGGTTGTAACGGGTTTGGGCATCGTTTCCAGTATTGGCAAAAATAGCGATGAAGTTTTAGAGTCTTTGAAACTGGGAAAATCAGGTATTGTTCATGCTGATGTCTATGAAGAAATGGGCTTTAGAAGCCATATTCATGGAACGGTTGATATTGATCTGAATGAATTTATAGATCGCAAAGTTAAGCGTTTTATGGGTGATGGCGCTGCATATAACTATATTGCCATGCAACAGGCTGTTGATCACTCAGGTTTATCTGAAGATCAGGTTTCAAATTTCCGTACGGGAATTGTAATGGGATCAGGTGGGCCATCAACCTCAAATGTTGTTGCGGCGGCTGATATTTTAAGAGAAAAAGGGGTTAAGCGTGTTGGTCCTTATATGGTGCCCCGTACCATGTCCAGTACTAATACTGCCTGTTTGGCAACTCCCTTTAAAATTAAAGGCGTTAATTACACCATCAGTTCTGCCTGTGCGACCAGTGCGCATTGTATTGGGCATGCTATGGAACTTATTCAGTTAGGGAAGCAGGATGTGGTTTTTGCCGGCGGAGGAGAAGAACTTCATTGGTCTATGTCTGTGCTGTTTGATGCCATGGGCGCATTATCTTCAAAATATAATGATACTCCTGAAACCGCCTCAAGAGCCTATGATGAAACTAGAGATGGTTTTGTTATTGCCGGTGGCGGCGGTGTGCTAGTTATAGAAGAGCTGGAACATGCGAAAGTGCGGGGCGCAAATATTCTTGCAGAATTAGTTGGCTATGGTGCCACATCTGATGGCTATGATATGGTTCAGCCTTCCGGTGAAGGTGCTGTTCGCTGTATGCAGCAGGCCATAGCAACGGTTGATGGAAAAATAGATTATATCAATGCGCATGGTACCAGTACTCCGGTTGGCGATACGCGTGAACTGGAGGCTTTGAGTACTGTATTTGGCGCTGGCAATGTGCCAGCCGTAAGTTCAACAAAATCACTAACTGGACATGCCCTGGGTGCAGCAGGCGTTAATGAATCAATCTATTCATTATTGATGATGCAAGAAAACTTTTTGAGTGCATCAGCCAATATTACTCAGTTAGATCCAGGTGCAGAAGGCATTCCTATTGTCAGAGAAAGACAGGATAATGTAACGCTAAATACCATTATGTCTAACAGTTTTGGTTTCGGAGGCACTAACGCAACGTTAATCTTTCAGCGGTATTCTTCTTAAGAGCAGACTCATAGGGCAAAAGTCGCAAAGTTAAAGGAAGAGCAAAAATCAAAAGCTCTTTTGGCTTTGTTAGACTTTTGCCCTTTTCGCTGATCTTTTTGCCTTTAGCCCTGTACGCTTTGCTTGCTCTTAAAAATGCCCCATCCAGATAAGAAATCTAGAACCGAATTAAATAAACTGCATAAACGTCTACGCAGAGATGTCGGTCAGGCAATTGCCGACTACATCATGGTAGAAGAGGGCGATAAGGTTATGGTTTGCCTGTCCGGCGGCAAAGATTCTTTTGTCATGCTGGATATTTTGCTGCATTTACAAAAAACTGCACCTGTAGATTTTGAAATTATCGCAGTTAATTTAGATCAGAAACAGCCGGGGTTTCCAGAACATATTCTGCCTGAATATCTGAGCTCTATTGAAGTGCCTTTTCATATTATTGAACATGATACCTATAGCATTGTTAAGCGTGTAATTCCTGAAGGGAAAACAACCTGCAGTCTTTGTTCGCGTTTGCGTAGGGGGACATTATATGGTTTTGCAAAAGAGCATAAGATAACCAAAATAGCGTTAGGCCATCATCGTGATGATATTTTAGAAACCTATTTTCTTAATATGTTCTTTGCCGGAAAATTAAAGGCGATGCCGCCTAAGCTATTGAGTGATGATAGGCAAAATATTGTGATTAGGCCTTTGGCTTATTGCCGGGAAAAAGACATTAGCCGTTATGCTGAAATGAAGCAGTTTCCCATTATCCCGTGTAATTTATGTGGCTCTCAAGAGAATTTGCAGCGACAGGCGATGAAAGAAATGCTAACGGGATGGGATAGACAATTCCCAGGGCGCCTGGAAACTATTTTTTCTAGCTTGCAGAACATATCTCCCTCCCAAATGGCTGATAGGCAATTGTTTGATTTTGCAGGGTTGAAGCAGGGGGAACTTGAAGGGCAAAAAATAGTCTCTGACGATGCAGGGCTTGATATTTTAGAGCGATAATTCCACAAAACTATAAAAGCCAGGCTTTTAGCTTCCCTGTTTGAAAAATGGGACTGAGAGGAGGCTTGCTTAATATCTTCCAACTCTATTTATATGATTAATATGCTACAAAAAAAAATCAAATATCTGTCAATTATTATGCTTTTAATGATGACAGCAAGTGCTAATGCAGAACAAAATCCTATCCGGCAGCTAAAGTCATTTTTAGCTTCAACATCCTCTTTAACCGCAGATTTTAAACAGATCACTTTAAATGAAAGTGGACAGCCGGATCAAATAAGTGAAGGCCAGTTCTATTTAAGTAGGCCAGGAAAGTTTCGCTGGAGCTATAAAACCCCCTTTATCCAGGAAATTGTTTCCAGTGCAGGGAAAGTCTGGTTTTATGATGCAGATTTAGAGCAGGTAACCATAAAAAAACTGGATGATTCTTTAGGATCAACACCTGCTTTGCTGCTTAGCGGTGAAATAGAATTGGAACAAAACTTTATTCTAAAGCCACAGGGGGTTGACCAGGACTTGATGTGGATTAAACTATTGCCAAAGAATGAAGACAGTGGCTTTAAATATATTCTTATAGGCCTAAAAGATGGCGTTTTAGGCGGGATGGAACTCAGTGATAATTTTGGTCAGTTAACTCGAATATATTTCACCAAAGTAAAAATTAATCCTCAGTTAAACAATTCTATTTTTGAATTTAAAGCACCTGCAGGTGTAGATGTTTTTGAAAACTGATCGACAAAAACATTAATGGATCAGTTGCATGTTTGATGACTTTAGCAAACCGCTTGCAGATAGAATGCGACCAGTTTCACTGGATAATTATGTCGGTCAAAAGCATATTTTAAAGCCAGGCAAACCGCTATATGAAGCGGTTTTGGCCGGCCGTCTGCACTCAATGATTTTCTGGGGCCCCCCAGGTACAGGAAAAACCACCTTGGCCAGAATGATAGCAAAACACTCAGATGCTGAATTTATCTCTATTTCAGCGGTTCTGGCTGGGGTAAAGGAAATACGGGCGGCAGTTGCAGATGCCAAGGCCGCTCAAACCAAAAAAAACAAACGTACCGTTTTATTTGTAGATGAAGCGCACCGCTTTAATAAATCTCAGCAGGACGCCTTTTTACCGCATGTAGAAGACGGCACTTTTTATTTTATTGGTGCAACTACGGAGAACCCTTCATTTGCCCTCAATAATGCTTTGCTTTCCAGAGCTAGAGTTTACGTACTCAATCCCTTGAGTAATGATGACTTAATTGAAGTATTAAACAAGGCGATATCGGATAAAGACAAAGGGCTGGCTAGAATAGAAATTAAAATATCTGAGGAATTGAAACAGCAATTTGCCTGTACGGCTGATGGCGATGCAAGGCGATTATTAAATCTTCTTGAAATTGCAGCAGAGCTTGCTGGCGCTAATGACAGCGATGCCATAACCGAAGAGATTGCCAGGGAGGTCTTGACTGGTGGCGTTAGACGTTTTGATAAACAGGGTGAAGAATTTTATAATCAAATCTCCGCACTGCATAAATCAGTCAGAGGAAGCTCGCCCGATGCCTCTCTTTATTGGCTGTGCCGTATGATTGATGGTGGCTGTGATATGACCTATCTGGCTAGAAGAATCGTTAGAATGGCTTCGGAAGATATTGGCAATGCAGACCCCAGAGCGCTAGAAATCACCATCAATGCCTGGGAGGCTCAGGAGCGCCTAGGCAGTCCTGAAGGGGAGCTAGCCTTGGCGCAGGCAGTTATTTATTTAGCTTGCGCGCCTAAAAGTAATGCTGTCTATATGGCGTATAACCAGGCAATGAGTGATGTAAGGCAGAACGCCAGTTTTGGAGTGCCTATTCATTTAAGAAATGCACCGACCAAATTGATGAAATCGCTAGGGTATAAAAAAGAATACCGGTATGCGCATAACGAACCGGAAGCCTATGCCGCAGGTGAAAATTATTTTCCAGATGAGTTAGAGGGGACGCAATACTATCACCCGGTAGCAAGAGGATTGGAAATTAAGATTTCTCAAAAATTAAAGCATTTAAAGGAGCTGGATGAACGGCGCTGCAAATAATTCTAAAATTGTTTTTTATATTTTGACGTGCTAAGTAGTACCTGGCCGAAAAACAATATAATCATTTAAATACAATCACTTATGGAAAAATATGTGTTCAAGATTTACCGCCATCAAATTCAGAATCAACCCAGAAACACTGCAACTCATTGATATTAATAGGCTGCTGTTCAAGCCGGACGACAAGGCTGGAACCAGAATATTCATCAAATTCCTGAAAACCTCACTCCCTAACAGCCCATGAGAACTGTCAAATCACCACAAATGCAAATCGGTCAAACGGATATTGCCGACATCCTCATTGATGTGACCCCCCCGAGATTGTAAGTACCCAAGTAAAATTAATTTAATAGTTTTACGCAGGATTTTTTTTCATTTTAGGCCCTGAATAAATAGGCGCATAGCGAGCTACGTAACTATTTATTCAGGGTCTAAAATGGTAAAAAAGACAAGTAAAAGGTTAAATTAATTTTACTTGGGTGCTTATAGTTTCACCACGTTATACCGGCTTTTAAAAAAATAAAGGACAACTCTGATAACAGAAAATTTTATCCTCCTAAAAGCAGAAATAGGACAAATGCTTTTTTAAACTCCCCCCCCTCCTTTTTATAATCCTTTAGGTTATCCTATTAATAACGGGCTGGGCTTGTGTAATATATACTGCAATGCTTAACTTTCTCTTTGCCATTATCAGCATAAAAATGGTTAAAGTCGCTAGGCGGTTAATTTATTCGGAGCCATCGTCGGCATGAACCCCATTAATATTGATAGGGAATATTTCAATCATTTCTGCTAAAACAGGAATTAGAAACTGGTCGCTGATTCGATTGCAGGACAGCACGGGCTCATACTGAGTGACTTTGTTATATGATAAATGCCTTTAACGCCATCCTGATCGTTCTGATGGGCCGTGTTAAACGAAATAGTACAGCCCATACTTTTTTTAGTATTGATGAATCAGATGTGTCAATTGCTGTAGTGGATAGGTGGTCATAGTAATTTTAGCACTGATAAATATAAGGTATAATATTGTCCTTTAAAGACAGATAAACTTAATCAATTCTAGGATCATTAATGAAAAAACTGTTATTCCAGTTTGATACGGACTCTAACCCATCATCATTTGATACAGTGGTAGCATATGATGGCGGTGCTGATCATGTAATTCCTCATGGAGGGTTGGCACCGGATAACATTTCATCATTAGTGGAAGGCACAATTTTTACACGCGCTCCTAAAGACAAAAAAAATACTGCTATTTTTGTGGGAGGCAGTGATATAGTCGCTGGACAGGAACTATTTATCGCAGTACAAAAACATTTTTTTTCTGGGTTTCAGGTATCTGTCATGCTGGATAGTAATGGCAGCAATACAACGGCAGCCGCGGCTGTAGCAAAAATTGCTACTAGTTCTTCGCTTGCTGGAAAAAAAGTTGTTATTTTAGGCGGAACAGGCCCTGTTGGTCAGCGTGCAGGTGCGATGTTTGCATTGGAAGGTGCAGATGTTTCCATTTCCTCACGTCATATTTTTGGTGCAGAAAAAGCGTGTTTCAACATGAAGGAACGGTTTGGCGTCGACTTAACAGCCATTGAAGCACCTGATTGCGATGCACGGGGAGATGCAATCAAAGAAGCGAACATTGTTCTGACAACGGGGGCCGCCGGTATTGAAATGTTAAAACCTGAGCATTGGGAAAAAAATGACTGTCTTGAAGTTCTTGCTGATGCAAATGCAACACCTCCTTTAGGTCTTGGCGGCACTGACATGCTGGATAAAGGGAAAGAGCGTCATGGAAAAATCGTGTGGGGAGCGATTGGTTTTGGAACACTAAAGCTTGCCTTGCATAGAGCCTGTATTGCAAAGCTATTTGAAGATAACAAACAGATTCTGGATGCTGAAAACATCTTTAAATTAGCAAAAGACATGGCCTAATCTGAAAAGAATGGACACCTCAGTAAGGACTTTGCGCCAAGATGCTGTTGCTATTTTCAAGGCAGGCATACGGGCAGCAGACCCTTATCAAGCTGTTAAAAACTGTTTGGCGATGAATGGGAGCAATCTTGAAATTGCTTTAGATTCAAATGACTATTCAAAAATACGTTCTGACAACTGGACAAAAATACATATTATCGCTTTTGGCAAGGCGGCTTGCGGTATGACAAAAGCTGCAGTGGAAATTATTCCGGAAGGCCGTTTGGCAGGCATTCCACTAGCTATATCGAATTATGAGAATGAAATAGTCTTAGAATCAATCGAGGTAGTTGGTGCAGGCCACCCTTTACCAGATTTGGCAGGACAAAAAGCAGCTGAACATATTGTTGAATTGCTTAAAAATACCGACCAAGACGAGTTGGTTTTAATGTTAATCTCAGGTGGAGGTTCTGCTCTTGTTCCCAGTCCAGCAAAGGGTATAACGCTTGCTGACAAGTTGGCGACAACTGATTTATTATTAGCTAGCGGTGCGGGCATTAAACAGATAAATTGCGTAAGAAAGCATTTATCACTGCTTAAGGGTGGATATTTAGCTAAACTAGCAGTACCAGCAGCTTTGCATGCATTAATTTTATCCGATGTTTTGGATGATGATTTAAGTACCATAGCAAGTGGGCCAACAGTGCCGGATAACAGCACATTTGCAGAGGCAATAAAAATCCTGAAAACTAGGAATATTTGGAGCAATACGCCTTTGGCCGTTCGAGTGCTATTAGAAAAAGGGGTAAATGGCAACATTGCTGAAACCCCAAAATCAAATGACCCTTGCTTTGAAAAAACGTCGCACTCACTTATAGGCAGTAACCGCATCAGCCTTGATGCCATAAATAAAACAGCTGGAACATTAGGCTACCAAACAGATATTTACAGTTCGAGTTTATCGGGTGAAGCTAAAAAAGTAGCCAGACAGATGGTGTTATATGCCAAGCAGATGATAGGAAATGCCCTGAATAAAGCTACAGCCATTATTGCGGGCGGTGAAACAACAGTCACAATTAATGGCACGGGAAAGGGTGGCCGGAATCAGGAAATGGCGCTTGCCTTTGCCATTGAGGCAAAAAAAGAAGAGTTGAAAGGTAAATGGACATTTCTGAGCGGAGGTACAGATGGCCGTGATGGTCCAACCGATGCCACTGGTGGAATTGTAGACTCGGAAACAATGGCCAGACTGAATAGGGCAGGAATAGACCCTATTCAGAAATTAAATAATAATGACTCATATTCTGCATTAAAAGAATCACGGGATTTAGTAATAACCGGGGCAACCGGGACTAATGTTGCTGATCTGCAAGTTTTACTGATCCAACCTGTTTAAATAATATTTAGGAGACATCAATGTTTAAAAAATCCATGACCATCGCAGGTTTTGATGATGAACTGTTTCAGGCAATGGAGCAGGAACGTCAGCGCCAGGAAGACCATATTGAGCTGATTGCATCAGAAAACTACACCAGCCCTCGGGTTATGGAAGCGCAAGGTTCGCAATTGACCAACAAATATGCCGAAGGCTATCCGGAAAAGCGTTATTACGGTGGTTGTGAATTTGTTGATAAGGCTGAACAGCTAGCCATTGACCGCCTTAAAGAACTATACGGTGCTGATTATGCCAACGTACAGCCTCATTCAGGTTCACAGGCTAACATGGCAGTTTATATGGCTTTGGTTCAGCCTGGCGATACCATCCTTGGATTGAGTCTTGCTGATGGCGGACATTTAACACACGGTGCAAAACCTAACTTTTCTGGCAAAATTTATAATGCTGTTCAGTATGGCTTGCATCCAGATACTGGCTATATTGATTACGACCAGGTTGAAGCCTTAGCACTTGAACATAAGCCGAAGATGATCGTCGCTGGTTTCTCTGCCTACTCACGCATATGTGACTGGCAGCGTTTTAGAGATATTGCGGATAAAGTCGGCGCTTATCTTTTTGTTGATATGGCGCATGTTGCCGGTTTAGTTGCTGCTGGCTTATACCCCAACCCAGTACCATTTGCTGACGTTGTTACCAGTACCACTCACAAATCTTTGCGGGGGCCTAGAGGCGGATTTATTATTTGCAAAAGCAATCCTGAATTAGAGAAAAAATTTAATTCTAATATCTTCCCAGGTATTCAAGGTGGTCCGTTAATGCATGTTATTGCGGCCAAAGCTGTTGCATTTAAAGAAGCTATGCTGCCTGAATTTGCGACCTATCAACAGCAAGTGATCAATAATGCCAAGGCAATGGCCGAAGTTTTTATCAGCCGTGGTTTTGATGTGGTTTCCGGCGGAACAGAGAATCATTTGATGCTGGTATCCTTAATCCCTAAGGGCATTACTGGAAAGGCTGCTGATGCGGCATTGAGCAAAGCGCATATTACGGTCAATAAAAATGCTGTGCCTAATGACCCGGAATCGCCTTTTGTGACCAGTGGCATTCGAGTAGGAACACCTGCACCGACATCCCGTGGCTTTAAAGAAGCCCAAATGTCAGAAATCGCTAATTTAATGTGCGATGTTATGGAAAACCTAGATGATAACAATGTAATTAAAGCTGTTCGTGAAAAAGTCAGCCTGCTTTGTTCTCGTTTTCCTGTCTACAGTGATTGATTAAGAACAGGTACAAGACTAAAGGTTAAAGGCACAAATAACCTAGAAGCCCCACGGTTCCTTGCTATTAATAAGGAACCGTGGGGCTTTGCTATTTCTTATCCTCATGTTTTTATGCCTAGCCAATAACAACTTTATTTATATTTATGGAGACGTTCATGTCTGATATTGAAATCGCTCAAAAAGCGGAAATGAAACCTATCATTGGCCTAGCTAATGAGAAATTTGGCATTCCAGAGAAGCATTTAGATCCATACGGCCACTACAAAGCTAAAGTATCATTGGAATACGTTAATAGCCTAACCGATCAAACAGATGGCAAATTAATTTTAGTCACCGCGGTAAGCCCAACGCCCGCAGGTGAAGGAAAAACCACTACCACAGTCGGTTTAGGTGATGCTATGAACCGCTTAGGCAAGAAAACCATGATGTGTCTGCGTGAACCATCACTAGGCCCCTGCTTTGGCATGAAAGGGGGGGCTGCCGGCGGCGGCTATTCTCAAGTTGTCCCTATGGAAGATATTAACCTGCATTTTACAGGTGACTTCCATGCCATTGGCGTAGCACACAACCTGTTGTCAGCGATGATTGACAATCACATCAATCACGGTAATGCATTGGGTATTGATCCCAGGCGAATTCAGTGGAAACGTGTGGTCGATATGAATGACCGCGCCTTAAGAAAAATTACTGTTGGCCAGGGCGGCCCGGCCAATGGCTACCTACGTGAAGATGGCTATGACATTGTAGTAGCCTCTGAGATTATGGCCATTTTATGCCTAGCAACTAATCGTGCAGACTTAAAAGAACGTCTAGGCCGTATTGTTATCGCATACAAAGCAGATAGAGTTACCCCCATCTATGCTAGAGATTTAAATGCACAAGGTTCTATGGCAGCTTTATTAAAAGATGCTATTAAGCCAAACTTGGTTCAGACGCTGGAAAATAATATCGCCATTATTCACGGCGGCCCTTTTGCCAATATCGCCCATGGATGCAATACGGTAACCGCTACAAAAACAGCTTTAAAACTGGCTGATTATGCAGTAACAGAAGCAGGCTTTGGTGCTGACTTGGGTGCCGAAAAATTTATTGATATTAAATGCCGTATGGCCGGCTTAAAACCCTCGGCTGTGGTTTTAGTAGCAACAGTCAGAGCATTAAAGTTTCATGGAGGTGTGGCTAAAGATGACCTGAACAATGAAAACCTGACTGCGTTAGAAGCCGGATTTGTAAACTTGGAACGTCATTTACACAATATCAATAATAACTACGGTCTGCCATGCGTTATTTGCATTAACCATTTTACTTTTGATACAGAGGCAGAAATTGCCTTATTAAAAGAAAAATGTGAAGTTTTAGGGGCAAAGTGCGTTGTTTCTAAGCATTGGGCAGAAGGCGGAGCAGGAGCAGAAGAATTAGCGCAGGAAGTACTGAATATTGTTGATAGCCGTGAACCTGGTTTCAGCTACGTTTATGATGAAGAGTTGCCTTTATGGGATAAAATAGAAACCATATCGACCAAAATTTATGGTGCGGCAGGCATATCAGCTAGCGCCAAAGTTCGTGGAGAGATTGAGGCTTTACAGGAAAAATACGGAAAATACCCTGTTTGCATGGCAAAGACTCAAATGTCTTTTTCCACTGACCCTACGGCAAAGGGTGCTCCTTCAGGCCATACTGTTGAGATCAGTGAAGTAAAACTGGCTAATGGTGCGGGATTCATTGTTGCTATCGCTGGAAATATGATGACTATGCCTGGACTGCCTAAAGTGCCAGCAGCTGAGCGGATTGATATAACTGATGAAGGTGTGATTACTGGGTTGTTTTAGGCAACTCGGAATAAATAACCCACCAATCTTGCTTGTTTGTCTTTTTATCCGTCTTCAGCGTTGCAACTTCGGTCACATAGCTTGCTATGCTCCCTTCGTTTCGCCTTGAAGAAGAATAAAAATCCTGCGCAATCTGGGTAGGTTATTTAATGCGCGTTTCCTTCTTTGTCCTATTTATGAATAATCTCTATTAGATAACACAAATGACAAATGTAGGCTGGGATGAAACGAAAGTGGAATACCAGCTTTTTGCGCAATGCTGAGATTGCGCCTAACTTTGACCTCTCAGCCTACATTTTTAGTTTTTATCTTAATTCATTGGCAGAGATTCTCTGAATGGGGGGCAGGAAAAATATGCAAAAATATTTAGAATCAAGCCAATTTATAAATTGGCAACACCCAGAAGTTCTAAAACAGGCAAAGGTGCTAGCTGGCGAAGATAAAGAGCATATTGCCAAAGCCTGTTTTGAATTTGTTCGGGATAAAATAAAACATAGCGGGGACTACCAGTTAAACCCAGTAACCTGTAAAGCTTCTGATGTGCTTAAATACGGCACAGGCTATTGCTATGCTAAAAGCCACTTATTGGCCGCTTTATTCAGGGCTAATGATATTCCTGCTGGATTGTGCTACCAGCGTCTGACTATTGATGAAACGCCGGCTTTTTGTCTGCATGGATTAAATGCTGTTTATTTAGATCAATATGGCTGGTATAGAATAGATGCGCGTGGAAATAAAACTGGGGTTCAGGCTGAATTTTCTCCACCTGTTGAACAGCTAGCGTTTCCGGTTGCTACCCAGGGCGAAGCTGATTTGCCCGAAATATGGGTAGAACCATTGCCAGCTATCATAAAGGTACTTGAGAATGGAAAAGACTATTTTGAGGTGTTGAAAAACCTTCCTGATATACAGGTCATTAAACAGCTTAAATAATTTTAGCATTCAATTTAGGGAAAATATGATAGGAACAGTAACAGCAGAAAACCTTGATGAAGCCTCCACCTTTGATACGAGAATATCAAATAATCTATAAAGTTGCAGGGGTGATGGCAAGAAAACTAAACAACCACCAGCTAAAGCTGGTGGGTTCGTATAATGGACTAAAGTCCGGATACGGGTCACAAGACCCGTTCATGACTCAGTCTTGAAGTTATCATCACCTTTAGGTTCAAAGTGATGCTCTAAATAATTTTTAATCATTTCCTCTGTTAATTCGCCAGATGTCACGCAAAAGTAACCTCGAGCCCAAAAATGTCTCCCCAATACCTCTTTTTTAAGTCAGGAAAACTTTCAAATATTTTAGAGGCACTTCTTCCTTTTATTCTTCTCATTATTTCGCTGGGTGCCAAATTGGGTGGCGCTGAAACCAATAAGTGCACATGGTCTTTGCTTACCACACCCTTTAATATCTCAATCTCAAACGCTTCACAAGTTTGCCGAATTAATTCTCGCACTTTTAATCCAACATCCCCTTTTAGTATTTGATACCGATACTTGGTTACAAAAACAAAGTGATACTGAATTTTAAAAACCGTATGGCTACCATATCTATATTCCATAACATCTCCTAAACTGACATCTAAAATCGCTATTCTAAATCATAGATAAATTTGACCGCCTAAAGGCGGTGGTTTTAACCTTATTTTTGGACTAATAAAAGCTTCTTTTCTCAATTTGGTGGGCGTTCTAAAAGAGCTGTTTGGCTTCAGTAGACCTCAGCACCAGAAAATAAAACTGCTCAGGCTGTTTATAAATAGTTGGAAGCAAAACAAAGCAATTGGGCATTTTTATGATGAATACAAAAGAATGTGCTTATTATTTGAGCAGGTCTGAAAACTTTCTAAGATAAAGTCTCTTGGTATGAAGACAGGAATACCTGCCATAAAATGTGTGAGTTTTAAAAATAATTAAAATGTACAAACTATATGATTTTTTGCCCTCAGGCAATTGTTACAAAATTCGTTTATTGCTCAACCAGTTAGGAATTATGTATGAAAGAATCGATGTTGATGTTTTAAATAAAGAATCTCGGGCACCAGAGTTTCTTAAAATTAACCCTAATGGTCGCATTCCAGTTTTGTATCATGACGGAAAATACTTGGCTGAATCTAATTCGATTTTATGGTATTTGGCAACAGATACCGAGTTCTTGCCTAAAGACAAATATGAACAATCACTGGTTTTGCAATGGATGTTCTTTGAACAGTTTAGTCATGAGCCAAATATAGCAATAGCACGCTACTGGATTTCAATACTTAAGGCAGAAAATGACTATAAGGAACAGCTTCAAATTAAAAAGAAAGCGGGCTATGCTGCGCTTGATGTTATGGAACAGCATTTAGAAAACAGCCGGTATTTTGTTGCTGACCAGTACAGTATTGCTGACATTGCTTTATATGCTTATACCCATGTTGCAGACGAAGGCAATTATGATTTATCTGGATACTGCCGAATTAATGAATGGCTCAAAAGAATTGAGGGTCAAGAGGATTATATTAGTATTAAACCATAGTAAACGGCAGAGAATGATTTGAGCATTTGATTTTTTTCTCATGTTCCGGGGTGAGGCAAGTTGCGTAGCTTGCCGGATGCCTGTCACTAGCTCTCTACATATCCATATGTTAGCTGAAGATGCCCCCTACGCCAATTGCCCAAATTACTTTGTGGGCGCTCAACTGGTTTATCTCGGTTAAAGCATTTTTTTATCCCTTTTAGTCAGCTTGTCTACTACCGACCTATATGAGCCATTCATTAAATCGACTAACATTTCTTCAGGCAATTCGTCAGTAAGCGAAATGGTTATCCAATGTTTTTTATTCATATAATAACCTGGTGTTACTGACTTAAACTGACCGACAAGAATTTCAGCATCGGCGGGTGGGCATTTTAATGTTATTCTTGGGATCAGTTCATTTTGCGAAATAAGTGCAAATATTTTTCCCATTACTTTAAAAACCAATGCCTCGGAGCCAAAAGGATAGCTTGCTTCTGAGCCTTTTAATATTGAGAGGCTTTTTTCAATATCTTGTTTATTCATTTAGAATATCCTTAGCAGGTCTGGTTTGGCAATGATTTTACTTAATATATAATAACTCGCAGTAATGAAAGGCTTTGAGGAAATATTTCAACGTGCAGTAAAAAGAAAAGGTGGGGTAACTCAGTTACAGTCACTGTTACCATCAATTAAGTCGTTAGAGCAAGTCCGTCTGCTAACGGATGATCGAGCGTTATCCATTATGACCCAATGTATTTTTCAGGCGGGTTTCAGGTGGAAAGTGGTTGATAAAAAATGGCCTGATTTTGAAGCTGTATTTAAGCAGTTTAATCCCAAAATATTAGAAATGCTGTCAGCGGAAGACTTAGAAGTCTTGGTTAAAGATACTCGTATTATTCGCAATATGCAAAAAATAGCTACGGTGCCTAAAAATGCACAGTGGATAAATGAAATTGCAGATGAGCATGGCAGTTTCGCTAAATTTATAAGCCAGTGGCCAAGTTCAAATGCGATAGAACTGTTTAAATTGCTTAAGAAAAGAGGGGCACGCTTGGGCGGAAACACGGGGCAGCGGGTATTAAGAATGATTGGGGTAGACAGTTTTATATTAACTCCCGATGTACTTCAGGCTTTGCGTCAGGCTGATATTGGTTTTTATGGGGCGGCGGGGTCAATGAAGGATATGAAACTGATTCAGCAGGCGTTTAATGTCTGGCATAAAGAAACGCTGATGCCTTACACTCATATCAGTAAAATTTTATCCTTTTCGGTTGATTGAACTGATAGCTTTTTACAATTCAGAAGAATCCATTTTCTTTTATAATAGGTGGAGTAATATTTTTATAACCTAGAAATCGTGATCCAACTGATCTGTCTAGATTGTCTGTCTAAATAAAAGAGGAAAATATGAATTCTTTAGCTAAAGTGCGAGCAACAATGATAACTGCCTGTGTAGCATTAGTGCTGACAGCATGTTCTAAATCACCAGAATCTACAGTGGAAAGTTTCTATGAAGCTGTTGCCGATGGTGAAATAACTGAAGCGAGAAGTTATCTTTCTGATCAGATTTTAGGCATGATGGGTGAAAAAAAGATAACAGCAGGCTTGACGGAACAATATGAAAAAATGCAAGCCTGTGAAGGGATAAAGAATATTGAGGTAGAAATGAAAGGAGAGGGCGAGTTGCGTTCTGGAACAGTGACAATAACATTTAAAGGTGATTGTCAGCCAAAGGTGGAGAAAACTAAATTGATTGAAGAAGATGGTGTTTGGAAAATTACAGCCTCTAAATAGGCGCCTGTTTTTTATTCTGCTGGCTATGATTTCTTTAGCGGTTATGGCGAATTACCATTCTGTGATTCAACGTACCGTTAAAAGGAAAGCAGACCCCACGTGGAAGCTAGATGCTGACAAGTTTTCTGATGGAGACCTTATCTTTAGAAAGGGCCGAGACTTGGTAAGTAGGCTTGTTCTCTCCCAAGGGAATTCGGCACAATTTTCTCATGTTGGTGTAATTGTTAAAAATAAAGGGATTGTTTCGGTAGTTCACTCTTTGCCAGAAGATGCTGTTTCAGTTCCGGGTGTACAAATCGAGCCACTGAGAAAATTTGCCTCTTTCGATAATGCCTCTGATATTGCGGTTTACCGTCTTAAAGAAATGGATGCTCGTGTGAGGAAAAAAATAACAGCATATATTTTGCACCAAGTAGGTAAACCATTTGATGCCAGCTTTTTATTAAGTACAGATGACAGCATTTATTGCACCGAACTGGCCGTTAAAGCATTTATGCATGCCGGTGTTGAGTTTTCTGACCTTGAGCTTATCGACGTGATGCTGATTGATGAGCCAGTTATAACACCAGATCATTTGCGGCAATCAGAGCGTTTAGAAAGGATAAAGCTATAGATTTTTTTCTAAAAACGTAGTTTGTTTTCGATTGATACCAGATGGGATGGGGGGAGCCTTTTTCTTTCAGGCTTTTCACAAAAAATATGATCAATTGATTTGTTTAGGTTAAATTAAGTCTTTCCTCAGTTTTTAAACTGCCACTTAGTAATTATTTTAGCGAATAGGGATACAAATTTTTTTATCACTTTGACTTATTTTATAGGCCAAGTTTATTGGATTAATTACATTCATTCTCAAAGTGTGGCGTCTACTATAGAAATATGAATTTGCTACCTTCTTGTATAGTTATCTTCATCGCAAGAATATTTAGACTAGATTTTCCTAATGCACTGTATCACATTATTTCTCGTGGTGATCGGGGGCGAAAACCAAAACCAAAACATTCATGATGATGACACAGATCATAAATGTAAGTAATTGGAATATATAAAAGAAAAAACGACCGGTCGCCTTGTCTCTGTTACAAACAGAATAGCAACATGTAGATAGAAATTTAGCGATTGTGGTGTCATACAATACAGGAGCATATAGTCAGAGAGGAGGTACTGTGCTGGTTACATCCTAATGCTGTTGGTGTTATGTTGTAAGAAAAACTAGAAATTCGGAATTCTGGATCTCTGTCCCCCCCATATTGAATTAGGGGGATCTAAAAGACTACCCCGGTTAACTAATTTGCTGGAAAACTTGTTGCGAAAGTTTAAGCAAGTCATTTTTATTAAGTTTACCCACCAATGCATAACCCATCTCTCCATCAATCCAGTAAAGTACACTAATACTTCCTTGTTTTGAGTAATGAAAAGCTGTTTTTCTATTCTCCCATGCTCCTCTTCTTATATAGAGTGTTATCCTCGTGCTATCGTTACGTTCATACATAAACTGTGCAGCCATACGATTGGTTGATGGTAATAGTCGCCCACCAATTAAATTAAATTTATTTTCTGATAAATCAGGTGCTTTAATCTCGGTATGTAATCGTTTTGATAGCCAGCCAACTAAATGCTGCTCTTCTTTAGCGGACACTTCGACTGGATGGAGACTTTCAGCTGAATAAATAGCATGTGCAAAAGAAGCAGGTTGTATTAAGTCAGTTTTTTGCCTATCAAAAGGCTGTATTAATATATTCTTGCCTGAGTGGGAGTTCCAGCCAACAACACCCCCAATCATTAACCAGGCCAGAGAGGCTGCTACTTTAAGCAATTTTTGCTGTATAGGTCTTCTTCGATGACGGCGAGAGTTTAAATTAGATTTTTTATAAGATAGACTTTGTTTATATTGTTCTGGCAATTCTTCATCTATAACAGGGTCATACAGTTGATGAATTGAATGGCTAAGAAATTGATAGTCTTCAATTAATTGAGCTGTTTCAGGGTGGGTCTGAATATAGGCTTCTATTTCATTGCACCGCGCAGGGTCAAGCTGGTGATCGACGTAAGCTTGTATCTCTGAATCAGTAATTTCAATGATCTTGTTCATCTTATCCTCCGCAGATGCGGGGCATCATCTCTATGGGTTAGTTTTCGTAAATGTTGGCGAGTTCTGGATAACTTTGACATCACAGTACCCACGGGAATTCCAAGTGTATCGGCTACTTGTTGGTATGGCAACCCTTCCAGAGTAACTAACAATAAAATTTGACGCTGTTCAAGAGGAAGTTCTGATATTGCTTGGTGCAAGTCTCTTAATTCCAATTTAGAGGTAGATGTATCTGCCATCGAGTTATCCATAATTTCGGGTAATTCCACAAAGTCAGGGCCATTGCTGATTCTTCGAATCTGGTTAGCGTAAACATTATGCATAATAGTAAATAACCAAGCGCGCAGGTCAGTTCCTTGCTGAAATAGATGCGACCTATCTAAAGCTCGTTCCAGACAGTCTTGTACTAGGTCTTCAATCATTGAGTGATGACCTTTGATAAGTGCCTGGACATAACGGCGCAATCGCGGGATGTAAGCAACAATACGCTGTTCTATTTCAGTCATTGTCTGTATTTATTTTTTACCATCGATAAAAATAGCAGGGGTGCTATAAACGTAGTCCCTGTGGGCAACGGGGGTATGGCAAGCGACACAGCCCTGAGAGAAATCCGCATTTTCTCCCCACGGTTTCAAATCTTCACCTCTCCAGCGTGCATATCCCCAGCCTTTGCTTGCTATGTATTTTTTTGCATCTTTAAGCATAAACTCAACCTGATGAAATTTTCCAGGAACTATTGCAGAAGGCCAATTTTCATCACTGCCTTGTTTCCATGCCACTTTGGCTAATATCGTACCATCAGGCCAAGGGTTCGTTTTACCATTTCTAGCAGCCTGAATAGCAATAGGATTGCCCAAGATGGTGCGGATAGTATTGTTATCTATACGGTGAGAGACACTAATAGTTTGCCAGTTTTTGTATCCGACTGGAAATTCAATGCCATTTGGCGAAGGTGCAATAGATTTAATGGTATCAGCATGTGCAAATCCTGCCCAGCTAATAGAAACAATATAAAGGCAATATAAATAATTTTTTCTCATGATTTTCCTCATCAATACAGGTTTAAAAATAACTGTTATTTAAGTTAACACGCGGGGAGTGTAAAAATTCCAAACTTTTTTTATTTTTTTTTAAGGAATAAATTAAAGGGCTAGGTGTTAGCTTGATGAAGGCAGAATTGTTTTCTGTCACATAATTGCATATAAATAATGTGTATATAAAGAGAGGTTAAAAGAGATGTTAAAACAATTTGTAAAACCCGTATTGGTGTCGGCAGTTATATTAAATTTATCAGTGAATAGCATACCAGTAGTTTTTGCTGCTGCTCCTAACCCTGAAGATGTTCCGAGCTTGTCAGCACTTGAGTCTTCATTAAAAGACTTTAAACAAATTTCTGATTATGCCAAGAAAGCTGTTGTTCGGTTAGAACTATTGGGTTTATTTAATAAACAGGTTTATTTTCTGCCACAGCATTATGCTGATAAAACATTTGCTAAACAATTATTAGGCACACTGGATAACCTTGGTTCTGGTGATTTAACCTATGCAGAAGCTAAGCGACTTATTACGCAATATCTGATTAACCCAGATGATAATGTGATTTTGTCTTTTGAAGGGTTTCTTTCTAAAAAAGGCTACCAAGATCAAGATATTATCACACGGGAAGATTTTGCCTATCTGGTTTCTCATGCCCGTGAAGCAAATATAATTGATAAAGGTTTACCTATTCATAATCCCGCTATCGCAACATCTGGACCATTATTGGGGCCAACCGTTTTTCAATCAGGTATTGATGATACTGGAGTACGTTTTGATGGTAGTACCATCTCACTATTTCATCGTACTAAAAATGGCTTCAATACCACTTTTAATGATTCGCCTGTTTATACATTACAAATACACCCAGAAGTTTTTAAGTCCGTATCTGTTGGCGGTATTAAGGTCAAGACCCTAAAGGATTTATCAGCACAATTGGAGGTTGAATTACGTGATGGAACTATTCACCGCACCCCTTTAACTTCATTAGTCCCATTTAGTATCCATGGAGCAGATAGTAAGGCAGGAGTCATCAGAGTTGAAGATGGCTTATTGGTTTTAGCAGATGATTTGCAGGAAAATATTGATAAATTTATATTGAATGGACATGAGTTTTCAGTAGAACAGACAATTGATAGAATTAACACCCAGACCTATTTCAATGGGGATAAAAATAGTGAAGAAGTAGTTTCAGTTGTTATTGATGAACTAGAGGATAAAGGCTTTTCGCTACAAGATAGACGGTTGATGATGCATAATCTAATCCTAGCTAAAACAGCATTGCAACAGTCTGTGTTATCTCCTATCAGTTCGCCTTTTAATACTATAGCGGGTCCAAGCAGTCAGTCACGAGGTTTTAAACAAAGTCATTTGTTTAAAACTTATCAGTTGGTTGATAAGTTACGCAATATGGCCGTAGCAGGAAATGTTACAGAACTTCGAAATAAATTAAATAAAGTGGAGGTAAAACAAAACCTATTGACTGGCACTAAAATTTTAACGGCAGCAACCTTATTGCCACATATTACTGCGTTATCAAATGCTCCTTTTTTACCTAATGAAGCACTTTCCTCACGGGTTAAAAAATCAGGAGCATTATTACCTAGTGAACCCATCGCATTTCAGTTTGACCGTTTAAAAAGAGCTGCCTATATCTTGTTGGATGATGCTCTGTCTACTGGCCATGCATCTCATTTGGTTACGCATGGTGAAATTATAAGACGAGATAACTCTAGTTCACAAGCTTTTACCCTCAGTGCAGGAAATTTTGAAGCAATACCCTTGCAAGTGAAGCAATCAGTCTTAATTGATGCTATTCATGATTATTCACAAGCTTATGAAGAACTGGTGCGTTTAATCTCTGGTATCGAGTTTACAGGCTCTTTAGCTAGCCTTAATGATTATACTATTAATACTATCAACGATTCTTTTTCCAGCCCTATTCTTAACCCTAAAATGGCTGAAATCAAGATTGGTGAATTAGATTTTAAACTAGATATGTTAGCAACACCCTCGCATGTGCTTGAAAACTTTTCACCTGCCAATAACCTGACCCAAAGTCGTTACACAGAAGGCTTTGGTCTGCAATCAGCTTTAGATCCATTTCCTATTCGTTTGGCAGAGTATATTTGTGCTGGGAATGTGGTTAGTAGTGCAGGTGATCTGATTGCTAAATCTAAATTAAATCCACTTGAACAAGGCGATTTAATCAGTGACTTCTCACTAACTGCTGATGAAGACTGTTTAGCTGCAATGGATAGCCCAAGATATCATCAGCTGTTATTTGTAGATAATTTTCAACTCCCCCCATTTGGACCAAGCGCAAAATTTATTTCTACGCAAGGTATTGAAATCATCAATCGCCTATTACTCTCTCCTGTTGATCCTGATTTGGCGATAGCTGATATACGTTTAAGTTATAGGCTTTCAGAAGCAGAGTTAAACCAAGCGCCTATTGCTAAAATAAAAAGCCGTAAGCGAGGTAAAGTAGGGCGGTATATGAAGCTGAATGCAAGGTTTTCAAATGATGCCGATGGTGATGCCTTACAGTACCAGTGGAGAGTTAAGTCTGGCAAAGCAACTATCTTTCAGTCAAGGTCTCGTTCAAAAGCAACGGTTCTACCCTTAACAGCTGATGATTTGGTTATAGAGTTGCAAGTAAATGATGGAACTGCAAACAGTAAAGTTGTAGAAAAAACTATTAAAATCAAAAGCAAGAGGTTTTTTAGTTTTAGAAGATTCTATAAAAAAATATTTGGATAAGGTGTGTAGTCATTTTATTCATGATAGATGAATAGAGACTGGTGAAGCCTATGATTTCAATTGGTTTCATCAATTTCAAGTTATCTTTCCATACAAATATTTTACCGATTGATTTTTTAATAAAACAGGATACAACTTATAATGAAATATTACCTAATGGCATTTTTGCTTATTGCTGGAACCAATTCTTATGCCGCCTATGAAAACTTTTCAGTAGACCACTCTAGCTATAAAAATGCTCAATATGTTGGTGATTTATATGACAGTTCTGATATTCACATCTTTGGTGGCCGAGGTTATGTTCCAGAATTTTTTGAATTTTCAGATAATGATGATGCTGATTTTTACAGTTTTATTGCTGATCGCAATGACACAATAAATATAACGGTATTAACACCTTTTGGTCCAGACAATATAACAGACCCAGTTTTAGGGCTGTTTAACTCTCAAGGAGAATTATTAGCAACAGATGATGATAGTCACTCAGCCTTTGGTTTAGACTCTTTTATATCCTACTCTATTATGGAAACTGGTTTTTATGCCATAGCAATCAGTGGGTATGACGATTATAACTTTGATGGTCTAGGTGATTTTGGGGCTATTAATACTGACTATCTCTATACAGTGGATATTACAGCTGTTCCCGTACCAGCCACTGCATGGCTTTTGAGTAGTGCTTTACTTGGATTAGCAGGGTTTAGATTGCCACGAAATAGAAGGACGTTTAGCTCTTAGAAACTATTGTTTACGCACCAGTGTGGTGCGCATGTGGGTGGAGAATAGTAAACCTGATGTGATTAAGCGGTTAAATAAGAAAGCTATAGAGGCTTATACGTGAGTCTAATACTCAAGATATACTATAAACAAAGGCTTTCTTGTGTTGTGGCATAAAAAATGC
>Ga0256840_1000978_pt1 | contig 27975 bp, 28 predicted proteins | sample 355202metaG_FD_185969 | JGI IMG/M metagenome (GOLD analysis project Ga0256840, IMG submission 185969) | Hydrothermal vent microbial communities from Mid Atlantic Ridge, Atlantic Ocean - 355-202 | ecosystem: Environmental > Aquatic > Marine > Hydrothermal vents | place: Atlantic Ocean: Mid... | reverse complement strand
ATGAAACTCTATGTGGATGAGAGACTTTCGCGTGAAGAAGTCATACAAAAGGGTGTTGATGAAAAGATGTTGGATATGATAATAAAAAGAATTTTTAGAAATCATTTCAAAAGAAAGATGCCTGTGATTGCAAAGCTGACTTCAAGAACATTGAATCATGACTTTAATTATCCACGCGATATTGGATTATAAAATTTAGGAGTAAAAAATGAAAAATGAAAAACTGAGTATCCCTTTTAGTAAATATGAAAGTTCCCGTGCGGCACACTCTAATGTGAGTGATGTGCTTGATGGCGAAGATTTGTATCAGGTACCAAAACTTGAAGAAGAGTTTCGCGAGTATGTCGGATCAGAGTATGCTCTTGCTACATCGCACGGAACATCAGCACTGCACCTTGCCATGCTTGCACTTGACTTAAAACGTGGTGACAAAGTAATTTGCAGTGTAAATGCGCACCCGAGTGTACCGGAGGTTGTTCGTCATTTTGATGCTGAGCCCATTTTTATTGATATAGCTGAAGATTCTTATAATATTGATCTCAATAAACTAGAAAATTATTTGGAAGAAAACAAATCCAAAAAGCTCAAAGCAGTTATTATAACGCATATTGGCGGAATGACTGTAGATTTGGACAGGGTCTACTCTATGACATCCATATATGATGTCAAAATTGTTGAAGATGCGAGTGATGCTTTGGGTGCTACATACAAGGGCGTAAAAATAGGTGCAACAGGTGCAGATATAGTCTGTTTCAATTTTTCTCCGCATTTAAAAAAAAATATCTGTAATGGCGGAATGCTTGTGACAAATGATGAAGATATCATGCAAAGAGCAAGATTGCTGGCAAATCATGCCATGGTACGCAATGAAAATGCTTTGGAGTATATTTATGATGTTGTAGATATTGGAAATGATTATGCACTGAGCCATTTAAATGCAGCCTATATCAGAGCGCAGGTAAAAGAACAGGATGCAAACATTGCAAGACAAAAAGAGATTGCCAAAATGTACAGTGAAGGACTCGAAGGGGTAGATCATATTATTACTCCGGATATGAGTAATGAAGAGAATCCTTTTTCTCTTTATATAGTAAAAATAGACAAAAACCGCGATTCTTTTGCTGTAGCACTCAAAGAAGAGGGCATCGGGGCTGGATTGCATTATATTCCGCTTCATCTTTTATCGTATTATAAAAGCAAATATGCTTTACGTGTTAATGATTTTCCAAGAGCGCTGCGTTCATTCCAACAGGTACTTTCTTTGCCGATTTATGCAAGTATGACTGATGAAGAGGTACAAATTGTTATAAGTAAAATCAAAAAAATAGCAAAAACGAGAGTGTAATTGAAAAAAACGCTCATTTTTTGGGTTGAAGAGTATTTCTACAGCCCAACTTCTTTACAAAAACTTCTCTCTTATCTGCTTCTTCCCTTGAGTTGGCTCTATTGCTTTATTATGTATGTTCGATATAAATTACAAACACCAGAGGATTTTGCTATAACCATCATAAGTGTCGGTAATTTAACTGTCGGCGGCAGTGGAAAAACACCACTTGTCACGGCTTTGGCACAAAACTATGCAAAACCGGCAATTATTCTTCGTGGCTATGGACGCTCATCCAAAGGGTTGATTGTTGTCAAAGAGGGTAATGAAATTTTATGTGATGTTAAAAGCAGTGGGGATGAAGCGATGATATATGCCAAAAAGCTTCCAAATGCTACAGTTATAGTCTCTGAAGAGAGAAAAATAGCCATACAAAAAGCAAAAGAACTGGGCTGTGAAATAATTTTTTTGGATGATGCCTACTCCAAACATAATATCAAAAAACAGGATATTCTGATAGATATAGAGACCAAAAACAACTTTTGTCTGCCCTGTGGTCCATATCGTGAAAGAGTATGGAAAGGTAAAAATGCTTTACATGTAAAAGAGGATCAAGACTTTTTTAGAGAAGTGAGCGTGAGAGATCCAAGGCAGAAAATGAGCCTTGTCACCGCCATTGCCCGGCCGCAGCGGCTTGATAAATATCTTCCTGATGTCATTGCGAAGCATTATTTTGAAGACCATCACAGTTTTACAAAAGAAGAACTTGAAGAAATTCTCAGGCGTGACAAGAGTGAGAGCCTTTTGGTGACCTTTAAAGATTATGTAAAAATTGAGCACTTCGGACTGCCTCTTTCACTGCTTGACTTGGAGGTAAAAGTAAAAGAAGATGTACTTATACCAATCCCCATTAAAGAAACGATATTTAAACAATAGTATTGCATTATAGTGCAAGGCGAAATCCCGCAGGGGCTACTGGTAGCCTCAAGGGTTTATAACGAAGCAATATGATGCAATACTATTGCCCGAAGGGTTAAAAATAAGCTATCATCTACTGCGTTAGACTATTTTGAAGCTACCAGTAGCTCCTGCAACAGTCTGCCTTGTAGCTAATAGTTTATTTTTAATTTAAATTTCGTTTCTTTAATGGGGATTGGTATTAGTGCGTTTGTTTAGAAATGATTCTTTGTTTGAAGTATCGCAGTAGGTACTCTGTCGTAAAAGCCAAAGCAAAAGTAACTATAAGGTAGTATGCAATCTCAGGCATGGTTTTATAGGTAGAATAGAGTGTAATTCCAGCAACCCCAAACATAGAAAAAATTGCCAGAACAACAAGATATTTTTTTGCGCCACTCTCCTGCAGAAGATTTAAGTGTGCAACATGTGTACTGCCCTGAACGATGAGCATGACTATAGCGGCAACAGTTGTGATTTGTGCCAGATTAAAAAAGAGTATCATCGGTATAATTAAAAGCGCACTGATAATGAGTCCCTCGAAAGACTGGTAGATATTATATTTGTATATTTCAGGAAGATTTCCCTCTTTTGCCATTGTGTATCCTATGTCAGTCACAGCATAGAGTGTTGCATTAATCGCTGAGGCTGTTGCCAGGAGTGCCGTGGCAGCCATAATCTTAAATCCCCATTCACCAAAGATGGGCTTTGCCGCTTCAGCCAGGGCATAGTCCTTTGCCTGAATGATTTTATCAAGCGGAAGGTTTCCTAAAACAGCAATACTTGTAAGTATGTATAAAGCCGCTACAATGAGCAAGGCGACAAACATAGAACGCATCATGGTCACTTTCGGATTATCCATATCCTCCACAGAGTTTGTAATAACGCTAAAACCCTGATAGGCAAAAAATGTAATACCGATGGCAAAAACCATACCGCTGAGAGGAGGCATGTCCGCTACACTTAAAAGCTGAGGCTGTATTGTAAAAAGTGCCGCAAATGCAAAGGTAACAAGAACTCCGAGTTTTATGATGACAATGATATTTTCCGCCTTTGCAACAAAAACTGCACCGACAAGGTTTATAAGCGTGAAAAAGGCGATAATACCTATGGCAAATATATTGATCCAGGTTGTATCACCATGGAGCATAAATGTTGCACTGTAGGTTCCAAATGATTTTGCAACGGCTGCAATGGCAATGAGCTGGGAAAAATAAAACATGACACCCATAGAACCGGAAAAAATATTTTCGCCAAATCCCTGTACCAAATACTCGACTATTCCGCCGCGTGACTGGTAGCGTACTGCCAACTTTGCCAGAGAATAGCCACTTAAAAGTGCTATAATTCCGCCAAAAACAAAAGAGAGCCAGACAATATTTCCAGCCATAGCACCAGCTTGGCCGATAACTATAAAAATTCCGGCTCCTACCATCGAACCAATGCCTAAAAAGACAGCGCTCCAGAGTCCAAATGCTTTTTGTTTTTGCATTTTACTGATTCATTTTTTTAAATATTGAGCCTGTTATAAGAAGGGCAAAGCCATCAAAGAAAAGACTAAAACCTACTAATAAGCCTATGAGATAGGTTGATGTAAACGGCCAACCTACTATAAATAAAATTCCAATTAACATAGAAAAAATTGCATTGAAAAGCCACCAGATCCAACCACTTGCCGGACGCATATTCATCGCAAGTGAAAAACTTGCAAATGAGTCCATAAAAAAGTATATTGCAAGAAGCAGACCAACTGTTCCTATCCCTGTCATAGGATAAAAAATCATTAATGCCCCGATGCCGATTAGGATAAAACTTTTAAGCCATCCAAGAAAATCACTTTTATCGCTGATATAGGTAAAATAGCCAGCCATAAATCCACTAAACATCATAAGCCATGCAACAAAAGTTACAGTAGCCAATGTCATAAACACAGGGTATATGATACCCACAATACCAAGAATAATAAAAATTACACCTGTAACTTTTGAATACTTGCTAAATTTGTCAAACAGATTCTCATCTATAGGATACTTCCACATTTTGTTTCCTTTTTGAAATATTTGCAAAGATTGTAACATAGTTATGATACAAGAAGAGTTACTTAAGTAGCATTAAGGGCACATCTAAAAACCCTGATATATCTCAAAGCCAAAAAAGAGGAGTGAGATTGTGTAAAACTTTTCTTGAAGCATAGCCGTAGCTACGGTGATAGAAAATTTTGTGCAAGATTGCTTCTCTTTTTGGCTCCCGTAGGGCATTATAGCAAAAGCACTACTGCTTCGTTAAAACCACTTAAAGCTACAAGTAGCTCCTGCGTAGTTTTGCCTTGCATTAGTACTTTTGCTATAATGTTGAGATACATCAGGGTTTTTAGATGTGCCCTTAATAGAAGATTGGATAGAATAGCAAAATTATTTTGCATAAAGGATAGAAATATTGCAGGCAAAAGTTGAAACAGTAAAAACACTCCTTGATGCACTTCCGTTTATTCGTGAGTTTAGAAAAGAGATTGTTGTTATAAAATATGGCGGTTCGGCACAGACATCCCCGGCGTTAAAAGAAAAATTTGCAGAAGATATTTTGCTTATGTATCTAGTAGGTATCAAACCTGTTATCGTACATGGGGGTGGAAAAAAGATTACAGATATGCTTGAAGCACTTAAAATTGAGACAGAGTTTATAGACGGACAGCGCGTGACTACAAAAGAGACGATGCGGATTGTGGAGATGATACTCAGTGGTGAAATCAACAAAGAGATAGTCTCTTTACTGAATTCCCATGATGCAAAAGCAATAGGTATCAGTGGAAAAGATGCGCATTTTATTCGTGCAAGGGCAAAAGACTTTAGTAAGTGGGGATTAACGGGCAATATCACAAATGTCAAAGCAGATGTTGTTTTAAATCTCATCAAAGAGGGTTTTATTCCTGTTATAGCCCCTATTGCAGCGGGTGAAGAGATGGGACATCCCGGATACAACATCAATGCCGATCTGTGTGCTTCTTATGTTGCAAAAGCCATTGGTGCAAACAAAATAATTTTTTTGACAGATACCCCGGGTGTCTTAAACAAAGAGAAACAACTCCTTGCAACCTTGACAAAAGATGAAGTAAAAGTGCTGAAAGAAAACGGAACAATTCACGGCGGTATGGTACCAAAAGTTGATGCCTGTCTCGAAGCGATAGACGGTGGTGTACACAAAGCGCATATTATTGACGGGCGACTTGAACACTCTATGCTTTTAGAGTTGTTTACATCTGAGGGTGTAGGTACCCAAATAGTAAAATAAGAAAGGATTAGGTATGAGTTACAGCGCGTTATTTGAAGATGAAGATGATATCTTTGGAGGTTCTCCAAGATCAAAGTTTATGGATGTTGTTTTTAATGCCAACAATGATATAGTAAGACAAGAGCTTGAAAAGTTTGTCGAAAAAGTTGCTGCAATGGAATTGATGCTTCAGGAGCAGGTCGGTGATGATATTGATACGGTAGTTGCACGATATAAAGCAAGTCATCTTGATGAGGTTGCAACCAAAACAAAAAGTATTTATATAGAACTGATGGGTAATATTCTTTCTCAGAGCGAATAACAGTTGAAAAGTGTTTTACAGTTTTTCCTGAGAGTCTTGTTTCTTTGCAGTGCTGTTCTTTTTGCAGGTGATTTGCAGGATGTGCAGGAAATTTCATTGAAAAAGGATGAGCCAAAGAAAATTCTTGTAAAATACGATAACAAAACAAGACTTTTTACATTTAGATGGACTTTGTACACGAATGAAGGTTTGGTGATTTTGCGTTCATATGATAAGTATGTAGCGCAAAATATACTTTACCTGAATCATAAAAATCAAAGTTTTCGGGTCAAACTAAAAACTCCTGGAGCAGATTTTTACAATGTACCCTACATACTGGTTAAATTTAAAGAGTTTGATGTAAAAAAAAATATTGCAAAATTTGAGCTTTATCTTTCTGATGATAAAGAGCAAATAAGATTAGAAATAGCAAAAAATAAACAAAAGACGAGATAAATGCAAAGAGTAGAAGCGCAAATAAAAAGATTGATACAAGAGTGTGATTATGATGAGGTGACCCGTCTGTTTGCAATGCTGCAGGGCGGAAAGAGACTTCGGGCAAAGCTTATTCTTAAAATTGCTCCAAAACATAAGGACGCTCCTCTTTTAGCCGCCATAGTGGAACTGATTCATGCTGCCTCACTTTTACATGATGATGTTATTGATGATGCTATGACAAGACGCGGAGTAGCATCGGTAAATGCAACGGACGGAAGCAAAACAGCTGTCATGCTCGGAGATATTTTATATTCAAAAGCATTTACGGAACTTGTTGCCTTTGACAAAGAAGTAGCACAGACAATTGCTTCATCGGTTACGGCTCTTTCCAAGGGCGAAATGATGGATGTCAAGATGGCAGAAAGTTTTAACAGTGATGAAAAACGTTATCTTGATATGCTTTATCTCAAAACCGCTACACTGATTGAAGCAGCTGCAAAAGCGAGTGCTCTGCTGGCGGGAAAAGATGCAGACAAGTATGCTTTGTACGGACGTAATTTAGGACTCTCATTTCAAATTATAGATGATATTCTTGATATTACAGCAGACGAAGCAACACTTGGAAAACCTGCGATGAATGATTATGTAGAAGGGAAATGTACTTTGCCGTACATTTATCTTTACAAGGCACTTGAAGCAAAAGATCAACAAAAGCTTCTATCTCTGCATGCGAAAAAACCTACACAAGAAGAACTCTTATGGATGAAACAGAAGATGCAAGAACACAAAACGATAGAAAAATCTTTTGAACTGGCACAGAAACTCTCAAACGAGGCGAAGCTTGCTTTGCATGAAGATGAAGATTTGGTTGCCATTTTAGATACTATGATACAGAGAAGTTACTGATGCATTATTTAATTGTAAGTCTTTCACATAAAAACAGTAATTTGGAATTGAGAGAAAAATTCACCTATACGGATGAAGAGAAAGAAGCCTGCCTGCAAAGACTTCTCAAATCGCCTAATATCAGTGAAGCTGTCATGCTGGCTACATGTAACCGTATGGAGCTATATGTATGCTGCAGTGACATTGAAGAAGCAACGGAACATATGATGAAGTTGCTGGCATTCAAAGGTGGTTTGTCAGAAGATATTTTACGAAAAACCGCTGAAATAGTTGATGACAGTAGTGCAATTCATCATCTTTTTGCGGTTGCAAGTTCTATTGACTCTATGGTAGTTGGTGAGACACAGATTGCCGGACAGTTAAAAGATGCTTTTAAATTTTCTCATGAACGCGGTTATTCGGATAAGAAAATGTCACGAGCGCTTTCGCATGCGTTTAAATGTGCTGCAAAGGTGAGAAATTTAACTGATATATCATCAAAACCGGTTTCTGTGGCTTCTGTAGCAATAAAACAGATTAAAGAAAAAGTAGATAATTTAAACGAAAAAAAAGCACTCGTTATCGGTGTGGGTGAAATGAGTGAAATCTGCGCAAAACACCTTGTATCGGACGGGGTGGAGACATATATCGCAAACAGAACAAAGCAAAAAGCCAAGACTTTGGCACAGGAATGCAATGCTAAAGTATATGAATTTGGTGATTTGGATAAAGCGGTGAATGAATTTGATATTATATTCACAGCAACAGGTGCAACGTATCCTATTATTACCAACGAACTTATAGAAGATGTGGATTTTGAGAGATTCTGGTTTGATTTGGCTGTTCCAAGAGATATTGATATAAAAAACAGAAAAAATATTTCTCTTTTTGTGGTGGATGATATAAAAGATATTGTAGATGCAAACAAGGCACAAAGAGAACAGTATGTAAGACAGGCGCACGGAATTGTAGGACGAAGTGTTGTGGAATTTTATGAGTGGCTTGATACACTCAATGTGGAACCTATTATAAAAGAAATTTATAAAAAAGCTGAAAAAGCTGCACAGGAAGAGACACAACGTGCGGTTAAAAAAGGTTTTCTGCCTCAAGAATATGAACAGCAGGCGCAAAAAATGGCGCATCAGGCAATCAAAAGATTTTTGCATGATATGACAAAAAAAATGCGTGCAGCCTCGCATGAAGCCAAAAGTGATTCTGTCACCGGAGCAATGCAGTATATTCTTAATGATGAGAATGACAATATTCCAGACCAATACAAACACCATTTAAAAAAGGATTAAAATTTGAGAAGAAGTAAAGCTTTTATACCGACAACCAAAGAGGCACCATCAGATGCTACACTTCCGAGTCATATATTTTTATCTCGTGCAGGATTTATTACACAGGTTGCTGCAGGTTTGTATAATTATCTGCCATTGGCAAAAAGAGTGATTAAAAAAATAGAAAATATCATCAATGAAGAGATGACAAAAGTGGGTGCCCAGGAGGTGGAACTCTCTTTTGTAACACCCGCAGAGTTGTGGCAGGAGAGTGGAAGAATAGAAAAGTTTGGTAAAGAACTGCTTCGTTTTCACGACAGAAAAAACAACCTTTTCGTACTTGGACCTACACATGAAGAGATGATGGTTGATGTTGTCCGTAACCGTGTGACATCCTATAAGAATCTGCCATTAAACCTGTATCAGATTAAGACAAAATTCCGAGATGAGGCGCGTCCCCGTTTTGGGCTGATGCGTGGTCGTGAGTTTATTATGCAGGATGCCTACTCTTTTCATGCTACAACAGAGGATTTGGATCGAGAATTTGATGCAATGGAAGCAGCATACAAAAAGATACTTACCCGTATGGGACTTGATTTTAGAGTTGTAGAGGCTGACAGCGGTGCCATCGGTGGGAACGGCTCCAAAGAACTGATGGTTTTGGCTGAGAGCGGTGAAGACACAATTGCTGTTTGTTCAAAATGTGAATACGGTGCCAATATAGAAGCCGCTTCAAGAAGTAAACGTTCAAATATTCCTGAAGCTCCTGAAGCTTCTTTTAATAAATTTAAAACACCCGATGTTAAAACAATAGATGAACTCGCGGAGTTTTTTAAGATAGACCCATACTACACAGTAAAATGTGTTGCAAAAAAAGTTGTTTACGAAGATGCAAGTGAGATTGTCCTTTTCTTTGTAAGAGGGTGTGATAACCTCCAGGAAGTAAAAGCACTCAATGCAACAGAAGCGCTTGATGTTGTAGATGTGACAGAAGAAGAGCTCAAAGAAACAGGGCTGGTTCCTGGCTTTATAGGACCGCTTGATCAGGATAAGGCAAAACATGTCATTGACAGTGATTTAAAAAATGCCACAAATTTAATCTGCGGGGCGAATGAAGCAGATTATCACTTTATAGGTGTAGATTTGTCTGTGTTGAGTGATGTTGCTTATTTTGCAGATATAGCAGAGGTAAACGAGGGTGATATCTGCCCTCATTGTGAAAAGGGAACACTTTCATTTACAAAGGGAATTGAAGTAGGGCATATTTTTAAACTTGGAACTACTTACTCAAAAGCTTTGAAAGCCGAATTTTTGGATGAAAACGGAAAAGCGCAGCTTTTTATTATGGGAACATACGGAATGGGTGTTTCGCGTCTTGTTGCAGCAGTCATTGAACAGCACCATGATGAGTATGGCTGTATCTGGACAAAAGCAACTGCACCTTATATGGTAAATATTATGATTAGTAACATCAAAGATGAGGCGCAGGTGCAAGCAGGCGAAGAGCTTTACAGGCAATTGCAAGATGCAAATGTGGAAGTAATACTCGATGACAGAAAAGAGCGTTTTGGATTTAAAATGAAAGATGCGGAACTTATCGGGTTCCCGTATACGATTGTTATCGGAAAAGAGTTGCAAAATGGACATGTACAGATTTTTGACAGAGCAACAAAAGAAAAAACAGATATCAAGAGTGAAGATATATTTGATAAAATTATGGAACTGATTTAAATGCTTTACTTTTTAGTCTATCTTTTTTTGGAAGTGCTTGTTTCTGTACAGATTTCCTCCGCAATAGGAGGACTTGCCACTTTTTTTGAGATTCTCTTTACTGCATTTGTAGGTATATCTATTTTAGTGAATTTTAGAAAAAGCTTAATTGAAAACATGACAGCAGTTTCTTATAACTGTATTGATTTGGAACAGTTTCAAAAATTAAATCTTTTTACCCTGATTGGTGCCATACTGCTGATTATTCCCGGATTTTTAACAGACATATTAGGTATACTCATGCAGTTTGGTGTTTTTACGAGTATGATTGTTAACCGTTATAATGTAAAATCAGGAAAATGTAATTCTTCTTTTGAAGAACAAAATAATATAACAAAGGATTCAGATGTCATTGATGTTGAAATTATTGAGCACGACTCTACTCTTAAGTAGTTTTCTTTATGCCAGTACAGCAAGTGAAAAAATAGAAGATTTTTTAGAAGATAAGTTTAGTGAAAATCCTAGACTCAAATCGGTAGATGTAAAAGTAGAGGATGTTACACCACTCAAACAGCTGCCAAAATGGAATGCCTATATCGTTAATGTGAAAGCTGTTTTGAAAAACAAGCAAAAGCAGGTCATTCGCCAAAAAATGATTTGGTTTTCAAACGGACAGATGATTACAAAAGATTTGACAGATATAAATACAGGAGAAAGCCTTGTTGACAAGGTAAAACCGACAGTAAAGACCAAGCATTATACAAAAGAAAATTTGATTTACGGCAATGCCAATGCGAAACATAAAATAGTCATTTTTTCAGATCCACTGTGCCCTTTTTGTAGAGGGTTTGTGCCAGGTGCCATAAAAGATATGAAAAAAGAACCCCAAAAATTTGCAATATATTACTATCATTTTCCACTGGAAAGAATTCACCCGGCTTCAGTAACTTTAGTAAAGGCTGCTATTGCCGCAGAACATAAAGGTGTAAAAGATGTCGTATTAAAACTTTATAATGTTTCAATCAATCCAAGAGAAAAAAATGTCAAAAAAATTCTTGAAGCGTTTAATAAAGCAGAGGGGACAGATATAACACCGGAAGATATTAAATCTGCAAGTGTGATCAAACAGTTTAATCATGACAGACTTGTCGCAAATGATTTGATGGTCGGAGGAACGCCGACTGTTTATTTTGACGGTTCAATAGACAATACAAAGAAAAAATACCTAAAAGTGAAGTAATGCAAAAATTAACAATAGCAACACGCGTTTCAGACCTGGCACTTTGGCAGGCCTATCATATCAAGGAAAGAGTTGAAGCAGGTTTTCCTGAAATAGAAGTAGTGCTTAATAAAATAGTAAGTAACGGGGACAAAGTTTTGGACAAACCTTTGGCTCTCATTGGTGGAAAAGGGCATTTTACCAAAGAGCTTGAAGATGAGATGCTGGCTGGCAATGCCGAACTTGCTGTACACAGTTTAAAAGATGTACCGACATATATTCCTGATGGTTTGGAACTTGCAGCTGTGACGCAACGTCAGGACCAAAGTGATGTTTTTTTATCTCATACTTATAAAACACTTGAAGATTTGCCGGAGGGTGCAGTCGTTGGGACAACAAGTCTGCGACGTAGAATGCAGCTTTTGCAAAAAAGACCTGATTTACATGTAAAAGATTTGCGGGGGAATGTGAATACACGTTTGAGAAAATTGCAAGAAGGGCAGTATGATGCAATTATTTTGGCATGGATAGGACTTAACAGACTCGATTTGCTCAAAGACATTCCCTATACCCAAAAACTCTCTCTTGATATGATGATTCCACCTATGGGGCAGGCTGCCTTAGGGATTGAAATTGTAACAGGTAATGAAAAGGTAAGAGAAATCGCACAAAGTCTCAATGATGAAAATACCTTTACATGTACACAGATTGAGAGAGACTTTATATCGAAAATCGGAGCTGGATGTTCTGCTCCTGTTGCCTGTAATGCTGTTATTGACAGGGACAGTATTGTTTTTAGAGTGATGTTGGGTTTTCCAAACGGAACACATATTATGCAGGAAAAAGTTATAACAAGTAAAGAAAAAAGTAAAGATTTAGGCAAAGAACTTGCTCAGAAAATGATAGACAAAGGCGCACTGGATTTATTAAAAGAGGCAGAAAAAACGGCCTTTAAAGATGAAATGCCACAAAGATTGTAAAGTATAAAAACTCAAAAATTATTTTTGAGTCTTTATACTATAACATGCCCTACAAATTTACTCATATTGTCTAAGATATCTCCACCTTTTCTAAAACTCAGTCCACAGGCTTCATAGGCAAAGAAAATACCTGCCTGATATTTGTTTCCATGAACATCTTTTGGAAATTCTACATACTCTTGATAGATTTTTTTATGATTTGCATAGGGACCGTCAGTTTGAATGCTGATACTTCCGTCTGCTTCTATAATCTTTGTATTGGCACCTTCGCGTCCAAAAACAGGTTTTTCAACCTGTTTGATGCCTTTGAGTGGTTCAAAAGAAGTTTTAAGCAGGTAAGGTGAATCCGGAAACAGTTCATATAAAATTGCCATCATACCTTTTGACTGGAAGAGTAAAGTGTAGGCAGGATTTAAAATAATGGCTTTCTGGTTTTGGATGATATTTGTAAGTGTTGTAGCGAGTTCCGGTTCATCAACTGCAATATCTTCCCACGGATATAGCTTAAACCAGTACTCATAATTTATATCATCACTGTCATAAATGCCATCTTCATCAAAACGGACATTCTGTAAAAACTCAAACTTTGTAACAAATCCGGCATCGGTTGCCATTTGCTGGAGGAGTTTTGTAGTAGCTTCTTCTTCATCATTGCCTTCAACAGAGGAAAAAAGTATTTTCCAGCCGTCATAGAATTCTTCAAATTTGTCTGTATCATCAAAGAGTGTAATCAGTCTTTTAAAGTTGTTACTGATGGCCTCATAAACATTGTTAAACTGACGCTCTTCATCCATATCATTGGATTTTAAAATTGCCCATTGTAAAAGTGCAGTCTCAAAAAGTGCAGTAGGGGTGTCGGCATTAAACTCTATAAGCTTAATATCCTCTCCGTCAATACCACCGGCCAAGTCGAAGCGACTGTAAATATGCCAATGGACATCGTTTTCCCAGCTTTTTTTGATCACTTCTATAAGATTGAAAGGAATGCCCAAATCAAAAAAGAGGTTGTTTTTTATGACATATTCGGCTGCTTCGACATACATATCATAAAGGGCATTGGCAGCCTCATAATAGGCCTCTGCTTCTTCTTGGGTGACTTCTACAAGTTCATCGCTGACATACTTGCTGCCGTCAGAATCAGTATGCCAGGTAAAGCCTATCTCTTCTAAAGTTTTATCGTCTATTGGACTCAGTTTTTGTGTTGTTATCATGCATCACCCTCCGAAAAATCCGCCGCTGCTTCTGCTGTAGCTTGAGCTTCTTGAAGTGCCGCCAAAGAAGCTTTTTCTACTGCTTGTTGATTTTCTAGCTGTTTTACCTGCTGCCGAACGGCTGTATGCACTTCTGTTGACACTTCTAGAATTTCTTGAAAAACTTTTGTTGTTCATCAGTGCATTGCCTATCATATTTCCGAGCAAACTTCCTGCGGCAACGGCTAATATTGTACCGGCAAGCCCCATACCTGCACTTCCTGCATTGTCTTGAAGCGTTTCGCTTGTACCATTTTCTACTTTTTGATACTCCTGTGCAGCTAAAGCTTTCATCTCTTCTTCATTCATAAAACGCTCTGTTACTCTGCCAAACTCGTCGCGTTCTCTGATGATTGCACGAGACGGACCTTGTGTCGGCATCTCTTCAACAACTTTATATTTCCCGTTTGGCTGTTGTTCTATGACCAAAAATTTATTTTGTGCTTCTTGTTGTTTTTGCTCACACCCTGTAAGTGTACTCATCATGAAAATACCGGCAGTTCCTAAGACAACACCACTGGCAATGGAAGATATATGTTTCATTTTAATATTGACCTTGAATTTTATTTTTGTCTAGAATTATAACTTTTTTTAGTTCATAATCGTAAAATGTTACAGTTTTTCTTCCATCATAGTAGAGATCACCATGATAAAAGAATTTGTCCGTTTTAAGTGTAATGTTTTTTTTCATAAGCATCATTTCTCCAACGGCTTTTCCTATAGGAGGAATAAGTGTTGCAAAAGAGAGAACAAAGAGAGAACCTATAACTATAAGGGCTGTTTTTGTGCTGGCATAGACTACCAAATAACCAAGAACTATAGAAAAAAACAGAAATAAAAAGAGGTTTTGATGATCGGCAAATAAGATATTGTAGTATACATGTACACCATAAAAATCTATGTAATGCAGTTTCACTCCCAATATAATGAAAAAATCCAATATAAATGTAAAAAACATACCACTTAGCAGTGCTTGAAACAGTTTACTCATCGTAACCTCTTTATTTTTTTATGGTTGACTTTATAGAGTTTTGAAGCCTGACCTTCAAACAGTCCTTTCTTGTCTTCGATTATTATATCAGCTTTTTGCTCACAAAAAGTTCTTGCAAAGTTTTTACCGCTTTCATTGGCAGATGTAGAGTATGTCCATTCCTTTTGTCTCAAACAGGCAGAGTTCACTACATCTGCTGCAACTCGAAAAGCATGGTCTTTTACTATAAAGGTTGTTTTTTTCAAGCGTCGTACTCTGTTTTTTTGGCTGTTTGGGACTCTTTTGTGCTCTTTTTTTAATGCGAGAAAGTTCTTGTAAACCACAATAAAAGGCTTGGTATTTGGACGTGATTTTACTGCACACAGTTTAGGAGCATCCTGTGACAAAAAACCGACAGTAGTGTCGGTTTGTGAGAGAAGAATATTTGTTTTTATACTAAAAAATCTTGCAGGGCTGTTGAGCTTGACCATTTTTCATCTTCCATTTCATCAAGAGCCAATATGAGCGCTCTCGCTGCACTGAGCGTTGTAAAGTAAGGTATACTTCTTTTAAGCACTTCTTGGCGAATAACAACAGCATCTTTTTTGGATGTGTTGTTGTCAGATGTATTAATTGCCATTGCTATTTCATCATTTTTCATGCTGTCTTCTATATTTGGACGGCCTTCTGAAATTTTTAAAACCACTTCACATGCTATGCCTGCTTCTTCTATGGCTTTTTGTGTTCCTTTTGTTGCAACAAGTTTAAAACCGTGTTCAATCAGGCCTTTTGCTATTTCAGGAGCATGTTTTTTATCTGTATCAACAAAAGAGAGGAAACATGTTCCACCTGTCGGAATATTGTTTCCTGCACTGAGTTGTGCTTTTGCAAAACTTACACCGAAGTTTTTACTGATACCCATTACTTCACCCGTAGATTTCATCTCAGGACTCAGTACCAAGTCAGCACCGTAGAGTTTATGGAAAGGGAAAACTGCTTCTTTGACAGATACATGTCCTTTGAGACGAGGGCGAAGCAGGCCGTTGTGTTCCTCAACTATTTCATATTTGTCATAGTATTCGAGTGAACTTCTTAAATCTTTGCCCATCATAACACGTGTGGCTACTTTTGCAAGAGGCATACCGGTTGCTTTTGAGACAAAAGGAACTGTACGTGAAGCACGGGGATTGACTTCGATTAGATAAATTTCATCCTGATAAATTGCATACTGTACATTCATCAGTCCGACAACGCCAAGGCCGAGTGCGATGACTTTTGTCTGCTGCTCAACTTTTTCTATCATCTCCTGTGTCAAATTCATCGGAGGCAGTGAACATGCCGAATCTCCGGAGTGTATGCCCGCCTCTTCGATGTGTTGCATAACAGAACCGATGTAAACATCTTTGCCGTCACATATACAATCAACATCAAGCTCAATCGCCTGATCCAGGAATTTGTCTATTAAAACAGGAGCCTCATTGGAGACAGAAATAGCCAAATCCATATACTGACGAAGTTCATCTTCTGAGTAGACAATACGCATTCCTCGACCGCCAAGAACAAAAGAGGGACGAACAAGCACAGGATAACCCAATCGCTCAGCTATAATGAATGATTCCTCTTTTGTTCGTGCCAAACCGTTTGCAGGTTGTTTGAGATTGTGTGCTTTGACAAAGTCACTAAACTGTTCTCTGTCTTCTGCCAAATCGATGACAGATGATGGTGTTCCTGAAATTTTTGCGCCGATTTTTGTTAAAGAGTCCGCAAGTTTGAGCGGAGTTTGCCCTCCAAAGTGAACAATAATCCCATCAGGATTTTCATTTTCTATCACTTCTCTTACATGTTCAAAATCTATCGGTTCAAAATAGAGTACATCGGATGTGTCATAGTCAGTAGAGACTGTTTCAGGATTACAGTTGTACATAATAGTCTCTATACCCATCTCTTTAAGTGCAAATGCAGCATGTACACAGCAGTAGTCAAACTCGATTCCCTGTCCTATACGATTTGGTCCGCCGCCTAAAATAAGCACTTTTTGTTTATCACTCTGTCGGTTTGTAACATTTGGCAGTTTTGTAATGTTTGTTGTTGAGTAGAGGTAAGGTGTGAGTGCTTCAAACTCAGCGGCACAGGTGTCTACTTCATTATATTCCAAACTGATACCAAGTTTTTTTCTTGCTTCATAGACCAGATCTTCACTCACTGTTTCCTGGGAGTTTTTCGCTATAAGCTGTGCAATTCTTTTGTCAGAAAAACCGTCAACTTTTACTTTTCGCATTAACTCCTCATCAAAAAGGATTTTATCGCTGACAGTTGCTTCTGTTTCTATAATCTCTTGAATTTGATATAAGAACCATGGATCTATCTGACATGTCTCAAACATCTCTTCTATGCTCATGCCACGACGAAAACCTTCGGCAACATATAAAATTCTGTCAGCATTGGGACGACGGATTTCATGTTTGACAAATTCATCATCTGCCTCAATGTCATCAAAACCGCAAAGTCCCGTCTCAAGGGAACAGAGTGCTTTTTGAACAGACTCTTTAAAAGTACGGCCTATTGCCATCACTTCACCTACTGATTTCATAGATGTGCTGAGTGTACTTTCGGCTTCAGGAAATTTTTCAAATGTAAAACGCGGTATTTTTGTGACAACATAGTCAATTACCGGCTCAAAGGCAGCAGGTGTCCCTGTGATGTCATTTTCAATCTCATCAAGTGTAAATCCAACTGCAAGGAGTGTTGCAACTTTGGCAATAGGATACCCTGTAGCCTTACTTGCAAGAGCAGATGAGCGTGATACACGTGGATTCATCTCTATAACTATCATGCGTCCTGTTTTTGGATCGATGGAAAACTGAACGTTTGAACCACCCGTATCTACACCGACTTCACGTAAAATGGCAAAAGAAGCATCACGCATTCTTTGGTACTCTTTGTCTGTTAATGTAAGGGCAGGGGCAACAGTGATAGAATCACCTGTATGAACACCCATAGGGTCAAAGTTTTCAATAGAGCATACAATGATACAGTTGTCCTCTTTGTCACGGATAACTTCCATCTCATACTCTTTCCAGCCAAGCATTGATTCCATGATTTCTATTTCATTAACCGGTGAAGCCGAGATGCCCTCTTGAGCCAGTTTTTTAAACTCTTCCATATTATACGCTACACCGGAACCACCGCCGGCAAGTGTAAAAGAGGCTCTTGAAATGACAGGAAAACCTATCTCTTTAACAACTTCTATAGCCTCTTCAACACTGTAGGCATTTCTGCTTTTTGGCAGATCCATACCGATTTTTGTCATTGCTTCATTAAAAAGCTGTCTGTCTTCGCCTTTGTTAATCGCTTCGGGATTTGCACCTAAAAACTCTACACCTTCGAGCATTCCTTTTTCATACATACTCATAGCAACATTGAGTGCAGTTTGTCCGCCCATAGTCGGTAAAACTGCATCTACATTTTCATCTTTGATGATTTTGGCAATGACATCTTCTTTGATAGGTTCTATATAGGTTCTGTCAGCAAATTCCGGATCAGTCATGATGGTTGCAGGATTCGAATTGATGAGAACAACGCGGTAACCCAATTCTTTTAATGTTTTAACAGCCTGTGTTCCAGAGTAGTCAAATTCACAGGCCTGACCGATAATAATCGGGCCGGAACCTATAAGTAAAATAGTTTTTATGTCGGTGCGTTTTGGCATTTGTTCCCTCTTAAAATATGGTTATATAAATTTAGAGATTATAGCCAAAAGGCACTTAATAGGAGTTTAGTCAGTATGTAAAAGTATAGATAACTGATGCAAGTCCAGAGTAAATAAATTTATTGTTTACCAAAGGGCTGTTGTAGGCACTGTTTGGAATTCTGTCTGCTCTTATGTTAACAAGGGCTGAGAGTTTCTTTGTAAGAGGGTATTTGATATATGTTTGCACGGCAAATGAAAATCCTCCGTTTGGCGAGTAAGCAGGACGCTGCAGTGTTGCTTCTGAATTTTTGATTCCATAATAATAATCAAGAAATTTTTTAGGCTGGTATAGAAGTACGGCACTTGGATAAAAAGTAAATCGACCTACTGTGTACTCATCACCAATTTCTACACTGCCTATCCATGAATTATATTTGTTGAGAATGTCTGCCAAAAGCATCACTTCTATATAGGTAGAATTTTTATAGCTGGCACTAAAAGCAACACCACCTTCCATTGTTGAGTCTTTGTCACTCATTCCTTGCAAAGAGGCAGAGTCTGATGCTTTGTAACCTAGTGTTCTCGGCTGTACAGTCAAGGAAAATCCCCAGGCATATTCTTCTTGTTTGTCTCCTAAAAAGTAAAGACCGAATCTGCTCCATCTTGCATATACAACAGAATTGTCAAAAAATATTACCGGTGAAGGTAAAATAAGGGCAGAAGCCTCTTTGTAAGGTTGACTTTGAAAGTAAGGTCCGGCACCGATTGTAAGTTCCTGTTTGTTTTCATGGGCATTAAGATGTAAAAATAACAACACTGAGATTAAGAGATACTTCATTTTAGATTCCTTATTATATGAAAATAACCCGGCTCGTTCGCCTTGTAATATTGCTCAACGACAGCATTTTGATAGCCTTGTGATCTTGTGACAGAGAGAATTTTTCCCACTTTGAGACCTTTAAAAAAGATATTGTCCAGACCTGATGTTATCACTTCATCACCGGGTTTGATACTAAACCAGGCCGGTATGAAATTGATAACTATGTTTTGTGCATTATTGCCATGTGCAATACCGGGTGCTTTTTCTTTGCCTACATAAACAGAGTAGGCACTTTTTATGTCAGAATTAAGAAGAGCAAGTGGTTTGTTGTTTTTTGGTATCACTATTCCTGCAACAAACTCTTTATATGTCAAACCATAAATTTTTGAAGCATTGTAATCAGGAATATCCATCCACAATCTGTTGATATTTCCAAATTTTTCATACGATATTGCACGGACAAGCTCTACTTTTGGGTTTGTTTTGAGTGAAGAGTTGTTTTCTTTGTACAAATCTTTGAGCTCAGAAGTGAGTTGCTGCAGGAGAAGATGATTGTTTTCATATTTTTGTAGTCTGTCTTTCAGATTTTCTATCTCTTGGGCTTGAAAAAAATGTTTATCTATCTTGTTTGTAAAAAAATTTATACTGTTATGATAGCTTGATTTAATGGAGTTTAATGCTGAAACAATCGGGGATTGTATAAGGTTATTGTAATACAGAGCACCCACAAAGAGTGCTGTTAGAATAAAAAAATAGACAAACGATTTTTTATTCATTCTCAAAAAGTTCTTGAAGGAGGTCTATCTCTTCTAAGGCTCTTCCTGTTCCGCGTGCAACCGCCAATAGCGGTTCATCTGCTACAAAGACAGGAATTCTGACAATGTCAGAGAGATATTTGTCAAGCTGACGGATTAAAGCACCGCCACCGGTTAAAATAATACCGTGGTTGACAATATCACCGGCTAAATCAGGTGGCATTCTTTCTAAAACATCGCGTAGTGCTTCGGCAACTTCTTTGAGTGGTTCTTTCATTGCCTCTCTTGCATCTTCGCTTGTGAGTTCTACCGAACTGAGCAGTCCTTCAACCTGGTCGCGTCCGTTAACCACCATTGTAAGTTCCTGGTCAAGTGCTACAGCTGTTCCGATGTTGATTTTTATCTCTTCGGCAACTCTTTCTCCAATAAGAAGATTGTACTTTTTTCTTACATAGTTGACAATACCATGATCGATCTTGTCTCCGGCTGTACGGATGGACTTTGAGAGTACAAGTCCACCAAGAGAGACAACACCTATTTCAGTTGTACCGCCACCAATATCTACAACAAGATTTCCCTGTGGTTCACGAATATCTATACCGGCTCCAATTGCTGCCGCCATAGGCTCTTCTATGAGAAAAACCTCGCGTGCTCCGGCACTTAAAGCAGACTCGCGAACAGCTTTTCTTTCAACCTGTGTCAGTCCGTAAGGTACGCAGATAATAATACGGGGAGATATTAAAGAACTTCTTCCGTGTGCTTTTTCGATGAACTTTCGTATCATCTTTTCTGTCATATCAAAATCAGCTATAACACCGTCACGCATAGGACGGATGGCTTTGATGTTGCCGGGAGTCTTACCTACCATCTCTTTTGCTTCATGTCCGACAGCGAGTACGCGCTGTTGTCCATACTTCTCGGTTTTGACAGCAACAACAGAAGGCTCGTTGATAATGATTCCCCGACCTTTTGCTATTACGATTGTATTGGCAGTTCCCAAGTCGATTGAAAGGTCATTTGAAAAGAGTCCGACTATTTTATTAAATATCATTTATTGTGCCTTATGCTGTTTTTTGTGTTGTTTTCTTAATGTAGAGCGGTTGTTCGCCATTTTCAATGACCTCTTTTGTAATCATAACTTCATAGCCGCTGTATTCAGGGAGTTCATACATGATATCTATCATGCTCTCTTCTAAGATTGCACGGAGTCCCCGTGCTCCTGTTTTTCTTTTAATGGCTTTTTTGGCTATAACCCGCAGAGCATCTTCTTCAAAGTTCAGTTCAACATCATCAATGGCGAAAAGCTTTTTATACTGTCTTGCAAGTGAGTTCTTCGGCTCTGTTAAAATGCGTACCATGTCATCTTCAGTGATTTCATTGAGTGAGGCAATAATAGGAAGACGACCGACAAGTTCAGGAATAAGCCCGTAATGAACCAAGTCATCCGGTTCAACCATGTCAAATGTAGGTTTCTTCTCTTCTTTTGTTTTCTTTTCCTGTCCGAATCCAAGAACATTTTCACCCTGTTTGCGTTTTAAAATATCTTCAAGTCCGTCAAATGCACCACCGCAGATAAATAAAATATTTGTAGTATCAATAGAAGTAAATTCCTGGTTGGGATGTTTTCTTCCGCCCTTTGGAGGGATGTTTACAGAAGAACCTTCGATGATTTTTAAAAGTGCCTGTTGCACACCTTCTCCTGAAACATCACGGGTAATAGAACGGTTTTCACTCATGCGTGAAACTTTGTCTACTTCATCAAGAAAAATGATACCTTTTTGCGCACGTTCGACATCTCCGTCTGCTGCCTGAATGAGTTTTGTCAAAATGTTTTCAACATCTTCACCGACATATCCGGCTTCTGTCAGACTTGTCGCATCTGCAATGGCGATAGGGACATTCAAGACTCTTGCAATAGTCTGCGCCATCAGTGTTTTACCGCTTCCTGTAGGACCGATAAGCAGGATGTTTGATTTTGCAATTTCTGTATCATCTTCATCTGATTTGTGCATTTTAAATATACGCTTGTAGTGATTATAAACAGCAACGCTTAAAAGCTTTCTTGCTCTTTCCTGACCGATAATATACTCACCCAAAAAAGTATCAAGTTCTTTTGGTGTCATAAGTTTGTGTACTGCATCAACAAGTTCACTGTTATTTTCTTTTGCAAGTTCTTTTTCATCACCAAACATTATTTTGTAAGCCGAAACAACACAGTTTTTACAAATGTAAACACCGTTGCCTGCTATTAGAGGGTTTTGTTCGCTTTCGCTTGCATCACAAAAGCTGCAATGTCTGTGTATCATACTTTTTTCCTTTCAAACGGAATTCCGCGTTTTGTTGTAATGACAAAATTACATAAGTCTGTTACATAATGATTGTCTGTATTTTCCAGTAGTTCGCTTGCTGTATCTTTGAGTGGTTTGCCCGATTCAAAAAGTTCTCTGTATGCTGATTTGAGGGCATTGATATCATCACGCTCTAAGTGTCTTCTGAGCCCTGTAAGATTCAGTCCCCGCAGTGAGGCACGGTTTCCCTCAGCCATACAAAAGGGAGGAATATCCTGTGCCAAAGCCGAAGCGCCGCCTATCATGGCATAGTCACCAATATGTACAAACTGATGGATAGGTGTCATGCCGCCAATGACAACATAATTTCCGAGTTCAACATGTCCTGCAAGTGTTGCAGCATTTGCCAAGATACAGTGGTTTCCAATGATAACATCATGTCCCAGGTGAACATATCCCATAAAGAGGTTGTCATTTCCTATGATGGTTTTGCCACCACCGCCTTTTGTACCCGGATTAAAAAGAGTAAATTCACGAATAGTATTGTTGTCACCGATGATGAGTTCAACATCTTCACCGTTAAATTTAAGGTCTTGTGGAATGGAACCGATTACTGCATGTGAAAAAATTCTGTTGTTTTTGCCGATAGTCGTTTTTCCATAGATACAGCTGCTTGCATCTATGCTTGTTCCATTGCCAATTGTTGCTTCACTTGAGATAAAGCAAAACGGGCCGATTGTAACATTTTCTCCGATTGTTGCGCCGTCTTCAATAACGGCAAGTTGCGATATTTGAGACAAAAAATAATCCTTTACTTGTCAACTATCATAGCTTTGAGTTCGGCTTCACTTGCCAATTTATCATCAACATATGCTTCACCTTTGAGCATCCAGATAGTACCTTTTTGTTTTATGACAGAAATTCTGTATTCGAGTCTGTCTCCCGGTTTTACAGGAGTTCTGAATTTTGCTTTGTCTATGCTCATGAAATAGACTACTTTGTTTGCTATCTCTTCCTCTGTAAGGTCTCCCATACTTAAAAATGACAATATTCCGCCAGCCTGTGCCATGCCCTCTAAAATCATAACACCCGGGTAGATGGGATGCCCCGGAAAGTGACCTTCAAAAACCGGTTCTGAAATTGAAACATTTTTGTAAGCAGTGACCGATTTTCCTTTTTCGAGCTGTGTCACTCTGTCAACTAATAAAAAAGGATAACGGTGAGGAAGGATTTTTTGTATTTCTGTAACATCCATAAGCATATATATAAACCTTATAATTTTTTTGATATTTTATCTAATTTATTGTTAAGAAAAGATAATAAGTTTTTCTTTGGTATCTTCATATACCTTTGCATCGAGTTCAAGCGTAAGCTTGGTCTGTGGTATATCCTGAACGACTATTATGGGTGTTATGTCATAATTTGAACCCGATACAACAGCTCTGAGTTTCTGTTCTTTTTCAAAATCCAAAGGATTGTAAATAAGTTCTTTAACAGATTTGTAGTTGGAATTGCTTAAATCATTGTAGGTTTGCAAAGTAATAAACTTTATCTCTTTACGGTTAAAATAATGAATATTGTTGTGTGAAAACTCTATACGTCCCTGTGCTTTTTTTCTCGGAAGTGTAGAATAACTTAAAGCATAGGCTTCTACAGGCTCTTTTTTCCCTGATATAAGTTTACAATGAAACTGTCGGTAGTTCAAAAATTTCTGTTTTACAATTTTATACTCTTTACCTTCATCCTCAAGTTCATTACGTTTTGTATACATGTAAAGGCGCTCTTCAATGGAAGCAGGCAGAGTTTGCCCTGAAATCGGAGAAAACATCTCATCCATCAGTCTGTTTTGTTGATCTCTTTGCATAGTAAGCCCAAAAATACAGCCGCAGTAATCCTGGCGATAGAGTTGCTTCTCTTTTGTCACACGGCTTTGATCTTGTGTGCCGCCGCCGCTTCTGTAATCTACGGCGATAAACTCAACACCATGACTTTTATAAAACTCATCACCGACACGTTTGAGTTGTTCTTGTGATTTAAGAGGGCTTACAAGCAGAGTAGTTGTGATTTTTTTCTCACCAAGTTCAAGGGCTTTTTTCGCACTCGTTGTAAAGCGCTTGTCAAAACAGACTTCACAGCGTGCTCCCTTTTCAGGTTCTTTTTCGAGTCCCCGAACGGCTTCAAGCCAGTTTTCATAATCATATTCACCTTCCAAGAGTTCTATTCCGAGTTTCTTGCAACTGCGTTTGACATCAAGCAGGCGGAGTTGGTATTCGGAATAGGGATGAATATTTGGGTCATAAAAAAAGCCGGTAAGTTTTTCTTCTGGAAAATCTTTTTGAAGTTTTTCCAAGAAGAAGTGCGAGTCAACACTACAGCAAATATGTACTAAAATTATTAGTCCCTTTTTTCGTGAATTTCTATAGTTTTTATTTCATCTTGACCTTCTATTGAATCTAAAACAGCAAAACTCTCTGCATCGTCTTCTTCAATTCCGCCAAATACTGTGTGTACACCGTCAAGGTGAGGACATGGCACAAAACAGATAAAGAACTGGCTTCCACCTGTGTTTTGTCCAGCATGAGCCATAGACAGTGTTCCTTTTACATGTTTATGTGTGTTTTTATCAGTTTCACATGCTATGGACCAGCCAGGACCGCCTGTACCAGTTCCCTGCGGACAACCGCCCTGTGCCATAAAGCCGGGAATTACACGGTGAAAGCTAAGATTGTCATAAAATCCTGTTTGTGCCAGGTGTGCAAAGTTTGCAACCGTGTTTGGTGTTTCCTCAGGATAGAGTTTGATCCAGATATCACCTTTGTTTGTTACGATTTTTGCATATTGCAGTTTTGCTAATTCATCTTCGCTTAAATTGTATTCTTTGAGTTGTGCTTTTCCAAACATATAAACCTCTTTATTTTATTTTTTGTAATTATAGTTAAATTTTTATAAATATGTCTTGTACTTTTAAAATTAAGTTTCTGGTTAATATCGGTATAATTTTGCTTAGAAAAAACAGGGGTGAAAAATGCGAAAAAATAGATTTACATCTTTGACTATCAATCAGGCCAATACTGTTACAACTGTTTTTATATTGGTTTTTGTCATTATATTTGCCTATTTGCTGATAAAAGAAAATTATCAGGATTATGAAAAAGCGCTCTACAAGCAGGAACACAGTGTAGCTGATTACGGCGATACGCAAAAACAGCTCAAAAAGCTCCTGATAAAAAATACTCTGGCTATCGTAACGCTCTCTTTTATACTGTTTGCAATAATGCTTGGGCTGTATAAGATATTTTACGCATTGATTCAAAATGATATGCATCTGTTTTTGAATTTCTTTAAAAGTGCAGCACACAAAGAAGCATTGTTGAGTCCTGATGAAATTTTTTTTAAAGAGTTTAAAGAGATGGTTTTGTATGCAAATGAAATGGTGGAGACGATAAACAAGCAAAAGGCATCACTCAAAGAGATAAATTTTATGCTTGAAAAAAAGGTACAAAATAAAACATTGCATTTGCAGCAGGCAAATGCAAAGCTTTTAGAAGAGAAAAAGTTTTCAGAGGAGATACTTGCCGCACAGAAAGAGTTTTTGCGTTATACTGTGCATGAAACAAACACCCCTCTGAGTATTATTTTGACAAGCATAGAACTGTACGAAATGAAAAATAAAAAAGACAGGCAGCTTGCTAAAATTGAGGCAGCCGCAAAAAATATATTTAATATATATGATGATTTGAGTTATCTGGTGAAAAAAGATCAGGTGCCGTACCCCAAAGTTTCCATCGAACTGGTTTCCTATCTTAGTACGCGTATAGAGTTTTTTAGGGATGTAGCACATCTGTCCAAAATTGATTTTGAGTACAGCAGTGATATGGACAGGGTTTATATTTATTTTAACGAAACGAAACTGCAGCGAATTGTAGACAATACTATTACAAATGCTATTAAATACACTTTGCCGGAGGAAACAGTCTCTTTACATGTAAAGCAAAGAGGAGCGGAAGTTATGTTTAGTGTATCAAGCAAGTCCAAAATTATAAAAGATCCCAAGAAAATTTTTGATGCCTACTACAGAGAAAATAACAGTGTAAAAGGATTTGGTTTGGGATTGCAGTTAGTAAAAAATATTTGTCAAGAAGACAATGTGAATATAGATATCAGTTCAACAGATACGCTGACAACATTCAGATACAAATTTAAAATGATGGGTGAGTAATGAAAATATTTTTACTTGAAGATGAATTGATGTTAAATGAGTCTATACATGAGTATCTGCAAGCACAGGGACATAAAATAATAAGCTTTACAGACGGACTCGAAGCATTTGACAACCTGAAAAAGGATGTGTATGATTTGCTTATTCTAGATATAAATGTTCCAAATATAGACGGATTAAGCCTGCTGGAAAAACTTCATGCTCTTAAAATTCATACACCCACTATTTATATCAGTGCTTTGGTAGATATAGAAGATATATCCCGTGCGTATGATCTGGGATGTTATGATTACCTGAAAAAACCCTTTCATCTAAAAGAACTTGCTTTGAAAATAGACAGAATTCTAACAGACAAAGATATCCCTCTGGTATTTTTAAGGCTTTCAAAAAATTATATGTATGATCAGGAAAAAAATACGCTCCTGTTTAACAATACTCCCCAGATTCTTACAAAAAAACAATCACAAATTATAGATATTTTAGCCAGAAACAGAGGAAGAGTAGTCGATTTTGAACAGTTTCGCATCTATGTATGGGATGAGCAAATAATAGATAATGCAACAATAAGAGCAGAGGTCAACAGACTGAAAAAAAGTTTAAAGGAAGATATCATCAGCAATGTCCGGGGAATGGGATATATGATAGAAAAATAAGTAGAGTCTTGGTTGTTACCTATTGATACACAGCAGAGATAAGATTACAATTTTATGATAAAAATATGAATTGCTACGTTAATGCTATGTTTTGGATTTATGATTACCTTATCAAAAAGTGGAGGAATATATGAAAAAAATTGCATTAAGTATGTTTGTTACAGTGTTGGTAACAAGTGTGTATGCTGATTATGACGGCGTAAATATAAAGTTAAAGCATGGTGTTACACATACACCAGAGGTGCATGTTCTTTCCGATGACATCAAAGATATGTTTGTAAAAGGAAAAACAAGCGGTCAGATAAGAATGTTTTATGTAGACAGAGAGTATCAAGGTGGTTCAGGAGCAGATACGCATAGAGATGCTACTGTTTTAGGCGGTCATCTCAAATATGAAACAGCTACACTCAACGGTATTCGCGTAGCTACTGCTTTTTATACTGTACAGGACTTGGGAATCCAGCAACATACTGCACAGTCACCGGCACTTCTTGGAACCGGGTATAAGTCATATTCAATTCTTGGTGAGGGTTATCTTGGATACAATTTCAGTGAGCTTGGACTAAAAAGTGATGCCAAGCTTGGTTATCAGCGGTATGATTCTTTAATGATGGGGTCAGATGATGCAAGAACACTTCCAAATACTTTTAGAGCGTATAAGTTTGTAAGCAAGGATATAAAAAACATTACTCTGCAGATAGCACATGTAGACAGAATTGCATATGGAACATTTGCAAATATCTATTCAGGTGGCGGAATACTTGCTGCTACTTCAGGATACACTTCAAGAGGAATCAATGCTACAACAGGAGTATCAACCGGAGAGTATCTAAACTTAGGGATCGCAACAACAGGAAGAAAAACTGCCGGTGTTACAAATATTCAACTGAAATATACAGCGAAGAATTTCCATATAGATCTCTCAAATGATTATGCCTGGGACCTTTATAATACACTCTATGCTGATGCTG
>Ga0256840_1000977_pt1 | contig 27986 bp, 28 predicted proteins | sample 355202metaG_FD_185969 | JGI IMG/M metagenome (GOLD analysis project Ga0256840, IMG submission 185969) | Hydrothermal vent microbial communities from Mid Atlantic Ridge, Atlantic Ocean - 355-202 | ecosystem: Environmental > Aquatic > Marine > Hydrothermal vents | place: Atlantic Ocean: Mid... | reverse complement strand
AAGGGTACAAAAATCTTAAAGGCAAGCACCACAGCGCTTACATTTCCCAAGATGGCAGGGCGGGCTTGTTTTCCCCTGGCGAGCCCGTACCCATTCTTCATACAAAAATTCTTTTTTAACCCCTAAGTCTATTACCTCCCAGGGGAACAGCTCTTCTTTTTGGCGCTCTCTGGCAAGAATAAAAAGCGGATTTAGGGGCAGGCTTGCAAAGGCCTGAGATAGATTTTTACCCCTGGCTAAAGCCAGGATAAAGTTTTTAAGGCGTCTATCTCCTCTTGCGATAAGGGCCTGCATGGCAGCCCATTTGGGAAGATCTGCGGTAAACCTGGTACTTGCTATTTTGCGTGATTCCTTTTTTAACCAGGTAATTTTCTTTTTAAGGGAGCCTTTGTTTTCAAAGGGTACCCACTGAAAAGGCGTGTGCGGCTTTGGGACAAAAGAAGCCACGCTAAGTCTTATTTCAACCACGTATCCTTTAGGGCGTGTTACCTTATCAAGGGTGTGTCTTATTTTTTTTGCTAAGTTTACAATTCCCCTTAAGTCTTCATCAGTTTCAAAGGGAAGGCCTATCATAAAATAAAGTTTAAGGGCTTTTATACCTTCTTTAGCAAGGAGTTCTGTGGCAGAAAGAATTGCTTCTTCGTCTAATCCCTTGTTTATGATGCGTCTTAGCCTTTCGGTGCCAGCCTCAGGGGCAATAGTAGCAGTTTTTTGCCTAACCAAAAGCCTTGCAAAGTCTTCTGTAAGGGCGTCAGCCCTAAGGGACGAAAAAGTGATCGTGCAGTCTTTGGCAAGAAGCCTCCTGGCAAGTTCAATGATGGTTTCTTGGTTTGCAAACTCAAGCCCCACAAGCCCTACCTTAGCCTTATCAGGGATAAAAGATACGGCTTTATGAAGAATCTCTTTGGGCCAGGGCCTTGGCGGGCGATAAAGGATGCCTGCCGCACAAAAACGACACCCACGCCCGCAGCCTCTTCCCACTTCCAAAAGGTAAGTATCTGCAAATTCAGTTTCTTTGGTGATAAGACCCGAAAAGGGAGGACGGCTTATCTCTTGGGTAAAGACTCTTTTTATAGGAGCAGTCTTTATCTCTTTTAAAAAGCCGTCTGCATCAAAAGAGACTTCGTATTTGGCATCAAGATAACAGGGGATCTCTTCGATAGCTTTTTCACCCAAAAGGGCAGAAACCAAGTCTGCAGAAAAAGCTTCTATTTCGCCAATCAAAAAGCCATCCACAAAAGGGGTGAAAGGATCAGGGTTAAGCCAGGTAGCAATGCCCCCTGCCAGGATAGGACTATCTTTTTTTCTCTCAGTCCTCAGGGGTGGTATGCCTGCTTGTTCTAAGATTTTTACCAGGTTAACAAGGTCAGCTTCAAAAGAAACTGAAAAAAGGACAAGGGAAAAATCAGTAAGAGGTCTGTTTGATTCCACCGAACGCAGGGGTTTTCCGTCTTCTGGGAGAAAAAATCTTTCGCAAACTATTTCGTCGTATGCGTTTAATGTTTCATAAACCAGGCGAAAACCAAGATTTGACATGCCCACGTGGTAGGTGTTGGGAAAGACAAGGGCTACGGGAACTCTTCCACGCCAGCGCTTTTTGAATACGCCTTTTTCACTGGTTAATAATGATGGCATCTTTTATCCGACAAAGTGTCATCACGAAGCGACTTGTACGCCCGCGAGATCCCATCCCTTCGCTTTCCGAGATTGCTTCGCTTCGCTCGCAATGACCACCAAGGCGTCATCGCGAGGAGGCCCGTTAGGGCCGACAAAGCGATCGCTTTCCCGAACATAGTGAGGGATCTAGATTGCTCACTGTGTTGTAAAATATCACCTGTTTTATGCTTACAAATGACATTTTTGAGACCTTTGCAAAATTGTCGAGATCAGTATTGCAAGCACAACCACAAGGGCCTTAAGAAAAGATGTTTTGCAAAGGTCTCATTTTTGTTAGTAGAATACCTGGCTTACTAAAAAAGTCATCTTTTTCGGTAAGTAACAAGATATTTTTAACCCTGTAAGAGCATTTTGACGAGCACGTCGCCTAATGATGACTGGTGAGGGTAAGATATTCGCAATGACGTTTTATTTCTGAGAGATTAGTTGGTGGACCTTTTTGAAGCAAAGATTCATGACCAAACGCCCGCCAGCTTTTTTAGCAAGATCTTGTGCCTCCTCGCTTACAATGCCTTCTTGCAACCAGATGTTTTTTATGCCACAGGATAAGGCCTCACGTACAATAGGTGGGACCTGGTCGGCACGCCTAAAAATAATAACAGTGTCTATTTTTTCTTCCGCAGGAATCTCAGAGAGTCGCCGATAGCATTTTTGGCCAAGGATTTCTTTTTGTCCGGGATTAACCGGGACTACTTTGAATCCGTGCTCAAGCAAATATTTCATTACCTGAAAGCTTGGGCGTTCTTCTTTAGCGCTTGCCCCAACAATGGCTATGTTTTTGCTTTGAGAGACTATTTCTTTAGCTAAGGCGGAAATATCGGTGTAATTAGGCAAAGTACATTCTCTTTTCATGAAAGCTCGCAAAGAAACGTTTTTAATTTTTCTTTCAACTCAGCTAAGGCCTTTCCTCGGTGGCTTAGCTTATTTTTTTCTTCCAAGGTAAGTTCAGCGGCGGTTTTTCCAAGCTCTGGCACCAAAAAAACGGGATCGTAGCCAAAACCAAGGTTTCCTTTGGGTTCTTCGGTAATTTGCCCTTCCCAGACTCCCTCAGCCTTAAACCATTTGCCAGAGGGATGATAAACCACCATTACACACTTAAAACGTGCGCTTCGTTTTTCAGGAGGGATTCCTTCTAATTCTTTAAGGAGCTTGGCAATATTGGCCTCATCAGTGGCATCTTCTCCGGCAAAACGCGCGGAATAAACCCCAGGGGCTCCGCCTAAGGCATCTACCTCAATCCCTGAGTCATCAGCAAGACAAAGCTCCCCAGTGGCCTCAGCAACTTCTTTGGCTTTTTTAAAGGCGTTTTCAAAAAAAGTCTTGCCAGTTTCTTCTACCTCTGGAGCCTGAGGAAAATCCCCTACACTTTTTACTTCAACGGGAAGATCAGCTAAAAGGGCCTTTATTTCTTTTATTTTTCCCGAATTTCGCGTGGCAAGCACCAAGGTGATTTTTTCTTTAGGCATTTTTAAGCACCTCTTGTTGCACGGCACAAAGCTCTTTTATGCCTTTTAAGGCCAAAGTCTTCATTTTTTCAAATACTTCCCAATCAAAGGGTTCTTTTTCTGCGGTGGTCTGAATTTCAACGATTTTTTCATCGTTAGTCATAACAAAATTGGCATCAACCTCTGCGACAGAGTCTTCTTCGTAGGAAAGATCAAGAAGCACTTCGCCTGCCACCATGCCACAACTTATGGCTGCAAGATGGTGTTTCATAGGATCATGAGCAAGAAGGCCTTCTCTCATAAGCTTACGAAAGGCAAGAGCCAGGGCTACCCATGCCCCTGTTATTGAGGCAGTACGCGTGCCACCATCAGCCTGGACAACGTCGCAATCAACCCAAAAAGTGCGCTCGCCAAGAAGGCTTAAATCAACCACCGCTCGCAGGCTTCTTCCAATAAGGCGCTGGATTTCATAAGAGCGCCCCTTTTTGCCAGAGGTTTCACGCGGCGTGCGTGTATGGGTTGAGCGGGGAAGCATGGCGTATTCTGCGGTAATCCAGCCCATGCCTGTGTCTTTCAAAAAGGCGGGGACTTTTTCTTCCACAGAAACGCTGCAAATAACTTTGGTTTCTCCAAGCTCAATTAAGGCTGAGCCCTCAGCATACTTAAGGTAATGAGGGATTATCTTTACTGGTCTTAATTCGTCTGGTTTTCTTCCATCTGGGCGCATGTTTCTTTTTTAACAGCTAAGTTTTTTTCGTCAAATTTTTCAGCCATTTCTAATGATAATTCCAGCTGGATAACCCTGGTAGGGCAAATATTTAAACAATTTAGGCAACGAATACACTCTGGGCCGTTTAACTCCTCAGGGACTTTGAGGTTAAGGGGACATATTTTTTCGCACAGATGGCAATCAAGGCAGTCTTCCTTGCGCCAGGTGAGTTTAATAAGGCTTAACCTGTTGAAAAGCCCGTAAAGCGCGCCAAGGGGGCAGAGTACCGCACAAAAAAAGCGGAAATAAAAAACACAAAGAACCATGATGGCCAGAAGTAACATAACTTTCCAGTAAAAAAGGAAACCAACAAGGGCTCGCAAAGAATCGCGCAAAGAAAGATTTATGAGCCCTGCTTCAAGGGTTCCTGCCGGGCAAATGAGGTTACAAAACCAGGGTTTCCCATAACCAGTCTGGGTGACCATAATAGCAGGAAGCAAGATAACAAAAATTGCGAGCAAAACATACTTTACAAGGTAAAGTTTACGTGGAATTTCAAGCTTGCTGGTCTTTATGCGAAAGATTAGCTCCTGCAAAAAACCAAAAGGACAGATCCACCCGCAGACAACCCTTCCCAAAAAAATTCCGTAAAGAAAAAGAAACCCAAGCACATAAGAAAGAGAAGCCAGGGCCTGGGCCTTTAAGAGCCGCAAACTAAGAAGACTTTGCTGAAGGGCTCCAAGAGGGCAGGCAAAAAGTGCTGCAGGACAGGAATAACAATTAAGCCCCGGGAAGCAAAGTCCTTTAAAGGGTCCGCGGTAAAGGGCCTTTTGCCACAAAAAGGCAATATTGGCATTGGCAAGGATGGTGAAGATGAGTTGCGAAAGGGTGCGCTTTTTAAACTTCATTCAAGCCCCATGCAGGAAAGACAAAGGGATACCGCGCGTGACCACACAAAGCGAAACCCATCGTGGGCAAAGCCGTAAAGCAAAAGCCCTGCTCCTGCCAATAAAATTACTTTAGGAAGGTGCTTCATTTTACTTTAAAGCTTGCTCTTGACCCTTTTTACCTTTTCACCTAAGTGTGTTTCCTTGTCTCTACGGTCGTCTATTTTAATGGCCATATACACTCGCTTAGCTCCAGCTTTAAAAGGGATTTCATGGAGTTCGCGGGCAATTTTTAACAAAGTATCAACATCACCTTCAATAATAGTTCCCATGTCTGTAAGGGTGTGGGGGATGTTTTTCTCTATGAGGTATTTTTCAATGTCTGCGATGTATTTGCTAAGGCTTGTTGAACCAGTGCACAGAGGAATAATGCTTATGTCCATAAGTGCCATAGCCTGCCCTCCTATCACCCGGTCATCATATGGATCCGTTCCTATTTTTCGAAACGAAAAACGGGAACGGACCCCAGGGCTTGAAACCCTGATGATCGGCAATTTTGCAAAGGTCTTTTTAATATAACTAGTAAAGTTGAAGTTGACGATTACAAGAAATGAAATCTCTTCCCAGACGAAAATTTAGCTTGCTATCTGTTTCATTTTCTTGTCATTATTAAAAGGAAACCTTGGACTAGGATCCTTCTTTTTTTGGAACGAAAAATAGGAACGGATCCCTAAGCTTAAAAAACTGATCTCGGCAATTTTGCGAAGGTCTTAAAAAACAAAAGCATTTGGAGGAGGTCCTTTATGGGAGAAATTTTACAGATATCTGCGCGGGAAATTTTAGACTCAAGGGGAAACCCCACTGTTGAAGTGGAGGTATGGCTTGAAGGAGGGGCTTACGGGCGCGCTGCAGTCCCATCTGGCGCATCCACCGGCTCCTATGAAGCCCTTGAATTAAGAGATAAAGACGACACCCGTTACCATGGCAAAGGTGTTCTGCGTGCTGTTGAAAACGTAAACAACGTCATCGCCCCTGAGCTTGTCGGGATGGAATCAACCGCGCAGGCTGAAATAGACCTAACCCTTCTTGAGCTAGACGGTACGGAAAACAAAAGGCGCTTGGGTGCTAATGCAATTTTGGGAGTTTCCATGGCGATAGCTCAAGCCTCTGCCCAGGAGCTAGGGCTTCCCCTTTACGCCTATCTTGGTGGGGTAGGGGCCAAGGTCTTGCCTGTTCCCCTTATGAACGTGATAAACGGCGGAGTCCATGCTGACAATGCCCTTGATATTCAGGAGTTTATGATTGTTCCACTTGGGGCCCCAAGCTTTTCTGAGGCACTGCGATTTGGCGCAGAAACTTATCATACGCTTAAAAAGATTCTAAAAGAAAAAGGTTATCGTACTTCTGTGGGTGATGAAGGTGGTTTTGCCCCTGAAGTTCAAAGCACTGAAGAGGCCCTTGAGATACTTGTCAGTGCTATTGAAAAGGCGGGTTACCGCCCTGGAGAAGATATTGCCCTTGCCCTTGATGCCGCGGCAAGCGAATTTTTCAAAGATGGCAAGTATGAAATCGAAGGTAAAAGCCTGAGTGCTAAAGAATTGGTTTCTTTTTATGAAAAGCTTATCACTAAATTCCCTATCATTTCCATTGAAGATGGCTGTGCTGAGGACGATTGGGAAGGCTGGAAGCTTCTCAACGAGCGTCTTGGCGGCCGCATTCAGCTAGTAGGAGACGATATTTTTGTCACCAACATTAAGCGCCTTTCCCGTGGCATTGAAGAAAACGTAGCTAACGCCATTTTGATTAAACTTAATCAGATTGGCACGGTCTCTGAGACCCTTGATGCCATCCGTATGGCCCAGACTTCTGGCTGGCGCACGGTGGTATCTCACCGTTCAGGGGAAACCGAAGACACCTTTATTGCTGACCTTTCAGTCGCGGTAAACAGCGGCCAAATTAAAACAGGGGCTCCCTGCCGAAGCGAAAGGGTGGCCAAATATAACCAGCTTCTTCGTATTGAAGACGACCTTGGGGCGGCGGCAATTTTTGCCGGTAAAGATGCCTTTCGTTCATGACCCAAGGGCGCAAAGAATTCTTTGAAGCCTTTTATCAGAGGGTTGGCCAAAATTATGCCAGAGGCCGACCCTCTCGTTTTGAAACAAGGCTTGCCCTTGAAACCATCCTTGACCTTATCGAAAAAGCACTCTTATGCGAAGACACGATAAGCATTGCGGGCTTTGGTAAATTCGAAGTCAAAGTTAGCAAACCGCGCATAGTGCGGGATTTTGCAAAGGGAGAGCTCAAAAAAAGCAGACCCAAAAAACGAATAGTTTTTACCCCTTCTGCTACCTTAACGCGCAAATTAAATTTTTAGATCTTTTATGCGCAATTGAAGATAGGTTCTGCCTTGATAGGGACTTAAGTCAAGGGAAGCCGCAAGCGCTCGTATCCTCTGAGGAACTTCGTTTCCAAACCTAAAGGCAATGGCGGGAAGACTTAAGCCCTCTTGCCAAAGAAAAAGCTTAAGGTGCTTATCTTTTACAAGGCTGGCATTTCTTACTTCAAAGTTTCTCAGGGCAAATACTGGTTCAGGATACCCCGGGCCAAAGGGCTCAAGCCGAAGGAAATGTTCTAAAAATACCGGGTCAAGGAGATGTTTTAAACGCACCCAGGCGTCAATCTGGATTTTGGGCCTTGGGATTTTCCCGTCTAAACATTTTGCTACTGCCTTTTCAAAAGCGCTTGCAAAATCTTTGATTTTTTCCGGACAAAGCTTTAAACCAGCGGCGGCAGGATGGCCGCCAAAGGCCTTTAAGTGATCACTACAGGCACAAAGGCATTCATAAAGATTTATTTCCGGGATACTTCTGCCAGAACCCCGGGCAAGGTCTTCTTGCAAAGAAAGTAAAATAACAGGGCGATAAAATGATTCCTGAAGCCTTGAGGCCACGATACCTATCACGCCAAGGGGCCAGTTTCCTGCTAGCACGTAGGCTGATTTTTCAAAGCCTATTTTATTTTCAATCTCAGCCAGGGCCTCCTTTAAAATGCGTTCTTCAAGCTGTTGTCTCTGGGCATTTAGGAGATGAAGTTCCTTGGCAAGGCTTTCCGCTTCTTCTTCAGAAGGGGTGGTTAAGAGTTTAAAGGCAAGCTCTGCATGTTTTAAGCGTCCGGCAGCATTTATCCGGGGAGCCAGACGGAACATTATGCCATTAGTATCAACCTGGCCGTTCTCGTAGCCACTTACTCGTTGCAGGGCGACAAGTCCTGGTCTTTTGCTTTGAGAAAGCTCTTTCAGACCAAAGCAGGCGATAAGGCGATTTTCTCCGATAAGAGGCACTATGTCAGCAATGGTGCCGAGAGCTACCAAGTCAAGGTAGCTTTTAAGTTTTGGAGGAGAACTTCCAAAAAAGCCTTCTTCAAAAAGCCTTTGGCGGAGCGCCCTTAAAAGAGCAAAAGCCACTCCCACGCCTGCTAACTCACGAAAAGGATAGTGGTTTTCAGGTCTTTTGGGGTTTATAACCGCAAGGGCAGGGGGAAGTTCCTTGGGACACTCGTGGTGGTCGGTGATGATAACGTCGATTCCCGATTTTGCCGCGAAAGAGACTGCTTCGTGGGAAGTGATACCACAATCAACAGTTAAGACCAGTTTTATACCCTTTTCCTTAAGAAGTGGGATGAATTTGGCATGAAACCCGTAGCCGTCTTTTTCGCGGTGGGGGAAGATAACTTCTGGCTTAAGTCCAAGTTCTTTTAAAAAGAGATAAAGGATAGCGGCACCAGTAGTGCCATCCACGTCGTAGTCTCCGTAAATGGCAATTTTTTCTTGCTTTTTGATTGCTTTCACAAGGCTTGCTACGGCTTTATCCATGTCCTTAAGCAGAAAGGGGTTTGGAAAGTCGCTAAGGCGCGGGTTCAGGTGATGATAAATCTCTTGCGGCGAAGAAATACCACGGTTTATAAGGAGGTGTACCAATAAAGGGGGGATTTCCAGTTCACTTGCAAGTTTTAGAACTAAGTTTTTATTAAGTGGAGCTGCCACCCAGGAGGGATCGTTTTTCATGCAGCCAAAAACTAACGAAAAAACCCAAGAAGTGTCAAGGGAAGAAACTACTATTGCTATTAAAGTGCCAAAAGATAAGGTCTATTTCGTAAAGTTTGTAATCGAGGCTGCCGGACACCTTGCTGCCATTACGGTTAAGCCAGGTGGAAAAATAATTTTAAAATGTGACCAAGCGGAATCTAAAAAACTCAGAACTTTACTCAAAAACCTTCCGTTTGAAGTAAAGTTCCTTTAAGGAGCTTATGCAAAACACCTTGGATCCGTTCCTATTTTTAGAACGAAAATAGGAACGGGTCTTGCGGTCATGTGCTTGCAAGACTGAATTTCAACAATTTTGCAAAGTCTTTTTTAATAAGGATGACACTTTTGACACACTCTTCCACCTTTAATTTCTCCTATTAGTAAAAAGTGATATTGGCTACCATGAGGGTTATGACAGCTACTGCACCCGAATCTTTTTCCCTTGCGCAAGGGGTCTTTAGGACCAACAACAGGATGGCTGCGAATAGGATGACCTCTTTTTAAGCCTCGGTAGTTTATATGACAGCTTGTACACAATTGATTTATTGGTCCGGTGTATAGCTGGTACTGGTAATCAGTAGCATGTGGACTATGACAAACAATACATCCAGATTGTGTTAATACTTTATGTACGATTATATTTGGTTTTTGATGTACAAACTTATCCTTATCTTTGTGACAAATTATACAAACATCTCCTTTCTTATCGGCTAACAGTTGGAATTGATATGGACTTGCGTGAGGATTATGACAAGAAGTACAATCACCAGTGCCAACCGGCCCATGAACATATATTTTTTTATAAAATTCTTTGGCATTTACATGACATCTTATACACAAATCTCTAGGATTTCCCGAATAAATGCGGATCATTCCTTTTTCTTCGTGGCAAAATTTACAAAGCCAATTTGCTGCGGGTGAATGTTTTCTAAAATTTTCCGGAATTAGACTTTTGTGACAAGAAACACACTTAGGATCAAAAGGCCCATAAGGAACGGGAGTTATTTCTACATCTTCTGGGATCTTGTCAGTATGGCATAAATTACATTCCTGAGGACTCAGTCCCTCTCTGTGGAAAAAAAATACTGAAGGATCGTCTGTTTTTACCATTAATAAGCTTCTTAAGGGCTTATAGTTTAGATAGAATTCTTCTTCAGTAGGTTCTATTCTATAAATATTTTTTCCTCTATTAAGTTTTAAAACGAAATGTGAATAGTAGGTGTTATTTTTTTTCCATATTCCAAAAGGCTCTATAATCTCATTTTCTTTTTTTACTTTTATTTGATTTTGCCCGTTCCCTTTTATAGCTAAAATTAAATGTACTTGTGCAGTTCGGTTTAAAATAGTAGAACCTGGCTTTGGAGATAATATTCTTATTTCTTTAGCAATACACGTATATGCTATCATTAAAATAGCTAAGATTACTATTAGTATTCTTAAAAAGATCATTTTGTTTCCCTTTTATGTAAAATTAGATAAGCTTTTTTATACGCTTCCGCTGCTTTTTTAAAATTTTGTTTTTTCTCGTATAGTTCTCCTAAAGTAAAAAAGAGCTCTGGATTTCTTTGGTTTCTTAATATTAAAGACTCAAGATCTGCAATAGCTTCTTCTGTTTGTCCGATAGTTGCTTTTGCTTTTGCAAGACAGATAAGTCCTTCTATTGTCTCTTTGCTTTTTAGGCCCAATTCTAATTCCTTAATACCTTCGTCAACCTTTCCAAGTTGTATGTAAGAACATCCCAAGTATATATGGGCTTCCGGCAAATTTTTATCTATTTCTAAAGCTTTTTTAAATTCGGCTATTGCTCTTTGAGGTAAGTTTCTTTTCAATAAAACCTTCCCCATTGCCAAATGTCTCTTGGCTTTTATTAGAGATGCCCTTTTCTTTTTTATTTCAGGGTGCAATTCTCGCTCAAGTTCTTCTTTTGTTTGTTCTTTTAAATAAACTTTTATTTCTCCCAAAGTAATCTGAGCTATTTTCCTGGTATATCCTATCCCTGTAATAACTTTTTTGTTTTTATCAATGATAAGGACAGAAGGTATTACGTATATGCCAAGCTTTTTATAAGCCTCTCTTTCCTTATCCCAAAACATAGGGAAAGAAATTTTATTTTTCTGAATAATATCTTTTACTTTTTCTTTAGGATCATTCTGAACGTTTATGGCAATTATTTTTATATTTCTTTTTTGTAGTTCATTTTTTATTTTCTCAAAAGCCTTAAACGTTTTGATACTACGTTTTTCTTTTAAAGGGATATCTGCACCCCAAAAGATCATTATGGTTATCTTATCAATTGTTTTGCTACAATACTGGGCACTATCCCCATAAGACGTAACACAAAAATCAGGTAAGGTATCTCCCTCTTTTATATTTCGAAAGGGAAAAGCCGCGGAAGTGGTATTTTCCAAACTGAGAATAAACACCAAGATAAAAACAATCTTTAACAAGAAAAATCTCATTTTTTGACCTCACTTCTTGGTTTGTGTTTCCTTTTTTGAAATAGCATAACTTTGAAATGAATTTCAACGAATTTTTTGAAAAAAACAGCAGATTTAAAAAGATTTTTTTCACAAATGGTAAGTATCTCTTTTAATGAGTAATTTTAGGCAAATAAAAGGTCAATTTCTGCTCTTAGTACATTTTCCAGAAAAATTTTCACTTGAAATAAATAATTACTAGTTTTTACCTAGAATTTATTTTACTTTAAACTATTGATGACTCAATTTTAATTTCGAGGAGAATTTATGAAGCAAAACTCCAATCTTCTTAGGGCGGGGCTAGGAATAGTCATTTTGTTTGTGCTTCCTTATGTGGTTAATGCAGCTGTACAAATTGAAATTTTTTCTCCTCCTAACAAAGTATGGGTTACAGAAAAAAGAATTTTTCTCACAGGAACGGTATCCGGCGAGGTTAAAAAGATAGAAATCAAAGGAGTAAAGGTTGTTTCTCCTCGCGGTAAAATCATTCCCGACGCAGGAGCCTTTGGGGCCATTATAGAACTGAAAAAGGGTCTCAACAGACTGAAAATTTCTGCTGATGGTGTCTCCATAAAATATGAAATTTTTTATCTCTCCCCTAAGGAACAAAAAAAGGGTACAAAGCCACCTAAAGGTTTTAAACACTTTTTTGTCCACAAAGACCCTGAATTGATATCATGTAAAGAATGCCATTCTTTTAGAAGAGGGAAGTACAATTTTAAAAGAAATGTCCCGGCACAAGCTAATTGTACTACTGGTAATTGTCATGCTACCCAGGGTAAAGCTCCTTTTGTACACGGGCCAGTAGGCGCCAAGGTATGCATTGCCTGTCATTCTCCCCATGGTTCTTTTAATGAATTAGAACTTAGCAAAACAGGCCAAGACCTTTGTTTTTCATGCCACCAAGCAAAAAAAGAGGAATTTGCCAAAGAAATAGTACATGTTCCCGTAGAAGAAGGTTGTATCGATTGTCATGACCCCCATCAATCAAATATGCGTTTTCAATTAAAAGGAGATGGAAAAACAATTAGTAGTTTGTGTTTTAACTGTCATGAAAAAGAAATGTTTACCCAAAAACATATGCATGGTCCTGTGGCGACGGGTGATTGCATTGCCTGTCACTCCCCTCACGCATCGGATTATAAAGCACTCCTTATGGCACCACCTGAAAAAGGACAAGTATGTTTTGAGTGTCATCAAGACAGAAAAGAAGACTTTACTATGAAATTTGTTCACGATCCTGCCCAGGAAGATTGTAGTCAGTGTCATGATCCTCATAGTTCTCCTTATCGTTTCCAATTAATAAAACAAAAAGAGAAGCTGTGTGCCACGTGTCATCAGGAATTAACGCCTGAAATCTTTACTGCTATGAATGAAAAATATCCACATAAACCTGTAAAAAATGGCGATTGTGTAGCTTGCCATCGTCCACATTCTTCAAATTATGAACTACTGTTAGCTAACGATTTGACGACCTTGTGTTTTAATTGCCACGTTGATCTAGGAGACTATATCAAGGAATCAAAATTCAAACATGGCCCTGTGCAAACAGGAGATTGTATAGCTTGTCACAATGTGCATGGCTCTCAATATGTTTCTCTACTAGTAAAATATTTTCCACCTAAATTTTATATCGATTATAAGCCAGAAAACTATGATTTATGTTTTGCTTGTCATAACAAAGATATTGCTCGAAATAAACTTACAAATGTATTAACTAATTTCCGAGATGGAGAATTCAACTTACATTACTTACATGTTCATAGAAAAAAAGGAAGGACATGTATAGCATGTCATGATCCCCATGCAAGCAACCAGGCAAAACACATCCGCTATGAAGTGCCTTTTGGGGCCTGGGCTTACCCCATTTCGTTCAAAAAGACCCCTACAGGAGGAACTTGTATCGTAGGGTGCCATGCACCGAAAAGTTATGATCGCTTGCGTCCTGTTTTTTGGAAACCCCCAACTCAATAAATAAAAAGGCCGCCTCAGATAGGCGGCCTTTTTTAATACCACTAATAATTAGTCCTCACTTCCTGGGGGTTCAGGAACATTATCACCGTGGCATTCTTCACAATTGTGCTGTGCAGGGATGCTATAATCACCAGAAGGAAATTCTCCCTCGGTTTCATACTTCCCATCTTTCCATTTGTTCAATAACTCTACCAAATGATAAGCAACACTTGCGGTTACTCTGGCACATCGGTCACGTCTTTCAGGGCTGCCTAATGGCTTGTTAGCCTTTTTCATCCATTTTCCAACGGAGACGTGACACAGAGGAGAATTAGAAACAGTGTGTGGAATCTTATCTACAGGAACCTTGGGCTTTTTAGGTACGTATACCGGCATATTAGCTTCACAGTACCACTCCATTATTTCACTTCCCATAAGCGCACCTAAGTGGCTTCCTCCAGTACGCGGGCCTATGATAACGTTTGTAACTACATTGGCGCCAAGCAATGAACCACAAATGGTTCCCCACCCGGCAACTCCTCCTTCTGCAAAAATAAAAGCTTCTACAGGAAACAATGTATATGGTTCGCCTATTTTTTTACGCAGCTGGTAAAACACGCTATGAACTACCGATGCACCACAGAACCACTTGTACCATTGTTTATAAGCAATCTCTGCTGTTTCTACCGGGTCTAATTTTTCATAAGGCCAGGGCCATTTTTCAACATTTACACCTTTTGCCTGGGCGTCAGAAACTGGAAGAATTTTTCCCGCCGCCACACCCAAAAGAAGAGCACCTGTCCCCTTAAAAAAATCTCTTCGTTTCAAATTGATTTTGTCCATAAAGCCTCCTTTTATACCTTTTAAAAATATTTGTTTTTTATATAGAAATTTTGAAGATAGATTTATTTTGTGTCAAAACCTATAAATCATTGTCATTTAATATTCTCTAAAAATTTTTTGAAAATTTGCGTAAATAAGCTGCCTGATTGCCAAAATCTAAAAAGAGACCTTTGAACACCTTTTCTTAAGGCCCGTTCCGGGATCCGTTCCTATTTTTCGTAGCGAAAAATGGGAACGGATCCCTTGCGGTTGTGCTTGCAATACTGATCTTGGCAATTTTGCAAAGGTCTCTAAAAAATGACATTGGATCCCTGGAGCGTGCCTGCAACACTGGTCTTGAACATTTTGTGAAGATCTCTTTGAAGTTTAAAACGAAAAAAGTTTAATACCTGCGGCAATCTCAGCAAGGCCTTCTCTTGCTAAAATCTCAACTTCTTTGCCCTTTACCCTGATAAGTCCAAGTCTTTGAAGTTTGCTAAACATGCGTGAAAGGGTCTCAGGAGAAGTGCCAAGGAAACTCGCAAGTTGGCTCTTGTTCATGCCAAGGTCAAAATGTGGCTTACCAGTTTGCTCGCTAAGATAAAGAAGATAAGATGCAAGCCTTTCGGAAACTTCCTTAAGCGATAGGGCTTCCACCATGTTTACCAATTGACGCAAGCGTCTGCTAAGAATGCCCAGCATGTTCAGGGCAAGAGACGGGTCTTCCCTGATAAGGGCTACGAATTCTTGGCGCGGAATATAAAAGAGTTTACAGGGGCTAAGTGCCAAGGCATTTGCAGGAAAATCAAGACCAGCAAAGACAGGCACTTCCCCAAAAGGCTCGCCATCACCTAGGATATGAAGGATTTGCTCCTTTCCGCTGGGGGACTCTTTAAAAATTTTTACCCTTCCCTGGTGAATTAAATAAAACCCTCGGGCTGGTTCACCCTCGGTAAAGATGATTTCGCCCTTTTTAAGGCTCTTAGGGTAAGTGATTCGGCTTAGGGCCTCAAGTTGTTCCTGAGAAAGCCCCTTAAAAAGAATCGTTTGAGCAAGGAAATCTTTTTTGTTTTCCATAGCTTGCAAATCTCTCTCTTAAGCCTATCATACCAATTTATGCTGGATTTTAAATCTAGCCTCCAACAAGAAAAACTGGTTTTGGCCATTGAAACCGCAACCCCGGTAGGCGGGGTTGCTATCGTAGGGGAAAAAGTCCTTGGGGAGATAACCCTTGCCAGCGCTGAAACCCACTCGAGAAGGTTACTTTCCTCGGCAGAGTTTCTTTTAAAACGCCTTGGACTTTCTCTTAGCGATCTTTCCGCTATTGGGGTAAGCATTGGCCCGGGAAGTTTTACAGGGCTCCGTATAGGCCTTGCCACAGCAAAAGGCCTTCATTTTGCCACAGGGCTCCCCTTGATAGGTGTGGGGACCCTTTTAGCCCTTGCTCATCAGCTTTTCTTAACAGACAAGCTTGTTTGTGCGGCGCTTGATGCTAGACGAAAGCAGCTTTACGCTGCCTTGTATAAATTCGAAAAAGGCGAACCAAAAGAGATTCTTCCCTCTTCTCTTCTTGGCCCCGAAAAACTTGCCAACTACATCAAAGAACCTGTCATTTTTGTGGGCGATGGCGCAGAGGCTTTCTCTGAAAAATTAAAACCCATTTTAGGGGACAAATTTTTGAGAGCGCCAGCTCATCTTGATCATCCTCGTGCAGCAAACATAGGGTTTGTTGCGCGCAAGCGTTTTCTTTCAGGGTTAGTCGATGACCCTTTAAAACTGCTTCCCATTTATTTGCGGCCCTCTGAGGCTGAACTTAAAAGGGTTAGGGTAGGGCATGGCTAACTGGTTTTTAAAACGTTTGCTAAGCCTTTTTATTACCTTTTGGGGCATCACGCTTATCTCGTTTTTTATTATCCGCCTGGCACCTGGCGAGCCCATAAGCCCCATGGCGGATTTTAATCCCAAATTCACCCCAGAGATGCGCGAAAGGTTAAGGGCCCAGTACGGGCTCGATAAGCCTCTTTATGTGCAATACCTGCGCTGGGTAAAGGGCTTGGTAACTCTGGACTTAGGGCGTTCTTTTGCCCCAGACCGCCGTCCGGTATGGGATAAAATCAAAGAAAGGCTACCGGTAACAATCCTTATCAATGTCCTTTCTATGTTGATAATTTTCGCTGTGGCCATCCCTTTGGGAGTTGCCTCTGCGGTAAAAGAAGGCAGTTTATTTGACAGGGCCACCACGGTTTTTGTTTTCATTGGTTATGCTATGCCAGGATTTTGGCTGGCGCTTCTTTTAATGCTTTTATTTGGAATTAAGTGGCATATTCTTCCTATTTCCGGGCTTCATTCCCTCATGGGTTATGAGCAAATGACCTGGTGGGAAAAGGTCCTTGACTGGGCAAGGCATCTGGTCTTGCCTATTTTTGTTTCGGCCTTTGGAGGGCTTGCCGGACTTTCGCGGTTTATGCGTTCTTCCATGATTGAAGTCCTGCGCCAGGATTTTATCGTAACCGCGCGGGCCAAAGGGCTCTCTGAAAGGGACGTAATTTACAAACATGCACTTCGCAACGCCTTGTTACCCGTAATTACCCTTTTGGGGCTTTCTGTTCCCGGGCTGGTGGGGGGAAGTGTTATTTTTGAGTCTATTTTTAGTATTCCTGGAGTAGGGCAGCTCATGTGGCAGGCAGTTATGGCGCGGGATTACCCGGTGATTATGGGTAACCTTGTGATTGTCTCAGTACTTACATTGCTTGGAAATTTAATCGCAGACATTTGCTATGCCCTTGTGGATCCTAGAATAAGGCTTGGGAAGTCCTAGATGTTTAAAGATCTTTTGCGTCATCCTTTGGGACTGTTAAGTGGTGTTGCGGTAATGGCTCTTCTTCTGGTGGCCATTTTTGCCCCGTACATCGCACCTTATGATCCCCTAGCAATAAACGTAGCCCATGTGCTTGAGCCCCCAAGCCTTGCCCATCCTTGTGGCACAGACCTTCTCGGTCGCGACGTGCTCTCGCGGCTTATTTATGGTGCACGCGTGTCCTTACAAGTTGGCATTATTGCCGTGGGTATCTCTTTGGCCATAGGGGTTTTTTTGGGGGCGCTTGCTGGATTCTACGGCGGGATAGTTGATAGCGTAATTTCTCGAGCCATAGACATTATGCTTTGTTTTCCGGCTATTTTCCTTATCCTAGCGGTGATTGCTTATCTTGAGCCTTCGATAATAAACATCATGATTGTCATTGGGCTTACCAGCTGGATGGGAGTAGCTCGCCTGGTGCGTGCAGAGTTTTTAAGCCTTAAGGAACGAGACTTTGTGCTGGCAGAAAAAGCCCTCGGGGCCAGCAACCTGCGCATTATCTTTTATCACATTTTGCCAAACGCTTTGCCACCTATCCTTGTTTCGGCAACCCTTGGAGTGGGAAGCGCCATTTTAGTTGAATCAGCCCTTTCTTTTTTGGGGTTAGGAGTTCAGCCGCCAACTCCTTCCTGGGGCAACATGCTCACCGAAGGAAAAGAAACCCTTGAGATTGCCTGGTGGCTTTCGGTCTTTCCTGGGCTTGCCATTCTTTTTACTGTGCTTGCTTTTAATCTTTTGGGAGAAGCAATCCAGGAAGTAACAGACCCTCGCCGAAATACACGCTAATCTTTCTGTTGACCGCACTTTTTCTGAACTTATCTTTTTAACAGAACCTGATAAAGGAGGTGATAATATGGCTGAGCTCGTACCCTTCCGTCCTTTAAGGGAGCTCAAGCGTGAAATGGATAGGCTTTGGACAGAGTTCTTCGGCAAAGAAACATTGCCAGAGGTATTTGATACCGATTGGGTCCCAGCCCTTGATGTCTCTGAGACGAAAGACGCAGTTATTGTGCGGGCAGACGTCCCCGGCATTGATCCTAACGAATTAGAAATAACTATCAGTGGCAATACCCTTACTATTCGCGGTGAAAAGAAACAAGAACGCGAAGAAAAGGGCGAGAACTTTTACAGAATTGAAAGAAGTTACGGCAGTTTTGTAAGAAGTATTCAACTCCCAGCAGAGGTTGACGCCGACAAAGTTGAGGCCACTTACAAAAACGGTGTGTTAAAGATAACGCTTCCTAAAAAGGCCGAGGCCAAAGGTAAGCAAATCCCCGTCAAAGTAGAAAAGTAAGGTAAACCCCTCGCCTGTGGCCCGCTTTTGCGGGCCACATTCATAATTACCCCTTGACGAAATGCTTATTTATTGACAATTTGAAAGGGCCGCGGGAGTGGCGGAATTGGTAGACGCTCCGGACTTAGGATCCGGTGGGGCACTTCCCCGTGGGGGTTCAAGTCCCCCCTCCCGCACCAAGATTTTACTCCTTAAATTCCTCTCTTTAATTCCTGGTTTAAAGAACCACAAACTTTAAGCCCTGAGATCCATTCCTATTTTCCATTCCGAAAAATGGGAATGGATCCCCACCGGGTGCTTGCAAAATTGATCTCGGCAATTTTGCAAAGGTTTCTGGAACGCATTTTGCTTAATTAACCAGTGTTATGAGGTTACTTGAGAGCACCTTACGAGAGGGAGAGCAGCGTTTTGGAGTTTATTTCACGCCGCAGGTAAAACGTGAAATAGCCTTAGGGCTTATCTCCTGCGGCATTGAAGAGCTTGAGATAGGCGTAGTAAAGCCAGATGAATACCTTTTCAATCTATGGCGTTCTTTGAAACAGGCTGGTTTTGCAGAAAGGCTGAGTTTCTGGTGTCGTCTCAAGAAAGAAGACATTTTACTTGCGCAAAGCTTCGTTCCTTCAAAACTCAATTTGAGCATTCCGGTTTCAAATATTCAACTTAAAAAACGTTTGCACATTTCTTGTAAGGATTTGCTTAACAAAATTGTAAATTTGATCAAATTTGCAGCCGACAAATTCCCCTTTATATCTCTTGGTCTTGAGGATGCAAGCCGTGCAGAGAAAGACTTTCTCTGGCAGGCTATTGACAGTGCTGTTCAGGCAGGGGCTAAGCGTATCAGATTATCTGATACTCTGGGCCGCTGGACTCCCCTTGAAGTTGCTAATTTGGTACGAGAATTCAAGAGCCGTTTTCAAGGGGTAGAGCTTGCTATCCATGCGCATAACGACTTTGGCATGGCCACGGCAAATGCTATTTGTGCCTTAGAAAGTGGAGCAGATTGGGCAGATGTTAGCATTCTTGGGCTTGGCGAACGTGCAGGCCTTGCGCGCACAGAAGAAGTACTTGCTTTTTTGTATTTTCACCGCAATGCCAAAAGATATAACTTAAAACGTCTTGTGGAACTAGTACATTACGTAGCATGGCATGCAGGAGTCAGCATCCCCGAATTTAAACCCATTGTAGGTAAAAAACTCTTTTATTGTGAGACAGGTCTTCATGTAGAAGCCCTTTACAAAAATCGCAAACTTTATGAGCCATTTCCTCCAGAAGAAGTGGGGCTTAAGCACCACTTCGAAATAGGCGCTAAATCCGGCCGCGCAGCCATAGCATCTAAGCTTAAGGAACTTGGCTTTAATATCAGTGAGCAAGAGTTAGACACAATTGTCAAACAAGTAAAGATAATTTCACGCGAAAAAGGGGCCCCTCTTTCTGATAACGAGGTCTTAAGCCTTGTACAAAAAATACTTGCAAAAAACACCTGTACCGTTGAAGAAGATCTTGACCTTGATTTTCTGACAAATTTGAAAATTTAATTTTTACAAAAAAGTAAATTATGGGAAAAGAAAAAAGTATAGACAGTATTAAACTTCAGGTTTTACACGAAGCCTGTCGCATTATTGGCCATGCTTTTGATTTAGACGAAGCCCTGCGTAAAGTACTTTTTCTCCTGGCAGAAAGGCTTAAGATGCAACGGGCCTCAGTGGCTTTGTTTGATGAAGAGCTGGGCAAGTTGGTGATAAAGGCTTCGTATGGTCTAACAAGAGACGAAGAAAAAAGGGGTATCTATGCCCCAGGAGAAGGGGTCACTGGAAAGGTGTTTGTCACCGGTGAGCCCTGTATTATTCTTGACGTGCGTAAGGAGCCCTTGTTTCTCAACCGTACCGGGGCACGAAAATTTGAAAAAGAGCAGATTTCTTTTCTTGCTGTTCCCATAGAGCTTGAAGGGCATATTATCGGAGTCCTTACCGCTGACAGACTCTTTGGCCCGGACATTGATTTTCGCGAAGACATACGCTTTCTTGAGATAATTGCCCTTCTCATTGCACAATTCGTAAAACTGAGGATCTTGCTTGAAGAACGTGAGCAGTCTCTCCGTCAAGAAAATCTTATTTTGCGCACAGAGCTTAAAAAGCGTTTTAGCGATTTTATGGCGGCCTCGCGAAATCCTGCCATGCAGAAGGTTCTTGCCCTGGTAAGAAGGGTCGCCCCAACCAAGGCCACGGTGCTTCTTTTGGGTGAATCTGGCACAGGAAAAACCCTTACGGCCCGTTTGATACATGAGCTTTCTCCCAGAGCTGAGAAGCCCTTTGTCAAGATAAATTGCGCGGTACTTCCTGAAAACTTGCTTGAGGCCGAACTTTTTGGTTACGAAAAAGGAGCTTTTACTGGTGCGGTGTCTAGCAAGCCTGGACGCCTCGAAGAAGCCGATGGTGGTACAGTCTTTCTTGATGAGATTGCCGAGCTGAGTCTTTCGCTTCAAGCCAAGCTTTTGCGTTTTATTCAAGAAAGAGAATTTGAACGCCTGGGTAGTACCAAAACCAAACGGGTTGATGTGCGCATTATTGCGGCCACTAACAAAGACCTCCTGAGACTTGTCAGGGAAGGGAAGTTCAGGGAAGACCTTTATTTCAGGTTAAATGTTTTCCCCATAAATATTCCCCCTCTGAGAGATCGAAAAGAAGATATTCCCCTACTTATCAACTTTATTATGAACCGCTTGAGCAAAGAGTACGCACGCAAACTTACTTTAAGTCCAGAGGTTATATCTTTTCTTGTGGAATACAATTGGCCGGGCAACATAAGGGAACTTGAAAATTTTCTTGAGCGTCTTTTTATCATCTGTGATGAAGGCAAGGTATCTCTAAAAGATATTCAGAGTCTGCTGCGTGTGCGTGAGTCCCAGGCACCCCAGAAAGAACAAAAAATACCCCCCAAAGAACCCTCTGCTGAAGAAATTCTTGATACCCTTAAGAGACACAACTTCATTGTAGCCCGTGCCGCAAAAGAATTAGGATTGACTTTTCGGCAACTGCGCTATCGTATCAAAAAGCTCGGACTAGAAAAAGATATCCCCCTTAAACGTGGCCGGCCTTCAGTGGCTTTATAAAGCCTAAGCGACCTTTGCAAACAAGCTAGGATCCCTGTTGTTAAGTCCAAAAACTTTTCATAAAAAGCCATTCAAAAATCGGCTATAATTACTTTTACTGAAATAAATCGCTACCAAAAACCTAGGAGGAAGATATGAATATTCCCCTTTCTTTTTTAGTAATTTTTGCAATTTTGTTTTTGGTCTCTGCTGTCAAGGTGTTGAAGGAGTATGAGCGGGCAGTAGTCTTTCGTCTCGGCCGGTTAATAGGCGTTAAAGGTCCTGGAATCATCATCCTCATCCCGTTGATAGATAAAATGGTAAAAGTTGACCTGCGTACTGTTACCCTTGACGTTCCCCCTCAAGAAGTCATTACTCGTGATAACGTGTCTGTTTCCGTAAGTGCGGTGGTCTATTTCCGGGTAGTTGACGCTGCCAAAGCCGTTGTCCAGGTTGAGAATTATTATTTTGCCACCAGTCAGCTCGCCCAGACCACCTTAAGAAGCATATGCGGGCAGGCAGAACTTGACGAGCTTCTTGCTGAACGCGAAAAATTAAACATGAAGATTCAGGAAATCCTTGACGCTGATACCGAGCCGTGGGGGGTTAAGGTCTCCAAAGTAGAAATCAAAGAGATAGACCTTCCCGATGAGATGAAAAGGGCCATGGCCAAGCAGGCCGAAGCAGAGCGTGAAAGACGCTCAAAAATCATTAACGCTGAAGGCGAACTTCAGGCTGCTGAGAAATTGCTTCAAGCTGCCAAGATGATGGAAGAATCTCCCATCACTATCCAGTTACGCTATCTCCAGACTCTCCGGGAAGTAGCGGCAGAAAACAATTCTGTAACCCTTTTCCCCATTCCCATAGACTTTTTCAAAGCCTTTTTGCGAAAAGAAGAAAGGGACCAAAAAATTAGCTAATCCCGATTGAGGAGACAGATTTTTCTGTCTCCTCGCATCTTTTTATTTCTTTTGCTGTATTTCTTCTTGGATAATACGATAAACATCAACAGGGCGCATTCCGTTAAGCTGAGCAAGCTCTTTAAGGGTGATACGTCCAGAGGGGACTTCAAGGCCCCGTTTGCGAAGGCCTTCAATTACGTCTCGCGGCCTTGCACCAAGACGTAAGCAAATATCTCTTATAGGCATAAGCTCCGCATGAGGAACAGGCGGCGGGGTAACAGGCTTTACCCAGGAGTTCTTAATCTGTTCTTGAAAATTGATAAGATAATTTACCGGGGGAAGATTGTAGATACAAAGAATTAGCAAGACAATGGAAACGGCTCCTGAAATAATAAGCGGGCTTGCTGGCACAAACTTTTGCTTGAGGTAACTCACAAGAGGGCGCCAATTCAACCAAATGTGCCAAATGCCAAAAATCATCATAAGAATACCGAAGACGATGTGAATTGCCTGCCACTGGTCTTTACCTAGGCCAAGTAGGGTCCAGCCTGTCCAGTAGGCAACACGCCCGTGGGGCATAATAAAAAGGACAATCCCTGTAGCAAAGAGTACTAAAAAACTCCAGAAGAGAAATAAACTTACGTATTTTCTCATTATTTTCCTCCTTTTTTATCCGGTCGTTTAATCTTATGTTTGGCCATTTTGTAACGCAGGACTCTTTCGCTTATACCTAAAAGCTCGGCGGCCCTTGTTTGGACCCAACCTGTTTTTTCTAAGGCTTCAAGGATCATCTGTCTTTCAAGGGCTGCAAGCCTTTCTTCAAGGGGGCCGATTTTGTTTTCTTTTGCCTGCCATACTTCTTTAGGAAGATCTTCAGGACGAATGAGAGACGTACGAGCTAAGGTCACGGTGCGCTGAATGATGTGCTCTAGCTCACGCACATTGCCAGGATAAGAATACTTGAGCAGCATGTGGATGGCTTCTTCTGAGAATTCCACAGGCCTTAAGGCGTATTTTTTGGTAAAAAATTCAATAAGTTTGGGGATATCTTCTCGTCTTTCTCTTAAAGGAGGGATCTCTATCTCAAAGACATTTAAACGATAGTAAAGGTCTTCGCGAAACAGCCCCTCTTGAACAAGGGTCTTTAAATCGCGATTGGTGGCAGCTATCACCCTTACGTCTACTTCGCGTTCTTTTTCGCTTCCCAGGCGGTAGATCTTTCCTTCTTGTAAGGTTCGCAATAGTTTAGGTTGAAGGGAAAGGGGCATTTCGCCAATTTCATCAAGGAAAAGACTCCCTTTGTGTGCCAGTTCAAAACGCCCTTTTTTACTCTGGGTAGCTCCGGTGAAAGCGCCTTTTTCGTGTCCGAAAAGTTCGCTTTCAAAAAGGGTCTCAGGAATAGCAGCACAATTCACTTCTATGAAAGGCCCGTTTGCCCGGTCACTTAAGAGATGAATTAAACGGGCAAGCAGTTCTTTTCCGGTTCCTGTTTCCCCTCGAATGAGCACAGGCCAAGGAGTTTTTGCAACTCTTCTGGCAAGAGAAAGAACTTCTTTCATCTTGGGGCTTTCAGCGATGATCTTTACAGGTAAGGGGCCTTCTTCTACAGCTTCTATGACTTCTTCTGCTTCTTTGAAGGTAAAAGTTTCCGCCTCAAGCCTTCTTATGCGCGACAAAAGGTCTTCAAGATTAAGGGGCTTTTCCAAAAAGTCATCAGCACCGAGCTTCATAACTTTTACAGCAGTGTCTATAGCACCATAAGCCGTAATCATGATGGCACGCGCCTTAGGATTAATTTTTTTCATTTGAACCAGCAGTTCGTCACCCGTCATCTCTGGCATCCGCTGGTCAAGAAGCACCAGCCAGACGGGTTCTTTTTTGAAAATCTCTAAGGCGTCTTTGGGATTGGTAGCGTAGATGGCTTCGTAGCCTTGCTTTTCTAAAAAGCCTTGCAACAGCTGGCACTGAGCTTCTTCATCATCAACTATAAGGATTTTCATCTTTCCTCTCCCACAGGAAGTCTTATTTCTATTTGAAAATATCGAGTAGCTGCTGATTCTTTTTTTATGGATGTATCTGAGACAATCTTGGCAGTAACGCGTCCGCCATGAGCTTCTACTATCTTTTTCACAAGGGCAAGACCAAGTCCTGTTCCCTTCACTTTAAAAGTCACATAGGGATTAAAAATTTCTTGCAGTTTGTCTTCTGGCGGAAGCTCCCCTGAGTTGGTAGTTTTTAAGACACCAAAACCATTTTCTTTAAAAAGTTCTACTAAAAGAGACCCTTCTTTATCTATAGCTTCTAAAGCGTTTAGAAAAATATTTTCTACTACTTGATAAATCAAACTTTTATCAGCTAAAATTATGATGTCGTTAAGTTCTGTTTTAAGTTTGATATTTTTCTTTTTAATTTGTTCCTGAAAAAGTTCTAATATTTCCTGGACTAGTTCTTTTAAATTAAATTTTTCCTTTTTAATTTGTTTTTCTAGTCTCGCGTATTTAAGCAATTGCTCGATAGGACGGTTGGCACGTAAAAGTGATTGGCGTACTAAGTCAAGAAGTTTTCTGTCTTCAGGGGTAAGGTTTTTACTTTCTATCATTAGACGTTGAAGGGCAAGCGATATGGTATTTAAAGGATTTCTAATTTCGTGAGCAATAGTAGCAGCTGCCCGCCCAAGGGCTGCTTCTTCTCTTTCTTTAGCCAAGGCCCTTTCATATTCTTGAACACTTTGTAGATAAAATCTTTGTAAAAGATAAAAAATGATAGTAAAAAAAACACCAATTACCGAGATCAGTCCTACAAGAATTAAGTAGTTTCGATGCAATTTTTCTTCAACTAATCTCAAAGCATAAGATTTAAAAATAACGTGTATGGTTTTATTTTTAAATGGAATATATGCTTCAAAATAATTGTTTTTTGCGACGACTTCCGTCTTAGTAGTTTTTTTATTTATGATATTGGCAGCTTTGATATGTGGTAGCTTCGAAAGCCTTAAAAGAACTCCTTCTGGAGAAGTCTTTTCATAAAGAGATTCTAGTTCAGGTATCCTAACTCCTAAGATTAGTTCTTTGAAAGAATTAAGATTTGAAGCACAATATAGAAATAGATTATCACGTGGTACGTAAGTTAACTTTTTACGGCATTTAAAATTTTCTGGAACCCAATATTCTGGAACTTCGATAACTTTGCCATTTTTTCTTATGAGATAAACTCCTGCCAAATGATTTTCTAAGACAAACATATAAAGTTCTTGCGGTAAAAAAGGTTCAACATCGTCCAGGTAATCAAGAAATGAGGCCAGATTTCCTAAAAAATGTGAGGTGGTATCTTCGATAATCTTTTCTGCTAAAATACCTGTTTCTGTATTTACGCGCACAAGTTCTGCAAGAGTAATGGCATCTTCTCTGGCATGATATAGAAAAATCTTTGTTACTTCGCGATTGTGTATGTAAAAAGAAAATATTACCCCACTGAATAACAATGCAAAAAGACAAAGATTTAATTTCCAAAAAGGAAAACTACCTATGTTTCTTAATGCCACGCATGAACCCTCGCCGCAACCTTTTGCGAATGCCAGTTGGTTCGCCTCTTTCTAAGATAGAAATTTCCGCTGCCCACCACTGTCCATGTTCATCTTGGAAAACTTTTAATCGGACAATATCTCCAATATAAAGACGTTCACTTAGATTATCACATTTTACTTCTAACCGTCTTGAATTTCCTTGTTCGTCAAAGTAAAGAATGATAGCAGTCTTTGTGGGAATGGAATATAAAAGAACTTTACCTTCGATTTCCCTTAATTCTTGTAATGATTGTCCATATACACATGTAATAAGAAAAAAATTAACTAAATAGGAAAAAATAAAGTAGCGGATAATTCTTGCCTTATGGTTCCGTAATCGGCTAAAATTTTGCAAATATTTCATAAAGATCTTCGCAAAATTGCCGAGAGCAGTGTTGCAAGCATAACCGCAAGGGATCCGTTCCCATTTTTCGGTACGAAAAATGGGAACGGATCCTAAAATAGACATTAATAAAAAACCACTTTGCAAATGTCTTTTCATAATAACTAAGAGGGCCCCTTATGGGGCCCTTTATTTTTTATTGTCCGTAATATCTCCAGCAGGGGCCTAAACCTCTCCCACAAGGCCCCAACCCTCTACCAAAAGTTCTATTGGGTGCTACGTTTTGTTGGTTATTATAAGAATTATTTTGGAGTCTGCGACCACGATTTGGGCCGCCTCTCCACAAAGGCCTTCCGTCTTCTCCGCGAAGCACGATTGTTTGACCGGAAACAGTAATCTTAGTAGCAACAATTCTGGTTGTGCCGTTAGGAAAAGTTACCTCATAGCCTTCTACGGTGATGTCTTCCCCAACGGTAGGATAGGGAACACCATTTTGCAACCAGTACCATCTAGGGCCAATACCATAAACAGTCACTATTTCTCCACCAGTGTCGATCTGGAGTCCTTGGCTTGCTGGCCAGGGTACCGCTTTAACTACCCCGGTAATAGTAACAGGTGTTCCAGAAAGGATGTAGGGAACATTGGGAGGATTTGGATTAACCGCCCAAGCTGAGCTGCCAATAAGCAACGCAGCAGCCAAAACCCATAGACCTAAAAGCTTTCTTACCTCTTTCATCTTAAACCTCCTCTTTGTTTTTTTACATTTTTAAGTGCAATAAAAATGCCAAATCAAAATTGCTAATTTTAAAGGCATTGAACGGTTACAGATTCGACAACCATATCTTCGTCGACGTTTTTGTCGAACTTATAGTTCTGAAGTTTAAAGACGAGTTGACCGGCATCCGTTCCTAATTTTTAGGAACGCAAAAAATGGGAACGGATCGCAGAGTTAGCTATGGATTTGCCAATTGACCTGATGCTATGAATATTCTGGAAGAAAAGGATTAGAAAGAGGCAGGCTGGTATGCCTGCCTCGTAAGGGAGGGACTATTTCTTTGCCCCACCTTTAGGGCCACCTCTCCACAAGGGCCTTCCGTCTTCTCCGCGAAGTAAAATTGTCTTGCCTGAGACAGTAATTTTGGTAGCCACTATCCGAGTTGTTCCGTTTGGCAAGGTTACTTCAACACCTTCTACTTGAATTTCATCTCCCACTTTGGGATAGGTTACTCCGCGCTGAGACCAGAACCACCTAGGGCCTATGCCGTAAATCGTAACAACACCGTTTTCAGTTTCAATTTCAAGGCCTTCACTAGGTTTAACAGGGACCGCCTTAACTTTGCCGGAGATGGTGATAGGGTTTCCTGAAAGGACCAACGGTGCATTGGGGGGAGCTTGATTTGCCGCCCAGACAGAGCCGTACAAAAGCAAAACAGCCGCCAAAACCCATAAACCTAATAATTTCCCTGATCTCTCCATTTTTAAACCTCCTTTATTTTTTAAAGAATTTTTGAACGCAAGGCTGGTGCCAAAAATTTTCTGGCTATTTTCAAAGTTTTTCAGGAGAAATCAATCGACGATTTTTGATTGCTCGACAATGTTGTAGGAATTTAATTGCGAAAACGGTTGTGCAGGGAGGAAGAATACCTACGATCCTTTTGCAAAACTAACTCGTTAATTTTGCAAAGGTTTCGCTGGAATATTATTGCCTTTTGGCAATTTCTTCGTCTAAATCTAATAAATGGCGAGAAACCGCGGTTTTTTTTAGACCCAATACCTGTTGAAGGATGTCTTGATAATTCCTTATTCGCTGAACATAAATAACTGGCTCCCAACCCCTGGCATAACCATGTTTTAGTTTGCGATAGTATTTTTTTCTGGAGAGCAAA